>WUUC01035571.1_pt1 | contig 24394 bp, 27 predicted proteins | sample 6278441 | NCBI WGS metagenome assembly WUUC01 (sample SAMN13675441, study PRJNA597444) | soil metagenome | isolation source: soil | place: USA: Washington | collected 2017-10 | reverse complement strand
TTCGCCTCATTGTGCCCTATCCGCCGGGCGCGGTGACGGACGCGATGAGCCGACCGGTCGCGGCCGAGCTTGGCAAGGTGCTCGGCCAGAGCGTTGCCATCAAAAACAGGCCGGGCCGATCGCGGGCGCTACGGTCATAAGGCGTAGTTCCGGGAAACGGGTTCTAAAAAACCTCGCAGACCCGTTGGATCACGTCTGTTGCTCACAAATACGACAGCACCAGATAAGCGGCGAGCACCACCGTGGTCCAGAATGCCATCTCGCCCGTCGGGCGGGTCCGGGCCAGAATGCCGGCCGGACCATGATGATGACGCACTGCATGCGTGAGTGTGCGGGCGCCCCGGCTCGCGATGGTCGAAATGCCGTTCCACGCCCTGCCGGCGAGCTTGTCCAGACTTTTCGCCCAGTCGACACCAAGCCTGCGGTAGAGCACGTCGATGTCGAGCGTGATGGTCAGGGTCCGTTTGAGCCAGTTCAGCATCAAGAAGAAAGCCAGTCCCGAAAACAGCAGCAGCTGGAGATAGAAGACAACGTGGCTGGCCGTATAGGGCACGTAGTCGACCCGAAACGGCAGCATGGCGTAGAGCGGTTGCGGGGCAACGCCAATCCCAAGGCACAGGGCCGCGAACAGCAACATCGCCAGGCGCATGTTCCATGGCGGCTCGTCCGGCCGCAGACCGGAGTCCTTCTGAAAGAAGACGAACCAGGGAAACTTGATGCCTGCATGCAGGAACACGCCTGCGGAAGCCGCAGCGAGAAGAAACCACACGGAAGCCATGTGCTGCATGCCCGCCGCTTCGGAGATCATCGACTTGGAGACAAATCCCGACGTAAGTGGAAATGACGAGATGGACAGCGCGCCAACGATGCCGCACGCGGCGGTGAGCGGCATGGTGCGGAACAAGCCTCCAAGGTCGGTGCACTTGCGTTTGCCGGTCATGTAGAGAACCGAGCCCGCCGACATCAGCAGCAGTGCCTTGTAGATGATGTGGGTAAAGGCGTGCGCGGCAGCGCCATTGAGCGCCATCTCGGTGCCAATGCCGATGCCCACCACCATGAAACCGACCTGATTGACGATCGAGTACGCAAGGATGCGGCGCATGTCGTTCTCCAGGATCGCGTAGATGATCCCGTAGAACACCATGAACAGGCCCACATAGATCAACAGCTCCGTTCCCGGAAAAGCGCGCATCAGCACGTAGACCGCAGTCTTTGTGGTGAATGCCGACAGAAAGACCATCCCGCTCCACGAGCTTTCCGGATAGGCGTCAGGCAGCCATGCGGACAGTGGCCAGGCGCCTGCATTGAGCAGAAAACCGGCAAGGATGAGCCAGCGCGGAACGCTGTCGAGCGTCAACTTGCCAAACGTCGTCGAACCCGTGCTGGCGATCTCGCCGACAATACCGGCCATCAGCAGGACACCGCCAAGCAAGTGGATTGCGGCATAACGCAATCCCGCGCCGTAAACGGACTGTCCGGCGCTCCAGACAACGAGCGTGGAGCCAATGGCCATCAACTCCCAGAACACGAAGACCGTCAGCCAATCGCCCGCGAACACAACGCCGATGGCGCTTCCGGCATAACAGAATGCCGCAGCCAACTCGACCACCCGCGGCTGGTTGAGGGCGAACAGCGCGCCCGCAAACGCCATGATGGCAAAGACGGTCGCGAACAAGCGGGCCAGCGCGTCGCCTTTCACAGGGATAAGCTCATACCCCAGGTAGGTTTGTGAAACGACGGGACCGTCGCCGACCTGCCAGACCAGATAGAGCGCCAGCACCGGTGCAAGTAAAAGCAGCGCGGGCCGAAACCGCGCAGACAGCACCGGCAGCAAGAGCCCGGCAGCAATCAGTGCAAAGGCCGGGTGCATCAGACTAGCGCTCATAGTAGGTATCCGGCCGCTTGAGCATCCAGCCGAGTGCCTTCGCGGCCAGGATGAGCGCAACGCAGCTGGCAAAGCCGAACCAGGCGCCGAAGCCGAACGAGCCTTCAAGCTCGAAATAAGGGTGGTGATGCACGATCAAATCCAACAGCACCGTCACGGCAAGGACAATCACAAACACGATCCATAGCGTTTTGATGGTGCCCTCGCGCGTCAGCCAGTGATCATCCATCTCATCAGCGTCCTATCATGAGCCCGGCCAGGGCGTGCGGCACATCGGGCATAAGGAAGAGAAGGATAGTGCCGGCAGCCGTCGCTGTCAGTGCAACCACGATCGGCCACGGAGCTTCGCCGTGTGCATGGCCGTGCGCTCCGGAGGGCTCCCGGAAAAACGCACGGAAGACAATGGGCAGGAAGTAGCTCGCGTTCAGGACCGTACTGAGGATGATGACGCCGACCGCGAGCCAGTTGGCCGTCTGCATTGCGCCGGTCAGCATGAACCACTTGCCGATAAATCCTGCGGTCGGCGGGATGCCGATCATGCTGATGGCGCCGATGGCAAACGCTCCCATGGTCCAGGGCATGCGTCGGCCGATGCCGTCGAGCTGACTGATCTCCGTCAGATGCGCGGACGTGTAGATCGAACCGGCCGCAAAGAACAGAGTGATCTTGCCCATGGCGTGCGCAGCGATATGGATCGCGGCACCGATGACCGAAATCGGAGCGAGGATAGCTGCGCCGAGGATGACGTAAGAGAGCTGCGAGACGGTTGAATAGGCAAGCCGCCGCTTGAGGTTGTCCTGGCGTAGCGCGACGAGCGATGCTGCGATAATCGTGCTGCCTGCAACCAGCGTGAGCCAGAACGACTGGCCGGTCGTACTGAGCGCATCGAGGCCGAAGATCAGAACGACGACTTTCAGAATCGAGAACACGCCCGCCTTCACCACGGCCACCGCATGCAACAGCGCGCTGACCGGCGTCGGCGCGACCATCGCGGCCGGCAGCCAGAAATGGAGCGGCATGACGGCAGCTTTGCCGATGCCAAAGACATAGAGCGCCAGCAAGAGCGCCATCACGCCGCCGCCGGCCTTGCCGCCAAGAATGCCGCCCGGTGTGAAGTCCAGCGTGCCCGCGAGCGCATAAGTGGCGATGATCGCCGGCAAAAACAGGAGAAGCGAGGTGCCAAGCAAAAGCAGAAGGTAGACCCGGCCGGCGCGGATTGCCTCTTCACTTCCTTTGTGCGTGACCAGGGGATAGGTCGAAAGCGTCAACGCCTCGTAGAACAGGAACAGCGTGAACAGGTTCTTGGCAAACGCGACGCCGACCGCACTGCCGATCGCCACGGCAAAACAGACGTAGAAGCCGGTCTGCCGCGGCTCCTTGTTGGCCCGCATATAGCCGATGGAATAGATGGCGTTGACGACCCACAGCGATGAGGCGACGAGCGCGAACAGCATGCCCAGGGGCTCGACCTTGAAGGCAAGCGCAAGGCCGGGCGTCACCTCGATCATGTGAACGTCAGGCTGCGCGCCACCGAGCACCGGCTCGAGCAATGCGCAGACGATGAGCAACAGCGCGCCCGCAGTCGCGAGCGTTGCTGTCTCCCGGAGGTTCGGAGCCGTGTGGAACAGCGGAATGATCACCGCACCGATGAACGGTGTCACGATCGCGAGCAGCACCAGCGTTTCGGGCGAAGGAGCCGCCATCATCGCAGCCCTCCGAGCAACTCCTTGGCGACGGTCCCTGCAACGCCTGCAGTCCACCCGGTGTCGATGCCGAAATAGACCGTGGCGGCAGCCAGTACGAAAATCGGCAGCAGCATGGACAGCGGCGGATCGCTCGCGTGCGCAATCTGCGCCGAAGGCTCGCGCATCCAGGCCACCTCGAGAATGCGGCCGATATAGACCAGCGCGATCAGTGAGCTCCCGACGATCAGGAACACAGTGATCGGCCAGCCCTTGTCGAGGGCGCCGACCGCCAGGTACCATTTCGAAATAAAGCCGGATGTGCCCGGGGTGCCGACAAGGCCGAGACCGGCAATGGTAAACGCCGCCATCGTCAGCGGCATCTTCCGACCGATGCCGGCAAGCTCTTTGATATGCACGGGACACTTGCGATAGAAGATTGCCCCGACTGCGAGAAACAACGCCGCCTTCATCAGCGCATGATTGACGATGTGGACGAGCCCCCCGGTCAAGCCGGCTTGATTGGCGAGGCTGATGCCCAGGGTGATATAGCCGATCTGAGCGACTGACGAATATGCCAGCATGCGCTTTAGATTGGTCTCGAACACGGCGACGAGCGAGGCCACGAACATCGCCGCGATCGATAAAGCAAAGATGATCTCGGTAATCGGCAGATCGTGAACGTCGATCGCGACCCCGAAGACCGAGAAATAGAAGCGAACCAGCAGATAGATTGCGACCTTGGTCGCCGTGGCGGCGATGAACGCGGTCGCCCACGACGGCGCGTAGGCATAGGCATTCGGCAACCATGCGTGCAAGGGAAACAGCGCGAGCTTCAGGCTGATCCCGACGGTGACGAAAGCGAGAGCGGCGATCACGGTGCGCGAATGCTCGGCGGAGGCCGGCCCGAGCCGGGCCGCGATGTCGACCATGTTGAGGCTGCCGGTAAGAAGATAGAGCAGGCCGACGCCGATGACGTAGAAGGTCGCCCCGATCGTTCCCATGATCAGGTACTGGAACGCCGACAGCAGCGCCCGCCGGTCGTGTCCGAGCGCGATCAGCACGTAGGTCGCGAGCGACGATATCTCGAGAAAAACGAAAGCGTTGAACGCATCGCCGGTCGCGGTGATGCCCAGAAGACCGGTGAGGCAGAGCAGACACATGCAATAGAACCACGCCTGCCGGTCTTCCCCGATCTCGAACGCGATCGACCGGTGCGCGAACGGCATGATCACGGCGCCGACCACCGATATCAGAGCGAGCACGAAAGCGTTCAGCGTGTCGATCCGGTATTCGATGCCCCACGGCGGCTCCCAACCTCCGAGGTGATACGAGACCGGGCCGATCGACAGGCTCTGCCATAGCAATGCGATGGCGATGACCGGCATGATCCAGCTCACCACGAGAGCCAGCGCGAACGCCACGCTGCCACGCCGCAGCAACCCGGCGAGAACCGCGCCGATAAGTGGAATGACGACCTGCAAGGCGGGAAGATGCGGCCAGACCGCGTTCATTGATCGCGGCCCTGGTCGATGATTTCATCCTCCTCTACAGTGCCGTACGCCTCATTGATGCGGACGACCAGAGCAAGACCGAGCGCGAGCGTGGCAACACCCACGACGATCGCGGTGAGGATGAGCACGTGCGGGAGCGGATTCGAATAAACGCTGAACGACGGATCGATGATCGGCGCGGTGCCGCCGAGGATCTTTGCCGGCTCGATATACAGCAGGTAGACGGAGGTCTGAAAGATCGAAAGTCCGACCAGCTTCTTCACCATGTTCCCGCGGGCCACCACGATGTAGAGGCCGGTCATCATCAGGAATATCGTGATCAGGTAGTTGTAGTGATCGACGAGCGTCGCCAGCGCCGGCATCAGCGACCCCGCTCGACGAACGCGTAGAACAATGCGGTCATGGTGGCTGAGACGGTGACCAGGACCCCGACTTCGACGAGAAAGATACCCAATTCGTGGCCGTGCACGGAATCGTGGGCGAGACTCGAATAATCGAGGTAGTTCCTGCCCTGGATCAAGCCGACGACGCCCGTGCCGGCATAGATCAGCACGCCGATCGGAACGAGGCGCTCAACGAGCGCCGGAGGCGCGATGCGCTGTGCCGCCTCGAGGCCGAACGTGATCGCGAGCAGAATGACCATCGCCGCGGCGATGACGCCGGCCTGGAATCCGCCGCCTGGCCCATATTCGCCGTGAAACTGAACGTAGAGGGCAAAAAGCAGAATGAACGGCAGGATCAGCTTGGTCCCGACGCGGAGGATCAAGTCCATGCTCATCGCTCCGCCTCCCTGTCGCCGGAGCGACCTCGGCGGCGCGCGCTGCGCAGCAGCAGCATGACTCCGATGCCGGCGGTGAAGATCACCGTCGTCTCGCCAAGTGTGTCGTAGCCGCGGTAGTCGGCCAGCACCGAGGTCACGACGTTCGGAACGCCGGTCTCCTTGATGGTGTCGGCGATGTAGCGCGGAGCGACATGCTTGTGGATGACGGCATCGGCGGTGCCGAACGGCGGCAGAACCAGCGTGCCCCAGACCAGAATCGCCCCGGTGCCGAGCACGACGAACAGCGGCAGCACACGAGTCCGGACCGGACGCATCTCGGTGGTTTTGATCAGATGCAGCGTGGCGAGCAGCAGCACCGTCGACACACCGGCGCCGACCGAGGCCTCGGTCATGGCGACGTCGACCGCGTCGAGCACGATCAGCACGCTTGCCATCAGGAAGCTATAGATGCCGGCGAGGATGACCACGCCGAACAGACTCCGCTGCCGGACGATGGCGATCGTCACCACGGCCAGGAGCGTCAATAGCGCCGCGTTGACAAGGGCTACGATGGCTTCCTCCCATCTTGCGGATCGGCGAGCCTGGCACGAACCATGTCGCGGCGGTCCTCCGACAGCTGCGGCTCTATTCCCTCGTGCAGGCAGGCCTGCGCGAGCGCGTGTGTCACGACGGGGCCGGTGAATACAAACAACAGCAACAGAAACAGCAGCTTCAGCGTTACAAGGCCGAAGCCGGCCTGCAGGCCCATTCCGAGAATCAGGTAACCCACGCCTGCCGTGTCGATGACGCTCGCCGCGTGCATGCGCGTGAAGACCTCCGGCATGCGAACGAGCCCCACCGCCCCCACTATCGTGAAGAACGAACCGAGGAGGATGAGCGTCCAGCTCGCGATCTCGACGGCCAACGTCATGCTCCTGGCCCCTCTTCTGCGTCACGGGCCAGGTCGCCGTGCCGGAAGAACTTCAACACAGCCAGCGTGCCAATCAGGTTGAGCAGGCCGTAGGTCAAACCGATGTCCAGGAACTCCGGGCGTTCGGTGAGAAAGCCGACCACGGCGAGCAACAGGATCGACAACGTACCCACCGTGTTGCCCGCAAGGACCCGGTCGAAAACCGTCGGGCCCTTGATGGCGCGCGTGATGACCAGACCAAGGGCGACGAGAATTGCAGCGGCGGCGGCGGCGAACATCAGGCCGCGCCCTCGAACTGGCGGACGCGACGGTCCATGCCGCCGCCCTCGAGATCGAGCGCGCCCTCATTCACCAGGGCGTGGACCGTCAACTCGTTGCCGTGTGCGCCTACGGTAATGGTGCCCGGCGTGAGCGTGATCGAGTTCGCATAGGTCGCCACTCCGGCGGTTGTTCTCTGACTCGCTGTCACAACGGTCATTGTCGGTGAGATTGGCAGTCCCGGTTGCAGGATGATCTTCGTAACCGCCCAGGCCGATTTTCCGATCTCCCAGGTCAGCCATGGAAAGTAGGTTATCGCTCCAAAGAACAATTCGATGGGATGGCCTTCCTCATCTGCGGTTCGCATCCGAATGGCGGCGAGAACGCACAGGGCGGCGCTCACCGCACCTGCGGCGATCAGCATTGGCGTATAATGTCCCGACAGAACGATCCAGAACGCGAACAGGAATCCCGCCAGACTAAGGTACCGCATCACGTCCTGACACCTCCAACTCGGCTACAACCAGTATCGCGGCGGTATATGCCTGCAAGGGTCGCGCGCCGGTTTCTCCCCAGAGTTCAGCGTTCGACCCCGATTACTGCACAGTATCAATCAGCAACGCCTTGCCTAGATGGGGGATCAGTAAAACGACGCGCGGAATCGCACCGGCGCTTGATTCCGGCATCGCCGAAGCGCATCGCGGCAGGCAATTTGTCGCAGCGAGGACGCCGGCCCAGCCGCCCGCGCCGGCCGGCACTTGATGGCGCGGATTAAATTCTTTCCATGTCGCCGATCTGGACGCCTGGAAGCAACATCGTTCGCGGTAGGACGTAGAAGCGAAAATGCTGCGGCGAGAGCGAGAGTAGCCGCACTAGCGCACAAGCTCGGATTGCGGCGGCTTGTTCAATCGTCCGCTTTGCGCGTAGGACCGCGCGGAAAGGTGCACCGCGGCCAGCAGGCCTCCGATCAAGAGCATCAGCATATAGATCTTCGGATTCATGGCTCCTTGACCGCCCGCCTAGCCTGCGCCTTGATGCCGACCGGAATCGCTCGGAACAGCGACCTGCCAGGCCGGCACCACCATCCACCCCAAAATGACGTTCGCGAGAACAACGCCGAGGACGAGGCGTGTCAGCATGCCCGGTCGCGCTCCTGGCGCGCACCGGCAATGCGCATGGGAACGCCGCCCGGTGACGGTGGTTCGTCATCGTCGTCGAGTGCGCGCAGCGCTGCGAGGATGTCGCCCAGACGAAGCGGCGTCTTCACGCCGGGCACATCGCGTAGCCATGGGTACGATTCGACGGCGTACAGGTCGGACGCCCATGATGAGAGGATCACGCGCTTCTCGCAGGTCGGCAAATCGGGATCATTGAGGACCGCCGCCGGTGTCTGGTGATGGGTCGCCCGCTGCAGCAGCGAAGCCGGGTCCATCTGACTGTTGTTTTGGATAATTTGCATGGCGGCTCATCCCCTTCGCGAATGCTCGAGCGTCGACGACAGCGTCTCCTCGGCAGGTGCCCCTGCCGCCTCCGGTGCCATTTCGAACTTCGGCGCAAGCAGGGTGTCGATCTTGAGGCCTTTCGAGGCGCGTTCCTGGATTAGCCATGGCATCGTCTCCAGGTAGGGGATCGGCGGCAGAGGCAGGGCGTCCCACGAGCCGCGCTGCGGCATCGGCCATCCCTGTTCGACACGCCCATCGTCGCCGCGGACGTTGACCGTCGTGGGCATCAGCGCGATAGCCGCGAGCGCTGCGATAAGCCCTGTCTTGATGAGGAATTCAGCCATATGAGAATTGTCATTCATCCGTTTCATGCGAACCTCCCTTGAGTCTCCTTTCTGTTCGGGAAAGCACGTGGTTGCGAACGGCCGGTTGATGAATCCCGCGGCTCGCCATCAGTTGCCGTGGCGCGGGGTGAACCCCCGCGCCCGGCGCAGGCGCCGATGCTCGAAACGTCAGGCCGCCTTCTGGTCGATCTGCTGTGGAGAGCCGCCGCCATTGATGGCGATCCGCCGTGGCTTCATCGCCTCCGGGACTTCCCGCGCCAGCTCGATGGTCAGAAGGCCGTCCTTGAAGGCCGCCGCCTTCACCTGCACATAGTCGGCGAGGTTGAAGAGACGGCGGAAAGGACGCGCCGCGATACCCTGATAGAGGAATTCGCGTTCGTCCTTCGCAGCCTTTCTGCCTTCGATCGTCAGCGTGTTCTGCTCCGCGGTCACGCTCACGTCGTCCGGCGCAAAGCCGGCCAGCGCGAGGGTGATGCGGTAGTGATCCTCGCTGGAACGTTCGATATTGTAGGGTGGATAGTTGTCGTCGGTCGCCTGTCGCAGGTTGGCGTCGACGAGATCAGCCAGGTGATCGAAACCGATCGTGGATCGCCACAGGGGCGAAAAGTCGAAGGTCCTCATAGCCAAGTCCTCCAAGGAGCAAGTTGGATACGAAGGCACCGGACACCCTCCGGCGCCCGCCACGTCGCCGGACCCTGAAAAGGCGTCCAGGCACCGCGTTCCCGCGGCGAAAAATTAATAGGAACGCCACAAGAGCGTTTCAAGAAGAAGAACAAAAAATTTTCGCCCTCCCCAGCTCGACCGTCGTCCGCGCACTTGAAACAGCGCCGAGATGACCCAAGCTAAAACGCTGCCGCCTGGGGACGGGCGATCTGAACAAGGGGACCATCAGGAATGCCGACTACGGGATGGGTGCGCCTTCTCGGGTGCGCTGTCACGGTTTTCTTGGCTGTCGGGGCGGGGCCAGTCTCCGCACAGATACCGGACCTGAAGGGTGGACGCGTCCCGACCCTGGCGCCCTTGGTACGCGAGGTGACCCCGGCTGTCGTCAACATCTCCGTGCAGGGCCGCATCCGGGAAGACAACCCACTCTACCGCGACCCGTTCTTCCGCGAATTCTTTGACATTCCCAAGCAGGTCGAAAAGGAGATCAAGGCCACCGGGTCCGGCGTGATCGTGGACGCACAGCGTGGCTACGTGCTGACCGCGAACCATGTGGTGGCGCAGATATCTACCGTGCAGATCACCACCAGGGACGGCCGCCGCTTCGCCGCCAGGCTCGTCGGCCGCGATCCTGCCACCGATATCGCCGTGCTGCAGATTCAAAATCCGTCAGGCTTGAAGGCCATCGCGCTCGGCGCCAGCGATGCCCTGGAGGTCGGCGACTTCGTGATCGCCATCGGCAATCCATTCGGCCTCGGCCAGACCGTCACGTCCGGTTTGGTCAGCGCGCTCGGCCGGACCGGTCTCGGGAAGCAGGGCTACGAAGACTTCATCCAGACGGATGCCGCGATCAATCCCGGCAACTCCGGCGGTGCCCTCGTCAACCTCCAAGGTGAGCTCGTCGGCATCAACACCGCGATCATCTCACCCGGAGGCGGCAACGTCGGGATCGGCTTTGCCGTGCCGGTCAACATGGCTCGTCGGGTCATGGAGCAGATCGTAGCCACGGGCAAGGTGGAGCGCGGCCGCATTGGCATCGTGATGCAGGACGTGAACCAGATTCAGGGCACGCACCCCGGCGTGCGAATCGCCGAGGTCACCAAGGGTTCTCCCGCCGAGAACGCCGGCCTGCGCAAGGGCGATGTCGTCATTTCAGCCAACGACATGCCGATCCGCAGCGCCGCGCAGCTTCGCAATGCGATCGGGCTCGCGCGTGTTGGGGAACGGGTCAGGCTCGCAGTGCTACGCGACCGTACCCGGCTCGACTTCGCGGTGGACGTCGCGTCTGTTGACGCGCAGTCGTCTTCTCATGCGCGCGGACGTTCAACGGACTGAAGTAGTTCCCGTGTCTGGGATCGCTGCGTTCGCAAAGCATGCTCCTATCCATGATCGTTCCGGCGAAGCCATTTCCCGGGCTGAAAGGGAAACCGGGCGCTGCCGGTTTCCCTTGGATGCGTTTCAGCCTCACGCCGTCACACGCGGAGGACCATTGTGTGCCAGCCAGAGCCGAACGGCGGCGACGACCGCCACGATGACGCCTGCAATGGCGTGCACGCGCGTCGCCGCGGCGTTGCCGGTAAAGCCGAGCAGCCACGGTGAGGCGGCGACCCAGGCGCCGGCAGCGAGGTTGAGCCACTCCTCCCAATCGTCGAATGCAGCGATGGCTGCGACGGCGAGGATCGCTATGAAGGCGCCCGCGAGAGCAGCGTTCCATGCCGGCGCCGTCTCGCCCATGAAGCCGAACAGCCACGGCGAGATCAGCAGCACCGCGCCGATCAGAAGGTTGATGAGATCTGGAAGGTTCTCCTTTCTCCACGTCATTGTCATGATTTCCCTCCGTTCGTTCAAACGTTCACTTCGAAAGTTCAGGCGGGCCTTCTTGCTCCCACCTGAATCCCGGGTTGCCGCTTGCCGCGGCGAAACAATGAACAAGAGTAGCCTTACGGGACCTGGGCCGGACGGCGGGAGCAGGAACTCCCGCCGCAGCTGCGATTACCTGCTACCTGCCGTTGATCGCGATCCGCTTCACCTTCTGCTCCGCTGCAGGCGACTTCGGAAGCGTCACGGTAAGAACGCCATTCTTGAACGACGCATTCACCTTGTCCTCATCGACGTCGTCGATCGGGATGCGGCGCTCGAAGCGGCCGAAGTAGCGTTCACTGTACTGCCGGTCCTTGTCCTCCGTCTCGGTTTTCTTCTCGCCGGAAATCGCGAGAACACCGTTGCTGAGCTCGACCTGCACGTCTTTCTCTTCAAGGCCAGGCAGTTCGGCCGTCACCTTGACATCCTTGTCCGTCTGGCTGACCTCGATGCTCGGCCAACCGATCTGGCGATCAAAGTCGCCGAAGGGAGCAAGGTCGAAGCTCCTGAAGGCATCGTCGAACAAGCGGTTCATCTGTCTGTGCAGCGCGAGGAACGGGTTGCCCTCGTCGCTACGACGGACATTGACATCTCGCCCGCGATTGTTCCAGGGGATCAGGTCTCGAATAGTCATTTGCGTTTCTCCTTTCTGCTCTTTGGTTGTTCGACGCGCGACCCGGTCGCGCGCCGGTGGCATCCGCCATGTCGACGTGCGGGCTGCTCAGGCAGCGCTTTTCTGTTCGATGGTCTGATTGACGTTTCCGGTGGTGTTGATCGAAATGCGCCGCGGCTTCATCGCTTCGGGGACGTTCCGCACCAGATCGATCTTCAGGATGCCGCCTTCAAACGACGCGCCCTTCACCTCGACCAATTCAGCGAGGTTGAAAACGCGCCGGAACGGGCGGGTCGAAATCCCCTGGTACAGATAGGCGCGAGCGTCCCTTCCCGTCCTGCGGCCTTCCACCGCGAGCATGTTCTGCGCGGCGGTGACGGTGACGTCCTCGGGCGCGAAGCCGGGAAGCGCCAACATGATCTGGTACTGATCAACGCCGGTCCGCACGATGTCGTAGGGTGGGTGATCGTCGTGCGTCGACACGCTGCTGTCGTCGATCAGATCGAAAAGCCGATCAAAACCTACGGTTGAACGCCAAAACGGAGTCAGATCGTGGTCTCTCATGGTCACATCCTCCATTGAGCAACATGACAACGAGCTGCACCGGGCCACGCCCGGCGGCGGCCCGTCCGGATCCCGTGCCGGGCCTCCGGAGCCGCGCTATGTCACGCGACAGCAAAATAATTAGAAGCCGGCGAACCGGTTTCAAGAGGTATGCTGCAGCATGCGAACGAATTCCTGGACAGTCCCCAACGGGCTCCCGTACCAGAGCTCCGGGACTGGGGAACTTCATCGGTACTGTGGCTTGCTCGGCGGCCCGAGGCACGCACCGGCAGTGATGGAAGGAGAGATCCGCCCATTACCTGCTGCCCGACAGATATCCAGAATGATGCTCGCGATTTCAACCTCGTGGCGGTGAAATTCTGCGCCAGCCGCTCTTGAAAATTTCGGCATTAAAACCCAGCTCGTTTCTCGCTGGCGAGGCCTGTAAACCCGTTTGCAAGCTGTTCTGCCCGACGCTCGGGTTCAAGTCCGGCAGAGACTGCGCGTGTGCTTTTGGCGCGTACAAGGCCGACGGTTCGCGTCCTTGCCAGCATGCAGCCGGCGGCGCGAGCCTTTTGGTCGCGCCGCCTTGCTTCGCCCTGAGGGAAGGTCAAGCGGTGAAGATTGCACAGGTTGCTCCATTGGCAGAACGTGTGCCGCCAAGACTCTACGGGGGCACGGAGCGGATCGTTTCCTACCTGACCGAAGAACTGGTGCGGCAGGGTCATGATGTCACGCTGTTTGCAAGCGGCGACTCCGTGACATCCGCCAGGCTCGTTCGTTGCGCCGATATCGCGCTGCGGCTGAATCCATCGGTCAGAGATCACCTGCCCTACCACATCCGGATGCTCGACGAGGTGCGAAAGCGCGCAGGCGACTTCGATATCCTGCATTTCCATGTCGACATGCTGCACTTCCCGCTCATACGCGAATTCGCAGATCGAACGGTGACCACGCTGCACGGACGACTCGACTCGCCTGACCTCAGTCCATTCTATGCGGCTTTTCCCGAGGTGCCGCTCGTTTCGATTTCAAACGATCAGCGGCATCCGATGCCGCGTGGCGTCAACTGGGTGGGAAATGTCTATCACGGCCTGCCGGGCCGCTTGCTGCCCTTCGAGCGGAGTCCGGGCGGCGACTATCTTGCCTTCCTCGGACGAATTGCACCGGAGAAGCGCCCGGATCGCGCGATCGAGATCGCCCGACATGCTGGTCTGCCCCTCCGGATTGCTGCGAAAGTTGACAACGCTGATCGCCGCTACTGGAATGAGGTCATCGAGCCGCTCGTTAAGGCGAACTCGAACGTCCAGTTCATCGGAGAAATCAACGAGCAGCAGAAGGCCGCCTTCCTTGGCAACGCCAGGGCGCTGCTGTTCCCGATCGACTGGCCCGAGCCATTCGGGCTGGTGATGATCGAGGCCATGGCCTGCGGGACGCCCGTGATCGCCTTCAGGTGCGGCTCCGTGCCGGAGGTGATCGACCATGGACGATCCGGGTTCATCGTCGATACGGTCGATGGGGCGGTAGACGCCATCGCGAAGCTCGACGGTATCGACCGGCGCCGTGTCCGCGCGACCTTTGAGAAGCGCTTCACCGTCGAACGGATGGCGCGCGACTACTGTGCTATCTACGAGAAACTCGCCGGACCGCGCAGCAAGCCTGCCTTTCATCGGCCGGTGTCCGACGAGGCCAGGTACACGGACGCTCGCCTGACGGCTACCCGGCTGCCCCGAGTGCATGCGAACCGGATTGACGAGCTTAATCCATGAAGTGGGACGGACTTGCCCTCCTGGCCTACTTCGCATTTGCAGTAGCGGTTGCCATCTACGCACTGGTCGCCGCCGGCACGTGACAAACGGAAGCTTGCATGGTGCACGGTTCGCGCCGCATCATGATCGACGCGCCTGCTCGCCATCTCATGCGCATTGAGGCCCGCAAACGGCTTCAGGAGCGACATTCGCGCAGGTTGCTACTCTTTCGATTCACCCACTGCGTCCAGGGCGTCCCGCAAAAGTTCATGCGCGTGGGTCACGCGCTTCTGTGCCTGCGTCAGTGCGATCGACGTGCGCCACAAGTCCGAAACGCTGGCGTCCCAGGCATGGAGAGCTGCGTCCAGCTCGGATTGCGCCTGTTCCAGCTCGACCTTCGCCTTTTCGACCAGCGGATGAGGCATTTGGCTTGACCCTGCCGAAATCGTGGACAGTGCGCCCTGAAGGGCTGGCTGCGAGCCGCAGCATCGCCGGGAGTGTAGTCATCAAAAACGAGCCCGACAACGACGACAAAGCGATCGAGCGCTCCCTCTATTTGCGCCCGAGCCCCACGTTTCACAGGTGCGCGCTTACGCGCACGGTGAAACCGTCACCACTGCGAATCCGGATCGACGATGTGATAAGCACCCTGGACGAGATCCCCCGGGCGAAAAAGACCTAGGTTGCAGCGCGCGGCCGTCAAGAGAGGCCGTGAGAACTTTTCTATCCGCGCCAAACCCAGGAACCATTACGGACCCGCGCTGGTTGGACCGAAGTCCACTCGCCAGGCTGATTGGCCATTTCGACAGGAGCGACGGAGAGACGTGACTAATCAAACGCGATTCAACGTCGGCTACGCCATTGCCGCAATCTTCGGCGTGCTGCTGTTGCAGCACGTCATCTCGACCGTCCAACAGACCGCGCCGCTGCCCTACAGTGAGTTCCAGCAATTGCTGCGGGAGGGCAAGGTCGCGTCCGCCGCCGTTTCCGATCGTTTCATTCAGGGCACGCTGAAGGAGCCACTGCCATCGGGCCAAAAACAATTCTTCACGACGCGCGTCGAGCCGCAGATTGCGAGCGAGCTCGAGAAGCATGGCGCGCGCGTCAGCGGGCAGATCGAAAGCACGTTTCTCTCCGATCTCTTGTCGTGGGTGGTGCCGGTGCTGCTGTTCGTCGGGTTGTGGTGGTATCTCGGCACGCGTCTTGCTGGTTCGGGCCTCGGGGGTGGCCTGATGTCGATCGGCAAGAGCAAGGCTAAGGTCTATGTGGAAGCGGACACCGGCGTGACCTTCGAGCAGGTCGCCGGCGTGGACGAAGCCAAGGCCGAGCTTCGCGAGGTTGTTGACTTCCTGAAGGACCCACAAGGCTATGGCCGCCTCGGCGGACGCATGCCCAAGGGAGTGTTGCTCGTGGGACCGCCCGGCACAGGCAAGACGTTGCTGGCAAAGGCCATTGCGGGCGAGGCCAAGGTGCCATTCTTTTCCATTTCCGGCTCTGAGTTCGTGGAAATGTTTGTTGGTGTGGGCGCGGCACGCGTGCGCGATCTGTTCCAGCAGGCGCGAGAGAAGGCGCCAGCGATCATTTTCATCGATGAGCTCGATGCCTTGGGCCGTGCTCGTTCGATCGGTGCGTTCGCCGGGGGCCACGACGAGAAGGAGCAGACGCTCAATCAGCTCCTGGTTGAGCTGGACGGGTTCGATTCACGCTCGGGCCTGGTCATTCTGGCAGCTACCAATCGGCCCGAGATCCTCGATCCCGCCCTGCTCCGCGCCGGCCGTTTCGATCGCCAGGTTCTGGTGGACAGGCCCGACAAGGCGGGCCGGGTACAAGTGCTTCGGGTACACCTGCAGAAGATCAAGCTCGCGCCGGACGTCGACGTGGAAAAAATCGCCTCGCTCACGCCCGGCTTTACCGGCGCCGATCTTGCCAATCTTGTCAACGAAGCCGCATTGCTCGCAACGCGCCGCAAGGCGGATGCGGTCACGCTTGCCGACTTCACCAGCGCCGTCGAACGCATCGTTGCAGGACTGGAGAAGCGCAACAGGCTCCTGAATGCCAAGGAGCGCGAGATCGTCGCCTATCATGAGATGGGGCATGCGCTCGTCGCGCTCGCCCTGCCTGGAATCGATCCCGTGCACAAGGTTTCAATCATCCCACGCGGCGTCGGCGCGCTGGGCTACACGATCCAGCGGCCCGTCGAGGACCGCTTCCTCATGACTCGTGAGGAACTCGAGAACAAGATGGCCGTGCTGCTCGGCGGCCGCGCAGCAGAAAAGCTCGTGTTCGGACATCTGTCGACCGGAGCCGCCGACGACCTGCGTAAGGTGACCGACATCGCGCGCGGCATGGTCACGCGCTACGGCATGTCGGACAAGCTGGGGCATGTCGCCTATGACCGCGAGCCCACGACCTTGCTCGGTGGCAACGACATCGGCTCACCACCGCGTGAGCGCGACTACGCTGAGAGCACTGCCGCGGTGGTAGACGCCGAGGTCCGCGCTATCGTGGACCGGGCGTTTCAGCGCACGCTCACTTTGCTGGAGCAGCGCCGGCCACTCTTGGAGGCCACGGCGAAGCGCCTGCTCGCCAAAGAGACGCTTGACGAAGCCGAGCTTCGGCAGCTTGTACAGGCGCACGCCGGCGGCCAGCGCCAGACCGCCGCGTGAGCTGATCAGGAACGCGCCGTTCCAGCGACGTCCGAATCACGCATCTTCTCGAGGTCAGCGCGTAACGGACACTGGTGAACGATCCTTCGCAAGTACCGTTGTCAGCTTGAGCGCCAACTCGCGCCCGTTATATGGCTTGGCGATAAAGTTCTGTTCACAGATTTCATCGGATTGCGCGGCCCGGTGATCGGATAAGCCGCTGCAGAACAGAACAGGCAGATCAGGTCGCAGTTTGCGGAGCTGCGCAGCAAGCTCCGTCCCGGACGTATGCGGCATCACGAGATCGATCAGCGCGACGTCGATCAGATGACAACGGAGGGACTCCAGCGCCTGCTCACGGTCCGCGGCACGCACAACGGTGTAGCCGAGGTCGCATAGCATGCCCGACGCCGTTTTCAGAACGTCTTCATCGTCATCAACCACCAGTATCGTTGCGCCGCCCGCCGCCACGACTTCCTTGGCAGCGCCAACCTGCCGCCGCGGTACGGGCTCGGAAGCTCGAGGCAACATGATTTGCACTGTGGTCCCTCGACCCGGCGCGCTGTCGATCCGCACGGCACCACCAGACTGGCGCGCAAAGCCGTAAACCTGTGAAAGGCCAAGACCGGTGCCCCGGCCCGGCGGCTTGGTCGTGAAGAACGGATCAAATGCCCGGGCCATGATTTCCTGCGACATTCCGTGACCGGTATCGCTAACAGCGATGCCAACGTATGACCCGGGCGCAAGCTCGCTCATGTTCCCGGGCGCGGCCTCCAAATTCTTGGTTTCAATGGTCAACTTGCCGCCGTTCGGCATCGCGTCGCGCGCATTGATGGCGAGATTCAGGATCACCATCTCGAGCTGGTTTGGATCGACGGTCGCCCGCCAGAGCCCGGGGTCGCGAACTACGTCCAGAACGATGCCCGCGCCAAGTGTTCGGGAAATCAGCTCTTCAATATCGGACATCAAATCATTGATCGCGACCGGCTGCGGTTGAAGGTGCTGCTTGCGTGAGAAGGCGAGCAGCTGCTTGACCAGCCGCGCACCCCGATTGGCCGCTGCCATTGCGTTGTCGGTCCAGCGTACAAGACGTTCATCCTTTACCCTGTTTCGCAGAAGCTCAAGATTGCCGATCATCGCCATAAGCAGGTTGTTGAAGTCGTGGGCGACGCCGCCGGTCAACTGGCCGAGCGCCTCCATTTTCTGCGCTTGGCGAAGTGCCGATTCAGTCAGCTCCCGCTCGGCGATCTCCGCCTGCAGCCGTTGGTTCGCGCGGGTGAGCTGAGCCGTACGCTCGCTCACCCTGCGTTCGAGGGTGGCCGCCAACTCTTCCAGTTCGAGCAGATACTGTTGTGATTGGCGCTGCCGGGCCCGGCCCCGGATCGCGGCTCGCACCGCGCTCTTCAGAGACGTGAGCGCAAGCGGCCGCTCGAGAACGGTCACGTTGCCAAGCAATTCGATCAATTCACTCGACCTCCTTCCGTTGCCCGCCTCGCGAAGGACGAGCAGAATAAACGGGAGGTCGGACCAGGGTGGCTGGTTTGCGATCCAGCGGGCAAGATCGGTCTTGTTCTCATGCACCAGAGCCTCTTCGGTAATCACCGCAGCCGAAGCGACGCCAAGGTCCTGTACAAACTCGGCGAGGCTGGCCTCCCTGCGGGTCTCAACGCCTATTTCGCAGAGAGCCGCTGCGATGACCGCGGCATCGCGGCCTCTTGGAGCAAGGATGAGCGTAGGCCCATTTGGCATGGCGTCTCAGGCGCGGTTCCGATCGTTGGAAGAAAGCAGCGAAGCGTCTGGGCCGGTATAATTTGGCACGCCTGAAAGTACGCCCTGAAACTCCGACAGCGGTGGACCCACGCGAATTCCATTATCGCCCAAACGATACTCCCGAATTTCGTCTTCGTGGTTGCCGGTGCGCTTCTTCAGAACCGAAATTGCCCGGCGAAACTTTCCGGCGGCTTCGAAGAACCTGAGCAACAGAACTGAATCGCTCAGGTACGTGAGATCGACGCTCGATTGCATCGAGCCTATCAGGCCGTGCTGGGCAAGAGTAAGAATGGTGACTACGCCGTGATGGTTCAGGTAGGTAAGCATTTCATGCATCAAAAGCAGCATGAATTGTTCGGCGGGCATTGCATTCTGATAGCCGCTCAGACTGTCGAGCACCACAATCCCAATGCCATCGTTTTCGACCCGCGTCCGTACCATGCTGGTGAGTTCGCCCGGCGAAAGCTCTGCGGGATCCACCTGCTCGAGGATAAGACGACCCTCATGTATCGGCCGATCGAGAGTCCAGCCCATTCCCAAGGCGCGCCTGGTCAGGATGGCCTTGGTTTCGTCAAAGGTGATGAATAGAGCCCGCTCTCCGCGCGAAAGTGCAGCCATGACGAATTGCATGGCGACGGATGATTTGCCCGCTCCGGAGGAGCCCATTACCAGTGTGCTCGTTCCACGATCAAGCCCGCCACCGAGCAGTTGATCAAGTTCGGCGACTCCTGATCGGATCGGATCGCGGGATGCGTTTACGTCGGCATGCTCCGAAGCAACCAGTCTTGGAAAAATCGCAATGCCGCCTCTGCGGATTGTAAAATCATGGAAACCGCCCCTGAATTTGCGACCTCGCATTTTAAACACGCGAAGCCGGCGCCGTTCGGGTCCATATTGCAGAGCGTAATGCTCGAGCCGCAATACGCCATGTACCAGGCTGTGCAAGTTCAGATTGTCGGATTCGTCTGTGAGATCGTCAAGAAAGAGAACCGTGCACCCACGCTGGGCGAAGAAGTGCTTGAGCGCAATCACCTGGCGACGGTACCGCAACGGATTCTGTGCCAATAAACGAATTTCCGAGAGGCTGTCAAAGACCACACGAGCTGGCGACAAGCGCTGTACCTCGTCGAATGTCATGCGGATTGTCTCGCCGAGCTCGAGATCGGACGCATAGGCGATCGTCTGCTGTTGCTTGGGATCAAGGCTGAGCTCTGCCGGAATCAGTTCGAACAGATCGACCGACGATAGGTCCCAACCGTGCGTCTCGGCGACCTGTTCGAGTTCGTCCTTGGTTTCCGAAAGCGTGATGTAAAGTCCCCGCTCATCATGGTCCTGGCCATCGAGCAGGAATTGCAGGGCCAGCGTGGTCTTGCCTGTGCCGGGCTGGCCTTCGAGCAGGTGAATTCGATTGGAGGCATAACCTCCGTCCAGTATGCCGTCGAGGCCCGCAACGCCTGTAGGCACGGGTCGAGATTTATTCCGGAGGCGGGTTTGGGCCATGCTGCAGGTTCCAGAAGGGCACATAGTGGCCGGCCCCTGCGCATGCGCATTGACTAGGCCGATCTCGGGTTTCGAATGTTTGCCGAAAGGTATGGCCGCAGCCCTGGAAAGGCACCGGGCGCTCAACCCACGCCAAGGCATCTTGCAGTGTCTTCCTGCAATGATCAAGCCTCGGACCGTTCAGAAATTCTTGGCCCGTAGCGTGCAGAGCGCTCACCCCGCAAGCCGCGAAAAATCTCCCGCGCGACGGCAATGGCATTGCGTCCACTCGTTCATCAAGTGTGCAGAATAAGTACACAGAATCCGGCGTGCCCTCCGGAACAACCTCAGGTCCACTCAGGCCGAAGGGGCCAACCGCAACCTGCTGAGTTTTGCTATTCGGGAAAATGCTCCCTCTCGCTCTTTCGTATCTGGGTGTCGAAAGCTGCCCGATTGTCGTGCGCTGCTGACGTGATGACGCTGGCGAGAATGCCGACAATGATATCCTTCTCAGCCCGGCCCTGCTTGTAGGCGTCAAGCATGAGTTCCAGGAACGCTTCGATCTCCGCGCGGTCGGTCGTGCTTGGATCAAAGGGCATGCTCACTCTCCATTCTCTGAAAGCTTCTCAGCCAGTGTGACCATCAACGGATAACCGGGGTGCAAAATGGTATCCCGCTTGATGGATATGACGATACCTGTGCATCGGCGCGGTTTACCGGAAGGCATGACGCCAGCAATGCTCAAAGGCTTTCCCGTCTCGAGGTGCAGCCGGCAACGCGGCTCGTCCTGCGGCGGTGCGAATAACACGGCCGTCAGATCGAATTCGTCGTTGCGCATACGGCCCACTGGCCCTCTTGCATTTGAGCGGCTCGTCTCTGCCTGAAAACTTTCCTGCTCGCGTTTCAGGCTCTTGTTCAGCGACGAACGCCGACTCCGCCTTTTCGGCCAGCGGATGAGGCATTTGCCTAACCCTGCCGAAATCGTGGACAATGCGCCCTGAAAGGGAAGTCTGGCCATCGCAAATGAGCCTGACAACGACGACAAGGAAACGCCGGAGCTCGCTTCAGACCGGCCGACAGGGAGGAGCGACCGTCAATGAACGTTCCTCCCCAAGCACGCATGTTTCCCCGCTGCCTCCACGCGCGCAGCCGCAGCTCATTGATCGCCGGAAATCCTGGGCCGATCTTCCGTTGCGCTAGAAGTCGGCGCCCGCCATGCCGGGTGTCGCAGGCTCCGGCTTCTTCGGCTTCTCCGCCACCAGCGCCTCGGTCGTGATCAGCAGCGAGGCCACGGACGCCGCGTCCTGCAGCGCAGTGCGGACCACCTTGGCCGGATCGATCACACCCGCGCTCACGAGATCCTCATACTCACCCGTCGCGGCATTGAAGCCCCACGTATAGCGGTCCTTCTCGAGCAGCTTGCCGATCACCAGCGAACCATCCTCACCCGCATTCTGTACGATCTGGCGTGCCGGCATCTGCAGCGCGCGGCGCACGATGTCGACGCCCGCCTTCTGGTCGGCGTTGTCCGGCTTGATGTTGTCGAGCGCCTTTGAAGCGCGCAGCAGCGGTACGCCGCCGCCTGGCAGGATGCCCTCCTCGACCGCGGCGCGCGTCGCGTGCAGCGCGTCGTCGACACGGTCCTTGCGCTCCTTGACCTCCACCTCGGTCGCCCCGCCGACGCGGATCACCGCGACTCCGCCCACGAGCTTCGCCAGGCGTTCCTGCAGCTTCTCCCGGTCGTAGTCGGAGGTAGTCTCCTCGATCAGCGCCTTGATCTGGGCGACGCGCGCGTCGATGTCCTTCTTTGCGCCCGCGCCGTTGACGATGGTGGTGTTATCCTTGTCGATGATCACTTTCTTCGCTCGTCCGAGCATCTTGATCGTGACATTCTCGAGTTTGATGCCCAGGTCTTCGGCTATCGCCGTGCCGCCGGTCAGGATGGCGATGTCCTCGAGCATCGCCTTGCGCCGGTCGCCAAAGCCCGGCGCCTTGACGGCGGCGACTTTGAGGCCGCCACGCAGGCGATTGACCACAAGCGTCGCCAGCGCCTCGCCCTCGACGTCCTCCGCCACAATCAGCAGCGGCTTGCCGCTCTGCACCACAGCCTCGAGCAGGGGCAGCAGCGGCTGCAGGGTCGAAAGCTTCTTTTCGTGCACGAGAACATAGGCGTCTTCCAGTTCGACGCGCATTTTTTCGGAATTCGTCACGAAATACGGCGACACGTAGCCGCGATCGAACTGCATCCCTTCGACCACCTCCAGCTCGGTGTTGAGCGACTTCGCTTCCTCGACGGTGATCACTCCCTCGTTGCCGACCTTGCGCATCGCTTCCGCAAGGAAGCGGCCGATTTCAGTATCCCCGTTTGCCGAGATGGTCGCCACCTGCGCGATTTCGTCGTTGGACCTGATCTTCTGGGCGTGAGTTTTCAGATCATCGACCACCCTCTCCACGGCAAGATCGATGCCGCGCTTCAGATCCATCGGGTTCATGCCGGCCGCCACCGACCGTGCGCCTTCCTTGACGATCGCCTGCGCCAGCACGGTCGCCGTGGTTGTGCCATCGCCCGCCGTATCGCTGGTCTTCGAGGCGACTTCGCGCACCATTTGCGCGCCCATGTTCTCGAACTTGTCCTGAAGCTCCATCTCCTTTGCGACCGTAACCCCATCTTTTGTGATTCGCGGCGCACCGAAGGATTTTTCGATGACGACATTGCGCCCTTTCGGGCCCAGCGTCACCTTCACGGCTTCTGCGAGCGTGTCGACGCCGCGCAGCACGCGCTCACGCGCCTCGTTGGAGAATTTCACTTCCTTGGCTGTCATGACTTCTCTCCCTCAAAAAAAGCTGACTGCAAGCTGTGATCGGCAGGCACGACGCCGCCGCTCTGCCGCGGACGGAAATGCCGGCGCATGCTCCTTGCCAGATCATCGATGTCACCAGGTTCAGAGCCGGAACGGCCCCTAAAAAAGCGACCTAGGAAAGAAGGCTGCCGGTTCAAGGGTGTTTTCTCGGAATTTTTCGTCCCGGGAAGGAGGCCAGGCGCGGCAATCAGGGCTGCGAGCGTGACGAGGCTGCGGACTTGCACACTGCACTATTTCGCTCAGCTTACAGATCTTTGCTGATCATAGCGGCTAGTCGCTAGAGATTCGGTGACAGAACGGGACGGCAAGGAGCAGCGAGGGACGCGGAGCCACATTCGTTGGACCATGGCCGCCTATACTGGCCTCTTGTGGAGCCCCAACTGCGAATGTAACCAAGTTCCGCCAGCCCGAGAATCGGCGCGCAACAGACAGCGCGCAGCCTTGCCTTCGCAACACTTCGCAACCCGGGGGCATTCGCCAGTCGAGGAGACTCAGATGCAAAACGGAATTTCTCCAGACCACATTCTGCAAATTGGCTTTGGGTTTTGGCCAGCCAAGACATTGTTGAGCGCCGTGGAGCTCGGACTCTTCTCACTGCTAGCGGACGGCCCCAAAACGGGCCTCGAACTGCAAGACGCCATGGGGCTGCATCCGCGCGGAACGTACGATTTTCTCGACACCCTCGTCGCGCTCGGATTGCTGCAGAGGGACGGCACTGGTGAAACCGCCACATACGCCAATACGCCATCCACCGCGCTATTCCTGGTCAAGCAGAGCCCCCAATACATCGGTGGAATCCTCGAGATGGCGAACGCACGCCTGTATCGGTTCTGGGGCGATCTCACCCCGGCATTGCAAACCGGAAAGCCTCAAAACGAGATCAAGGAGACAGGCAAGTCCATGTTCGGCGAGCTCTATGCGAACCCTGCGCGCCTGGAGCAGTTCATGGACGCGATGAGCGGCATCTCCATGGGCAATTTCACGGCGTTTGCCGAGAAATTCGACTTTTCCAAATATAAGACGCTGGCCGATATAGGCGGCGCAACCGGGCAGCTTTCGGCCATCGTCGCGGCGCGGCATCCACACATGCAATGCCGGACGTGCGATCTCGCCGATGTGCAGCCGATCGCCGAACGGCGCTTGAAGGAGCGCAATCTCGGCGGCCGGGTCATCGCCGAGACGATCGACTTCTTCGCGGACGAATTTCCCAGGGCGGACATCATCACAATGGGAATGGTCCTTCACGATTGGAATCTCGAGAACAAGAAGATGCTGATCGCCAAGGCCTACCGTGCATTGCCGACCGGCGGCGCGCTGGTCGCCATTGAGAACATCATCGATGATGAACGCAGGCAAAACAGCTTCGGTCTCATGATGTCGCTGAACATGCTGATCG
>WUUC01154236.1_pt1 | contig 24398 bp, 17 predicted proteins | sample 6278441 | NCBI WGS metagenome assembly WUUC01 (sample SAMN13675441, study PRJNA597444) | soil metagenome | isolation source: soil | place: USA: Washington | collected 2017-10 | reverse complement strand
GTGTGGCGCGTCAACAAAAGGCGCGTGGCCTCTGCGGAAGAGATTGACGAAGCTATCAGGCGGACGCCCGCGGGCGCGCGTCTGGGCTTTAGCGTCATCACTCGCGGCGAGCACGCCGAATGGGAAGGCGGGGTCGTGACCGAAGAGTTGAAGCGGGCCGCCGCGCCTTCGGGGATAACCGGCGGCGGGCCGACGCGCAGCTTCCGCGCTTCGGGTTGGACGCGTCATTACGAAACCTTCGCCGAAGCCTTGCAGATAATAGCGCAGCTCGCGCTCGGATTTGCTCTCGCCGGCTGGCGACGCCGTCGAGCTCCGGAAGATGAAGCGCGGGCGGTCGGAGACGCGGGACGCGCTGCGTGGCGGGCGGCGCTTCCCTTCGCGGCCTTCGGTGTACTGGCCGCAGGCATCGCGCTGACGGCGATGAGGACGGTGCTGGTCGCCTTCGCGGTCGGCGCGTGCGTGGTTGTGTGGCGCGCGACGGCGCGGGGGCGGGCGCGTGCGTTCGTGGCTCTCGCGGTCGTCTTAGTGCTCGGCTTCGGGGCGCTCGCCGTGTGGCGGACGCGCGCCGATGGGGCTCTGATGCTGCGCGACGCGAGCGCGAGTCTCAGGTTTCAGGTGGCGCGCGTGGCTTTAGAGCGGGCCGCGTCGCGCCCTGTCTTCGGGCACGGCATGGACGCGGTGCACAGGCACTGGCAGGAATGGGGCTTCCCCGGCACAGACATGCTCCACGCGCACTCCACGCCGCTGCAAATCGCCTTCGACCGTGGCTTCCCCGCGCTTCTCATCTGGCTCTGGCTGATGCTCACCTTCTGGCGCATGGCGGCGCGCGCAGAGAAGGTCTGGCGCGATTCGGAGGACGCGAGCGCGCACGGCCTCGCACTCGGCATCATGGGCGCGCTCGCGGGCTTCCTCTCAAGCTCGCTCGTCAACTACAACTTCGGCGACGCAGAAGTCGCACTCCTTCTCTGGTGGATGATGGGCGCGACGGTGGCAATCGGAAAGGATGAAGGAGGAAAGATAAGGGATGAAGGATGAGGGATGAGGGATGAAGTAAAGACAACACTTCATCCCTCATCCCTCATCCCTCATCCTTGCTCTTCACCCTCTGGATTCCGCGAGGGTCTCGACTTGGGCGGGGCGGGCGATGCTGAGGTCGTATTTGCCTCGGTGGCGCGCGAAGAAGTGCTCGATGAAGCGGGCGGCCTCGGCGGGTTCGAGCGAGTGCAGCACCTCCATGTCTGAGTTGCGCCAGAATCGCTCCTGCCGGTCGGCGCGTTCGAGGTAGCCCTGCCTGTATGCCTCGGCGGCGTCGAGCGGTCGCACGCCGTCCAGCTCGCGCGGCGCGAGGAAGGCGTTGTTGTATTCGAGCGCGATGAGGGCGTAGCCGTGTCGTTCGCAGAGTTCTTCCAGACTCGCGATGCTGTAGCCGAAGAAGTGATGCTGCAAGCGGAACTCGGGGTCGTACTTGACGACGAACTTGATGGGCGGCGGAATCTTCTCGTTAATCTCGGTCACGACGAGGCGCGGGCGGAAGCCGCCGAGCAGCGCGTCCAAGACCCAGTAGTCGTAGCTGTCGATGTCGAGACTGAGAACGCCGAAGTCCGTCTCGACGCCGTGCGAGCGAAGCAACTGCACGACGTTCGAGGGAGTCACCAGCGCGCGGACTGCCGTCACGCCTTCCAGCTTGTTGTAAGCCCGCGCGAGCCGGCGGGCGCGGCTCGCATCGCCCTCAACGCCCAGCCCTCGCCAACCGGCACGGAACAGCGCGTAAGTGTTCGACGACTTGATGCCGTCGCCCGCCCCTATGTCAACGGCGGTGCGGCTGTGGCCTGCGGGCAGAAGCTCTTTGATGAAGCGCTCCAACATCCGCTCCTCGTCGAAGTTCGAGAAGCCGGACGGCCTGCGTCCCAGCTTCGCCTGCCGGAAGTGCAGGCCGAGGTGGTCGAGGTAATGCCGCGCTGTGTCTATGAAACTCATCTTCAGTGATGGAGGAAAGACCGCCCCAGCCGTGAGCGGCGATGCCCGAATCCCTCAAAGGGTCAACAGCAAGCTTTTATGCCAAATCCGGCGAAGCCAAGTCAAATCGAATTGCGGAATGCGGATTTCGGATTGCGGATTGGAAAGACAGCCTATTTATTAAATCCGCATTCCGGAATCGTCAAATCACGTCGGCGAAATTCTTGCGCGTGCGGGCGAACCACCAGTAGCCGAGGACGAAGGCGACGAGGCCGCAGGCGGCGACGTATGCGAGGCCGCGCCAGTCGGGCGGCGTGCCTTCTAGAAGGATGTTGCGGTAGCAGCGCACGAGGGGCGCGAACGGGTTGAGATTGACGAGCGCGCGGTAGCGTTCGGGCACTAGCGTCTCAGGGTAGATGATGGGCGTCAGGTACATCCACGCCATCAAAATGAGCGCGAGCGCCTGCGCCGTGTCGCGCACGAAGACGCCGAAGCTGGCGACGAACCAAGCGCCGCCGAGCGTCAGGAGCAGTTGCGGGATTATCAAGACGGGCAGCCAGAGAGCCGTCGCGTGCAACTCCCGGCGGACGAGGACGACGGCGACGACGAGGGCCGCCGTCCCGAACATCTGCCCCGCGAGCGCCGCTAGAACGTGCGCGACCGGCAGCGCTTCGAGCGGGAAGACGACGCGCTTGACGAGGTTCGCGTGAGCGACGACGACGCCCGCCGAATGCTGCAAGGATTCCTGAAACGCCGTCCAAGGCAGCAGCCCGCAGAAGAGGTAGAGCGCGTAGTCCCAAGCCGACCCGCCGCTCACGAACCGCGCGTCGAAGACCACGGCGAAGATGAACGTGAAGACCGCAATCATCACCAGCGGCGTCAGCACAGCCCAGAGGAGCCCGAGCGCCGAGCCTCTGTAACGCGCCACCGTGAAGCGACGCGCCAGAGGCCAAATCAGGTCGAACCGTCGCGGCAATTCCCACAACGGCCTCCACACCGCGCGCCGCGCTGTCTGCGCCGAAATCATGCGCGGCATTGTAGCAGGTGACGAGACTGCGCAAGTCTCCCGGAAGGCGTCGGGACGCGTGGCCGCCGGTCTCGACACAAAAGTACCTGTAGCCGCCTCGAATCAGGTATAAATGCGCGTATGACTTCAGGCAGCCGCTCGGTCAAAATCGGTTCCTGCGGGTTCCGCTCCTCACGCGATTCCTATTACGAGCTGCTGCGCGCCGTGGAGGTGCAGCATACTTTTTATCAACCGCCTCAAATCAAGACCCTCGAAAGATGGCGCGCGGAAGCGCCCGGAGGTTTCGAGTTCGCCGTGAAGGCTTGGCAGCTAATCACGCATCAGGCGTCGAGCCCGACCTACAGGCGTCTGAAGCGCGAGCTGACCGGCGAGGAGAAGGAAGGGGCTGGCTCTTTTCGTCCGAGCGAGATTGTCAGGGAGGCTTGGGAAGTGACGAGCGCGTGCGCGCGTGCGCTCGGAGCACGGATGGTTCTGTTCCAGTGCCCCGCGAGCTTCCAGCCCACGAAGGCCAACATCGGAAACATGCGAAAGTTCTTCGGGCGAATCGAGCGCGACGGCTTGGGCTTCGGTTGGGAGCCGCGCGGCGCGTGGCCTCGGGAGGTCATTAAAGATTTGTGCGCCGAGCTGGATTTATGGCACGTCGTAGACCCTTTCTCGGAGCGGACGCTGACGCCGGAGCGTTCTTATTTCCGTCTCCACGGGCGCAAGGGCTGGCGGTACGTCTACGAAGACGGCGAGCTGGAAGAGCTGCGCTCGATGCTGCCGGAGAAAGCTGAGTCCTACGTCTTCTTCAACAACATCAAGATGCTGGAAGACGCTCTGAGGTTCAAGGAGATGGTGGAGTCAGGCGAATAGAAGAGCCTCGCAACGTCGAGGCAAAAGAGCGGACGCGCGCGAGAGGATTTTAGAAGCACCAGCGTCGAGGAAGCTCGTTGTCCTCACTTGGTTTGTCCTTACTTTATTTGTCCGAACCTAAAAGAGAAAAGCCTTATGAGTCGCTGGCCGAAGTACCCTTCCGTCTACGAAATCAACGCTTGGGTCTGGCTGAACGATTTGAGCGAGGCGGGCGGAAAGCCTCTGACCCTCGACGGCGTCCCGCAGGCCGAGCTTGAAAGAATCGCGGGCTACGGTTTCGACGCCGTCTGGCTGATGGGAGTCTGGGAGCGCAGCCCCGGCGCGCGTCAGGTCTCGCGGTCGAACCCCGAGTGGCAGGCCGAGTTCCGGCACTTCATGCCGGACTACACCGAGCAGGATGTCGTCGGCTCTCCGTACGCGATTTACGACTACCGTGTTGACCCGTCTCTCGGCGGCGACGAAGAGTTGGCCGCGCTGCGTGCGCGCCTGCGCGAGTCGGGCATGCTTCTCATGCTCGACTTCGTCCCGAACCATCTAGCGCTCGACCACGCTTGGCTCACGCTTCACCCCGAAAGATTCGTGCAGGGCACGAACGAGCTTTTGCAGCGCGAGCCGCAGAACTATTTCGCGCACGGCGAGGGCGCAGAGGCGCGAGTCTTCGCGCACGGGCGCGACCCGTACTTCGACGGCTGGCCCGACACCGCGCAGCTAGACTACCGCAGGCCCGAAACCAGAGAGAGCATGACCGACGCGCTTCTCTCCGTCGCCGCCAAATGCGACGGCGCGCGCTGCGACATGGCGATGCTGCTCACGCGCGAAGTCTTTAGGCGCACGTGGGGCGGCGAGTTCGAGCCGCACTGGGCCGAGTTCTGGCCCGAGGCCGTCGCGCGGCTCAAGGCGGCGCGGCCAGACTTTCTGCTGCTCGCGGAAGTCTACTGGGATTTGGAGTACGAGTTGCAGCAGCAGGGTTTCGATTACACGTACGACAAGCGCCTCTACGACCGCTTGCAGGGCGACGACGCCCCGGCTGTCCGCGCGCATCTCGGCGGCGGCTTCGAGTATCAATCGAGGCTCGCGCGCTTCGTCGAGAATCATGATGAAAGGCGTGCTCTAGAAGCCTTCGGCCCGGCGCGTTGCCCTGCCGTCTCGACGCTTTCGCTCACGCTTCCGGGCTTGCGCCTTCTACACGAAGGGCAGTTGGACGGCTGGCGTCTGAAGCTGCCCGTCCACCTCGGGCGTCGCCCGAAGGAGCCTTCGGAGCACGCGGTCAGAGAGCACTACCGCCGCCTGCTCGCGGCCCTCGGCGAGGACATTTTTCATAAAGGATTCTGGCGTCTGCTCGAAGCACGCGCGGCGTGGGACGGTAATCCGAGTCACGGAAACTACTTGGCGACGTGCTGGACGCTGGAAGGAGACAGCCGCCTCGTCGTCGTCAACCTCTCGCCAGACCGCGCGCAATGTTACCTGCCGCTCGGCATAGACGAACTGGCGGGGCGCGCTTGGCTTCTCAAGGACTTGCTCGGCGACGCGCGGTATTTGAGAGACGGCGACTCGCTACTATCCCCCGGCCTCTACCTCGACGTTCCCGGCTATGGCTTTCATCTCTTCGAGCTGGAAATGGTGAGCGCTAATTGATGCGCGGTGAATAGGAAGGACGCCTTGCGTCATTCATCATTCATCATTTCGTATTCACCATTTCCGGTGATACATTGCGGCGCATGGCAAAGGCGCTGCGCGTCGAGAGCGTGTCGAAGCAGTACCGTATTTATGAGCGTCCGGGCGACAGGCTGAAGGAGTCTCTGACGCGCGGGCGTCTGAAGCGGCACAGAGAGTTCTGGGCGCTGCGAGACGTGAGCTTCGAGGTCGAGGCGGGGACGACCGTCGGCATCGTGGGGCCGAACGGGTGCGGCAAGTCCACGCTCCTGCAAATCATCGCGGGAACTCTGGAGCCGACGCACGGCGACGTTTGGCGAGAGGGGCGCGTGGCGGCGCTCCTCGAACTCGGCGCGGGCTTCGACCCTGAGTTCACGGGCGTCGAGAACGTCTACATGAACGCGGCGCTGATGGGGCTCACGCGGCGCGAGACCGAGAGGGTCTTCCCGGAGGTCGAGCGCTTCGCGGAGATTGGCCCCTTCATACATCAGCCGGTCAAGACTTATTCGAGCGGCATGTACGTGCGGCTCGCCTTCGCCGTGGCCGCGAGCGTAGAGCCGGACATCCTCGTCATCGACGAGGCGCTGGCGGTCGGCGACGCGGTCTTCCAGCACCGATGCCTGCGCCGCATCAAGGAGATTCAGGAGCGCGGCGCGACCGTCCTCTTCGTCTCGCACGACGCTGCGGCGGTGCGCGCGCTGTGCACGCGGGCCGTGCTCCTCAACGCTGGCCGCGTCGTCTCGGACGGCAAACCTTCGGATGTGCTCAACCGCTATCAAAAAATAATCATGGAGCGCGAGCAGGCGTTCGAGGAGAGCGAGGCGGCGGCGAGAGAGGGCGTCGAAGATGAGAGCGAGGGGGATGAAACTCGCGCCCCGCTCCGCTACACTTACAGGCACGGCGACCGGAGCGCGGAGGTCTTGAGCGCGGAACTGCTGGACGCGACGCGGCGCTCGGTCGAGATTGTAGAGACGGGCGCGGAGCTGACGGTTCGCGTGCGCGCGCGCTTTCTTGCGGAGGTGGACGACGCGGTATTCGGCTTCCTGATTCGCAACCGCCACGGCGTCCACGCCTACGGCACGAACACGAAGGAGCAGCAGCTCGACTTCGGGCGCATCGAGCGCGGGGAGACGATTGAGGTGAGCTTCGCTTTCAACTGCTGGCTCGGCATCGACCAGTATTCCGTCTCGCTCGCCGTCCACAGCCGCGAGGGCGTGAGCTACGACTGGCTCGACGGCGTGCTCTTCTTTCGCGTCACCAGCGCGACGCTGGTCGAGGGAGTCGCCAACCTCAACGCGAGCGCGCAGGCAAGGCGGTTGGGGAAGGGCGGGCATCGTGATAAGGGCGGGCGAGACCGTGACGGAGAGCGGAGCGTGACGCATGGCTGACAGGGAAGTTGAAGAGACTCTGCGCGAGATACGCGAGCGCGTGCGGGCGGGCGCGGCGAAGACGCACGCGACGCAGACTGCTTCGGCGGGCATCGTCGCCGCCGCCAAGACGGATTCCCTCGCCGCCGAACGCTACGCGCCGGAAGAGAACGGGCGCTCGTGCGCGGCGGCTTTATCGAGGATGGATGCGAACCTCTCGACGACCGAGCGCACTTGGAACAGGCTGCCGCCGCTCTTGAGCAACCGCGCGGGTTGGGTCGCGCGGCTCGAACTCCGGGTCAAGCGCATAATCAAGCGCGCCGCGCACTGGTTCACTTGGGAGCAGGTCAACTTCAACTCCTCCGTCCATCACGCCTTGCGCGACGCGCGCGCCGCGCTCGCCGCTCACGAGCAACTGCTGCAACGCATACAGTCCGAGTCGGCCACGCAGGGCGAGTCGCTACGGCAGTTGAAGGCCGAGGCCCACGCCGAAAGGTCGCGCGTGGATTCGCGGCTGCTGGAATTCGGCGCGCGGCTTGCGGCGGCGCAGGCGAAGTTCGACGCAGAGGCCGCGAGGCTCAGTCAACTGTTGGAGTCGAGCGTCGAGCAGCTAGGCGCGGAGCAGCGCGCGCACGCGGAGAATCTGCGCGGCGAGCAGAATGCTTTCGTCGAGGCGCTGCGCGCAGAGCAGAGGCAGCGCCTCGACGATTTCGAGAACGAAGTCCGCGAGCGGCTTTCGACTCTCCTCGACGAACAGCGCGTCTGCTTCCGCCAGCTCTCGCTCGAAGCGGGCGAGACGGCGGTCTTGAACGACCGCGCCCGCCGCCTCCTCGAAGCACGCCTCGAAGAAATCCAAAGAGCCGTAAATCGTGAGTCGTAAATCGTGATAAGTAAGACGCCGTCTCTCACGATTGACGATTCACGATTCACGTTTGACGGTCTTTATGAGTGACGACCTGTACAGGCGCGCGGGGATTGAGGACGTGGAGGCTTTCTACCGCACGAAGTTCGTGTCGGATGAAGTGCTCGACGCGCGTTACTTCCGCGCGCTCGACCGCTTCGACATTCGCTTCGCGCGGACGATGTGGGTCTACGACAACGTGCGCGCCGGCTCCGCCGTGCTCGACCTCGGTTGCGGCGCGGGCGTGCTCGCGCTCCTCAAGCGCAAGCGAGTGACGCTCACAGGCGTCGATCTCTCGGCGGAGTGCGCTCTGGCGGCACGCCGTAACGGCTACGACCAGACCTTGAGCGCGCAGCTCACGCGCCTGCCTTTCGCCGACGCGAGCTTCGATTACGTGGTCAGTCTCGACGTGTTGGGCCACGTCGATTTCGGGGAGAAGGACGCCGTGCTCGGCGAAATCCGTCGAGTGCTGCGCCCCGGCGGCGTGACGCTCCACGGCATCGAATGCACCGACCGACGCGCGCAGAAATCTTACGACGAGATGAGCACGGAAGAGCTTCGGCGGTTCGTAGAGATAGACGGCCACGTCGGGCTCGAAGAGGAGCAGGAGCACGCGGCGCGCTTCCGGCGCTTCTTCGAGCACGTCGCTTGGGAGCCGCGCTACGCGCTCTGCCTTTCGAGCGAGGAGTTCGTCAAGCAGGCCGAGCAATACGGGCTCCCCTTCGAGTCGGACTTCGTCGAGTACCTGCGCGGCCTCTCCTTCTCGGAGCGCCGCGCCTTCGACATGGCGATGGGCTACGTCTTCGGCAAAATCTCTGACCTGCACGTCAAGCTCCCGAAGAGCGGCCTCTACGTTCTGCTCAAAGCGTCGGACGCGCCGCTCGGGAGTTTCTACAACGAGCACAGAGACCGCGCGGCGCTCCTCGACGCGAGCGCGGAAGTTGCGTTGGAGACGGGCGAGCGCCCGATTCTCTGCCTAGATCGCAGCCGCACGGCGGAGTTCGACGCGGGCTGGTACGAGCCGAACATCCTTCCGCCCGTCGCGCGCTGGATGGGGCGAGTGGGCCGCGTGCGCTTCCGCGCGCACGGCGTCTCGGCCATCGGACTCGACCTCACGACGCACATGCCGGACATCGCGGAGCGCCCGCTCGGCCTCGAAATCTTGCTCGAAGGCGAGAGGCTCTGCACGCTCTCTCTGTTCCGTCACGGCTGGCTTGAGCTGCGCGTTTTTGTCCCTGAGACTCTGGCGCGCAAAGACGGAGACTTCGAGCTTGAGATACGCGCCGAGCGCACTTGGCAGCCGCGCCCCGGCGACACGGACAACCCCGACGACCGCGAACTCTCTGTCGCCGTCTGCAACATCGAAGTTTTTCCGTCTTCAATTGAAAAGAATCGAGAAGCGCTTCAGTAACTCGGAGGCAGAGGAGGCGGCGGAAACTCTTTCGGGTTGGTCATGATAAGTATGCGCCTCGTGAGAGCCAGACTTCCTATCGCAGCACCGAGCGCGAAGACGTACACAAGAACCGTGAAGAGCGCGGGCTCGTTCTCGGGCCAGCCCCAGAAGATAACGCCCACCCCGTAAAAAATACCGAGGCTGAGCGCCACGAACAGCTCGGCCACTATCCACCCGACGATGGCAATCGCGCTCCACGCCACCGCGCTGCGGCGATGCTCTCTCGCCAGACGGCTCATCATTTTGGGGATGCGATAAAAGACAAAGTAGAGTTCTATCATGAGGTCTCCTTGCCGAGTGAGTTTTTAGTCGGGAGGCAGACCGAGCCGCGCGTCGAGTCGTGCGCGGAGGTTCTTGAAGTGCTCGTCGGGGACGCCCGCGATGGCCTTCTGCATGCGAGTGACGACCGTCTCAAGCTCGCGCTCCTCTTCGGGCTCGATGGTTTCGATGGCGCGCTCTACCTGCTCGCGGTCGGGCCGACGACCCGTGACGCGCCTGAGCGTCTGCGAGAGCAGGCCGGCGGCTGAGCCGAGGACGCGCTTCGATTGGCGGAACGTCCCGAAGACGGCGCTCTCGACGGGCTTGATGGGAGCCTCCCGGCAGACGGCGTCAATCGCCTCGCGCACGGCGACCGCGCCACGCAAAGCGACGAGCGATTCACCGCCCTCGCGCGGCTGCAAAGCGTAGTTGAGAAGATAGCCGAAGTGATAGGTCTGGCTCGTCAAGTCGGCGGCGCGCTTCCATTCGAGGAAGTAGAAGACTTTTCGGAAGACCTTCTTCAGAGGATAGACCAACGCCTGCACCAAGCAGCCGCTCAGGCAACCGCCGCCGCCGCGCTCCGACGCGAGCGCGTCGAAATCTTCAGGCCCGAGCGCGCGACCATGCGAAGCGGCCAGCATCCGCACCAAGCGCCGCCGGAAATAACTCTGCGCCAAATCGTCCAAGACCGGCACGGGGATGAGCGGCGTCAACCCGACGAAGATTGCGTACGTGACGAGCCCCCGCTGGTTTCCCGTCTCCGACGCCCGCGTGAGTTCCTGATTCTCTGCCATCTTTCCTCTCTACAGGTAAGCACAGCCTTCGGATGCTCAATCTCAAATCTCGAACTTCAAATCTCGTATGTCATGGCTTGAAAACAGCCCTCTTCGCCAGCGCGGCGGATTGCGGGTATTATACGCGCGCGCCGGAGGCGGGAAGTCGTTTCTTAAAACTTTTCCGGGCTTGATGCTGATGACGATTCGCAACATCCTGATTTGCACGACGCAGGTTCCCTTCACCACTGGCGGGGCCGAGTCGCACGTGGAAGGGCTACGGCGAGCATTTGTCGAAGCGGGCTATAACGCGGAGGTGGTTGCGCTGCCTTTCAAGTGGTATCCGCCCGAAGAGATTATGCGCGGGACGCTGGCGTGGCGGATGCTCGATTTGAGCGAGGCCAACGGCAAGTCCATAGACCTCGTCGTCGGGATGAAGTTCCCCGCATACCTCGTCGCACACCCGCGCAAAGTTCTGTGGGTCATGCACCAGTACCGTGCGGCCTACAACCTTTGGGGCACGCCCTTTGACGACCTCTCTACGTACCCGGAAGGCGCGCGCGTCAGAGAGTTCGTGCGCCACTGCGACGAACGGTTCATCCCCGAGGCGCGGAAAGTCTTCGCCAACTCGCGGACGGTCGCGGGGCGGCTTCTTCGCTACAACCGAATCGAGAGCGAGCCGCTCTATCACCCGCCGCCGCGCGCCGAAAGCCTACGCGCGGGGAGTCAGGGCGACTACATTTTTTACCCGAGCCGTCTTGAACCGCAGAAGCGGCAAGAGCTTTTGATAGAGGCGATGAAGTACACGCGCACGCCGCTGCGAGCCGTGTTCGCGGGCGGCTCGCGCGACGCGGGTCACTACGAGTCGCTGGTCAAGCAGCACGGCGTCGGCGCTAAGGTGAGCTTGCGCGGCTTCGTCGAAGAGCGGGAGATGATAGAGCTGTACGCGGGCGCGCTCGGGGTCTGCTACCTGCCGTTTGACGAGGACTACGGCTATGTGACGCTGGAAGCGATGCTGTCGGCGAAGCCCGTCGTCGTGCCGGCGGACGGCGGCGGCGCGACCGAATTCGTCGAGCACGCGCGCGAGGGATTGATTACGGAGCCGCAGCCGCGCGCCATCGCCGAAAGCCTCGACGCGCTCTACGCAGACCGCGCCGAAGCGAGAAGAATGGGCGAGCGCGGGCGCGAGAAGCTTCTGGCGCTCGACCTCTCTTGGCGCAACGTGGTTGAGAAGTTGGTCTCGGCGGCGGGCTGAAAAAAGAGTCCGGCGGCGTCGTCACACGTGAAGCCCTCCGGCAAGACTTGAAAGCCCTCGGGCAAGTCTTGCGCCTCCCTCGAAGCTGCCGGAAGCCGCTTCGAGAGAGGCTAACGGCCAAGCTTCTCTCTGTACTCGATGGACTCTTTGAAGGCGTTGGAGATTCTTGAGGGGTCGTTCATGCGCTCTAGGTCTTCGACCCAGAACTGTACGCCGCCGAGGCCCGTGTCCGGCGGGTCGTCGGGGTTGCGGCGGAGGTATCCGAAGTAATGGAGGACGACAAGCGAGCGGCGCTGCTCCTGCTCGACGAACCGCTGGTCGAGCACTATCTTGAGCAGCACACCCGCGCGCGTCTCGTAGCCGTTTGAAAGCTCCGCCGCGAGGCCGTCGCGCTCGGCCTCGCCTAGCTTGAGGCCCGCGTTCGAGAGCAAGCGTTCGACGTACTGCGCGTCCGAGAGAGAGTCGTAGGTAGACCGGAAGGCTTCGCGCTGCGTCCAAGCTTCGGCGAACTGCTTGAGGTTGCCATTCAACTGCTCGTCCTGCTCCTCGAAACCCGGCATCACGCCGCGCCCGACCGTCCGCACGTCCCTCATAAAATCCGCGTAGCGCGGCAGCTCACCGAACGACGCGACGTTGAAGCGGAAGACGGCTTGGCTCCACTTCTCATATTGGCCGAGCAGGTTGATGGGGTCTTCCTCGACGAGCGCGGCCCACTCGCGCACGGACAGGCCGAAGGGCAGCGTCGCCTCGCTTCGCGCTTCGGGCTCAGTCTTGGCGACGGCGTAGAGGTCGTCGCGTTCGTCGAAGCGGTTGATGAAGCGCAGGCGTCCCGAGGCGACCGCGCGCGCGAGAAAAATCTCGTACACGTCGCGGCGCTCCGGCGGGACGAGGTGCGTCTGCACGAGGAGGTAAGAGGCCGGAATCTTTTCCAGAAGGTCTAGGAACTGCGTCGTAATCGGCCCGAAGCGGGTCATCTGCTCAATCTCGACTTCGTAGGGCGGGTTGAAGCCGGAAGTGCCGACGATGAGCGGCTTGGCGTGGTCAGCCGCGCGCAGGATGTGCCGGTGGTTGACATCAGCGCCCGCCGGAAGCGCCACGATGCCGCCGCGCATCGGCGTCTCTTTCAGTCGCAGCGTGACGGCGTCCGGGTAGACATCGCCGCGCACGAAGCGCAGGGGGGCCGCGTTCAGCTCGAAGAGCAGGAGCGAGCAGGCGACGGCGTAGACCGTCGAGCGACGTAGGCGCGGGCGCGAAGTGATGAGCCGCTCGGCGATACGCTGCACGCCGAGCGCGGCCAGCAGAGAAAGGCCGAGGTAAGCGACCATCGCGCCGCGCGTCGGCACGCGCATGCTCTTGAAGATGGGGAGCAGTTGATAAAGAATCCGGTAGAAGAAGAAATTCCAGCCGAGCGAATAGAAGAAGCCGACGGCGACCCAGACGAGGCCGAGCCAGAAGGCTTCGCTGCGACGAGTGCTGCGCAAAGTCTCTCGCAGGTTGGCGCTCTCTCCGCGCCGCAAAAACGATGGGTAAGACAGGCAGAGTCGCGCGACGACTGCGACCGTGAGGACGAAGAGAGCGCGCTCCGAAGTGATGTAGTTGAAGACGCCGTAAAAGTTCTCCAATCCCTCGAACCCGATGGCGAAGACGGAGGCGACGAGCGCAACCAAGGCGAGCGCGTCGAGACGGCGCAGCAGCCTTTTTCTCTTCGCGCTGTCTTCGTCGGCGAGCGGCGCTAAACTCTTCGGCGGCGAGACGAGCACGATGGCGGCGAGCGAGAGCAGCAGCGGAAGCAGTCCGGGGAACAGCTTGAACTTCCAACCGTCACTCAAGTTGCCGCCGAGCCCGTTCCAGAACTTGTTGCGCACCTCGACTGAGAGCCAGTGAATAGGCCATGCCGAATTGGCTTTGACCTCCTCGATGCTGCGGTGGAAGCCGTACAGCTTCGACGCGATGTAGTATGGCAGCATGAAGGGCAAGAGCAGGAGCGACGCCGCGCCGAGCGCAAGCCCCGCGCGCAGCCAGAAATCGCGCTCGCGCCAGAGACGGTAGCGCGTCAGCAGAACGGCGGCGGCGAGCGCGAAGGGCACTAGCGAGAGCGCGAACCAAGAGATGGTCGTCAGCCCCGACATGAAGAACGCGACGCCGAGCCACGCGGCGCGCTTGCGGCTCCTACGGCGCGTGAACAACACCAGCGCCTCGAAGAGCAGCGGAATCCAAGGCGAGAAGAGGTACGGCAGGTGCGATAAAAGGTGAAAACGGTAGGGCACGAAGGCGAAGATGATGCCCGCCACCCATGCCGCGCCGGCGGAGCCCGTCAGCGTGCGCGCGAGGCGAAACGCGCCGTACCCGCACGTGGCGAAGCCCATGAACATGGCGACCGCGTGGACGGTTAGGGGCCGGAAGCCGAGCGCGAAGAGCGGGAAGAATGGGAGCGCGATGCCGTAGCAATGCTCGCTGAAGGCGAGCGTGTAGCGGTAAGGGTAAAAGACGTTGGAGTGGAAAAGGTTGAGCGGGTCTGTGAAGGTCGCGTGGTAATCCCACCAGAGCATCCACGCCACCAGATACGGGTCGCCGGGGTCTGCGACGGCGTCGCGCAGCCGCGTCACATAGGGCCACGTCACGATTGCCGTCAACGCGCAGAAGCCGAGGAAGATTAAAAGCTCGCGCGCGAAGGGGCGTCGAAGGAGACGGGAGAGCGCAAGGCTTCGCCCCGGTTTCTCTTCCAGCTCCTCGTCACGGTTTTCCTTCGGGGCAGCAGGCGCGGTTGGCATTTTGACGCACGAAGTGTTAGGTTCTGCTCTTCTTCTCGCGCCGGTTTTGAGCGATTTAAACTTCAGCAGGGCGCGCCCACACGAGTCGAAAATTTCGGGGCATTGTGGGGGCCGCGCGATTCAATGTCAAGGATGCCCGTTATAGATGCGACGCGCGCGCAAGCGCCGCCCGCCGGCGGCCACGTGGCCGTTCTAATCCCCTGCTACAACGAAGAGATGACCGTCGCGCAGGTCGTCGCGCAGTTCCGCGCGCAGCTCCCTTCGGCTAGCATCTACGTCTTCGACAACAACTCTTCAGACCGCACGGCGGAAGCGGCAAGGGCCGCAGGCGCGAGCGTCCGTCGCGAGTTGCGGCAGGGCAAGGGCTACGTCGTCCAGTCGATGTTCCGCGAGGTGGACGCGGATTTTTACGTGATGGTTGACGGCGACGGAACCTACCCGCCGGAGGCCGTGCATCGACTGCTCGCCCCTGTGCTCGGCGGCGAGGCCGACATGTCGGTCGGCTCGCGCCTGCACGTAGAGTCGCGGAGCCAGTTCAAACATCTCAACCGCTGGGGCAACCGGCTCGTGCTCGCGGTGCTCAACTCCATCTTCCGCGTCCGCCTGACCGACATCCTCTCGGGCTACCGCGCCTTCAACCGCAAGTTCGTCAAGGGCGTGCCGCTCTTCGGCGGCGGGTTCGAGATTGAGACCGAGCTGACCATCAAGGCGGTCGAGCACGGCTTCCGCATCATCGAAGTTCCGACCGACCTCACGCACCGCCCGGAGGGCAGCCACTCGAAGATTAAGTTCTTCCGTGACGGCTTCCTCATTCTCAACACGATGCTCGCGCTCTTCCGCGACTACAAGCCCCTGACCTTCTTCGGCGCGACGGCGCTCGTGCTCATCCTCTCGGCGCTAGTGCCCGGCGCGCTCGTCATCGTCGAGTTCTTCGAGACGGGCCTCGTGCCGCGACTGCCTTCGGCGGTGCTCGCCGTCGGCCTAGTCATCTGCGGGCTGCTCTCGCTCACCGTCGGGCTCATCCTCCACTCCATCGCGCGCCGCTCGCAGGAGTCCGAGTACCACCTGCGAGTGCTCGCAGACGAGTTGCGAGCCGGGCTGGCGTCCGTCGCTGGCAAAGGCGCTCGGGCGGCGCAGGGCGCGGGCGACGGCGAGGCGGAGGCTGAAGCTGAGGCGGAGGCGGAGGCGTTCGACAACGGATGACGGACGCCCTCGCCAGAGAGCCCACGGCCTACGCGGGCGCGGGAAGCGGTCTTCGCCGCCGCGTCGAGTTCGGCGACGCTTTGATGCTCCTGTACCTGCTCGCCTTCGCGCGGCAATACCTTTGGGTCGTCGAGCCGGGCGCGGCGGCTTGGGGCTTGAGCGCCGTGCTCGCGGGGCTCGCGTGTTACGCGTACATGGTGACGAAGCCTTTCCCGTCGGAGAAGTTTGGCGTGCAGTTCTGGCTGGTCGTAGGGCTGCCGCTGCTCGCCGTCTACCTTCTGCGCGCGGCCTTCCCGGACGTTTCTTTCGACGTGCTCAACTACCGTCTGCTGCACGCCGAGAGGTCTCTGGGCGGGACGCTCTACGCGCCCGGAGACTTTTTCCCGACGTACGCGCCCTTCAATCCCGCGCCCGACACCATGACGGGGCTCGCGCGTCGTCTGCTCGGCTACCGTCTCGGGACGCTCTTCAATCTGCTCGTCTTGGTCTGGGCCGCGCAGGTCGCGGATAAAATCCTGCGCCCCTTCGTCGCTCGTGCGTGGCCGCGCGCGTTGTGCGTGCTGCTCGTAGTGTTGGCCGAACACGTTCTGTTCGAGGTCAACAACTACATGACAGACCTGCTGGCGCTCCCTCTCCTGCTCGAAGCGACTTATCTCATCCTGCGAATGGACGAAGCGGAGGGAGGGCGGCGGCGCGGCCTTTTGGTGCAAGTCGCTTTCCTGCTCGGGGCCGCCGTGGCGATAAAGCTGACGAACGCGGTGGTGGCGCTGCCGCTCGTGTTCGTCTGCGCCGGGCGCGCGCTGTGGGGGCGCGGGCGACTCGCTTTGAGGGATTGGCCTGCGGCTTCGGCGCTGGCGCTCGCGGCCTTCGTCGCGCCGGGACTGCCCTTCAGCGTCTATCTCTACAGGCTCACGGGCAGCGCGGTCTTCCCCGTCTTCAACAGCTTCTTCAAGTCTCCATTCTGGCCCGAGCACGGCGGATGGGACACGCGCTGGGGGCCGGTCGGGGCATGGGAGAAAATCGCTTGGCCGGTGCTCATCTTCTTCGAGCCGGGGAGGCACTCGGAGCTGGCCGTCTATTCCGGAAGAATCTCGCTCGGGTTCTTGTCCGCCGCCTGCGGGCTGCTTCTTGTGCGGCGCGAGGCGCGACTGCGGATGCTCTGCCTGCTCTGTCTTTCATGCTCGCTGCTTTGGAGCATCGCCGGGTTGGGCTACAGCCGTTACGGACTCTTCCTTGAGCTGCTGTCCGGCGTCGTCGTCATCGCCTTTGCGTCCGTACTCGCGCGCGGCGCGGAGCGGCCCCGAGCGCTTTCGCGTCTGCCAGCGCTTTCTTGGAGGACGGCGGTTGCCGCGCTCGTCTCGGCGGCGCTCGTCGCGCAGACGGCGCTCGCTGTCTCGTACGTCGGGACGCACGAGTGGAGCATGCGCCCGACCGTCTTCAACAACCCGCGCGCCTATCTCACGGAGTCGAAGCAATTCCTGCGCGACCGCTCGCTGGCGAGTTATTTGACGCCCGAGCAGGCGACGCTCTTCGGCGGCGTGGGCGTGTGGGTCGAGAGCTGTATGAAGACGAGTGGCATCGAGGTTTTGCTGAACGGGCGCGCGCCCGTCATCGGCGTGCGTCACGAGGAATACTTCTCCACTCGCGCGGGCAGAGAGAAGTACGTCGAGTCGGTCAGGGCTCTGGCTGACAGGCGCATGTTCTCGCTCTGCTTCCCCGAAGAGGCGCAGGCGGCGCGGGCTTTGTTGGAGCGGCGCGGGCTGCAAGCGGGGAGCGCGCGGGCCGTCACGGTTCCCTTCTTCTCTGAGACCGCGCCGACGACGCTCGCGTTGCTCGAAGTCTCGCCGCGTCCCGGCAGTCTGGAATTGTCCGCCGACTTTTGGAGCGGCACGCCCTTTCCCGGCGCGGATTACAGGGCGAAGATAGAGGCGGCCTCGCCTCCGTCGAAGCTGAAGGCGGGGGCAAAAGCGCCGCTCGTCTTTAAGGTTAAAAATCTGGGCGGCGCTGTCTGGCCCTCGCGCGCGGGCCGAGACGGCAGATTTCAAGTGAACCTCGGGAACCGCTGGCTCGACGCGGGCTCGGGCGAGGTCGTCAACAACATGGACAGCCGGACGGCGCTCGCCTCAGACCTCGCGCCGGGCGCAGAGGCCGAGTTGCCGCTCACAGTGACCGCGCCCGCGAAGCCCGGCGACTACGTCCTCGAACTCGACATGGTGCACGAAGGCGTGACTTGGTTTCACGAAAAGGGCTCGGAGACTTTAAAGTTGCGGGTGCGCGTCGAGCCTTGAAGAAAAATTTTACGCCGCGCGTGGCGGCGAGTCGAAAGCGAATGAACACGGAAAGGAAGAAGCGTAGATGTCCTTGAGAAAACTTTTAATCGCATTGGTGGCCCTGTGTGCGTCCGTAGGGGCCGTGGGCTGCGGGGGCGAGCGACCGGGCGACGCCAACAACGCGAACGCGGGCAGCGCGAACGCCAACAACGCCGCCGACGAGGCCGCCGCGCTCGCCGCCAGCAGGACGACGCCGAAGGCTCTGCCCGATAACGGGTTCAAGGCAGAGCTGTCGCTCCCAGACCCGCCAAAGAAACTCCGCGCGGGGCAGAAGGAGACTGTGCAGGTCAAGGTCAAGAACGCGAGCGACGTGCAGTGGTACGCGCGCGGCGCGGAGTTCAACACCAACCCGGACAATAAATTTTATCTCGCCGCGGGGAACCGCTGGCTGAAGGCCGAAGGCGAAGAACTGGTCACAAACATGGACGGGCGCTACGGGCTGCCCAGAGACCTTCGGCCCGGCGAGGAGTTGGAAGTGCCGCTCCAAGTCACAGCGCCCAAGACGCCCGGCGAATACATCCTCGAAGTTGACCTCATACAGGAGCAGGTCGGTTGGTTTCTCGACAAGGGCTCGCCGACGACGAAGGTAAAAGTGACGGTGGTGAAATAGCTGTTAGCTTTTGGCTTTCAGCTTTCAGCCAATCATTCTTCCGGCAGTCGAGCACACCGCCGAAGGCCGACTAGTGCCGACACGAAAAAGCTGAAAGCTAACAGCTAACAGCTTCTTTATGCGCCTTGCATACTTCAGCCCTCTGAACCCGCAGCGCTCGGGGATTTCGGATTACAGCGAGGAGCTTCTGCCGCATCTGGCGGCGGGGGCGGACATTACGCTCTTCGTGGACGGCTTCCGGCCTTCGAGCGAAGAGCTGCTCGCGCGTTTCCGCTGGCATGACTACCGCCGCGACGCTTCCGTGCTGCAAACGCTCGGCGCGTACGACGCGGTCGTCTATCACATGGGGAACGACCACCGCTATCACTCCGGCATCCTCGAAGCGATGCGCGCGCACCCCGGCATCGTCGTCTTCCACGACTTCGCCTTGCAGGATTTCTTCCTCGGGCTCGCACGCGCGCGCAAAGACCCGCGCGTCTACGTCGAAGAGGTCTGGGCCTGTCACGGCGAGGCGGCGAGGCGCGAAGCGGCGGAGGCACTGGCGCGCGGCGGCACTCCTTCGATGGTCGCGCGCCCGCTCGACTTTCCCGTCAACCGCCGTCTGGCCGCCGCAGCCGAGGCCGTCATAGTCCACTCCGAATGGAGCCGCGAGCGCTTCGCCGAAATCGCGCCGGGCGTGTTGGTCGGCCACATCAGTATGCCCGTCAAGCCGCCCACGTTCGACGCCTCGGCGGAGCTTCCGAAACGCGGGCGGGGCGGCACGGTTCGCGTCGCCAACTTCGGGCTCATCACGCCGGGCAAGGGTATCGAGCAGGCTCTGCGCGCGCTGTCCGCGCTGCGACAGACGCACGACTTTCGCTACACGCTCGTCGGCGAGCCGAACTCTTTCTTCGACGTGCGCAGTCTCGTGCGTCGTTACGGGATGGAAGACCGCGTCGAGGTGACGGGCCACTTGCCGCTTGAAGAGTTCGTGCGGCGCATACGAGAGACCGACATCGCGCTCAATATGCGCGAGCGCACCGTCGGCGAGACCAGCGCGAGCCTCTGCCGCATCATGGCGGCGGGCGTCGCCAGCGTCGTCTCGAACGTCGGCTGGTACGCGGAGCTGCCCGGCGATTGCGTCGTCAAGATAGACGCGGACGAATGCGCCGACGCGCTCCTCTACGAATATCTCAAGCGGCTGCTTGAAGACCCCGGCCTCCGCGCGCGCATCGGGGAGAACGCGCGTCGTCACGCGCTAGAAGCGCACAGCGTCGAGCGCAGCGCCGCCGCCTATCTCGACTTCATCAACCGAGTCGTCGCACGCCGTCCACGCAGGCGTCTAGTCGGCGGCGTCACGGCTGAGCTGTCCCGCCTCGGCATCGGCCCCGGCGACGAACATCTTCTGCGCTCCGTCGCCGACGAACTCGCCGCCCTCGCCCCCGCGAAGCTCTTCGAGGGCGCGAGCGCCGCCGCCCCGCACGGCAACGGCCACGCTCCGAATCCCACGCGCAAAGGCGCGGCTGCGGACGGCGAACCCCCGGCAGAGCGCCGTAAAGACGCGGATGAGCAAGTCACAGGAGCCGCCGCGCGTCTTAAAGAAGCCGCTGAGCGCAGCGCACAGGCGGATGAGCGCCGCGAAGGGGCCGCTGAGCGTGCGGGAGGGCCGGATGAGCGCGCCGGAGAAGCCGCTGAGCGCCTGAAAGTGCCCGCTGAGCGTGTAATAGGAGCCGCTGAGCAGTTGATAGAACCGGATGAGCGGGTAAAAGTGCCCGATGAGCGGCTAAAAGGGCTCGCTGAGCATGTTAGAGGGGCCGCTGAGCAGGGTGAAGATGCCGCTGAGCGGAGTAAAGGGGCCGCCGAGCGTGTGAGAGAAGCCGATGCGCGTGTTACAGGTGCGGCTGCGCACGTCGAAGGCGCGGGTGAGCGCCTTGAAGGTGCGGGTGAGCATGGCGAAGGCGTGGCGGGCGGGCGTTTGCGGAAGATTGAGGGCGTGGATTACAAGCGCGCGGCTGTCGAATATCTCGGACTGCTCGGCGAGGAGCGGCAGCATCACCTGCGCACAAAGCCCTTCTACAACCTCGCCCACAAGCTCCCCAAGTACAAGGGCGAAGGGCTGGACGAAGACTCGCACCGCCACTTCTGCGACTTCGCCAACATGGCCCTCGTCCTCGCGCTCCCGCCCGGCAGCCGCATCCTCGACGTGGGCTGCGGCTCCGGCTGGCTCTCCGAATACTTCGCACGCCTCGGCTACGTCGTCAAGGGGCTCGACATCAGTCCCTCTCTCGTCGAGATGTCGCGCGAGCGCGTCGCGCGCGTCCCCTACGGCGTCGATCACGAGACGCCTTTGCGCTGCACCTTCGAGGTGCACGACATCGAAGGCGCGCCGCTCCCCGAAAAGTTCGACGCCGCCATCTGCTACGACTCGCTCCATCACTTCGAGGACGAGCGCGCCGTCATACGGAACATCTCGGAGATGCTTGAGCCCGGCGGCCTCCTCTTCATCCTCGAAGGCGAGCGACCGCCCGAGGGCTCCGCCAGCGAAGAAGAATTGCGCGGAGTGATGCTCGAATACCGCACGCTCGAATCGCCCTTCAGCTACGACTACCTGCGCGGGCTCCTCGCCGAGCAGGGCTTCGCCGTCGTCGGCGATTACGTAAGCATCAACGGCCTCTTCGAGCGCGAGATGCTCGAAGGCAACCGCCTGCCCCTCGACACGCTCGCAACCAATTACCACTACCTCACCTGCAAGAAAGTCGCCGACGGCTCGCCCGCCTCGCGCGTGCCGGACAGCCGCGACCCGCGCCTCTTACGCGCGCTCTTCACGCTGCGCCGTCCCGCGCCCGAGAGCGTCGAGCCCGGCGCGACGCTCTCGCTCTCGCTCTCCGTCGAAAACACAGGCGACACGCTCTGGCTCACCGCCCAGACCGTCCGCGCAGGCATAGTCATGCCCGCCCTTCGCGTCTACGAAGACGCCACCGGCGACCTCGTCCGCGAAATCCACGGCGAGCCCATGCTCCCGCGCGCCGTCGCCCCCGGCGAGTCCGTCAACTTCAAAATCGAGTACACCGTGCCACGCCACCGTGGCGCTTACACGCTCAAGATAGACCTCGTCAACCAGCACGTCTGCTGGTTCGAGGATAGAGGCTCCGCGCCGCTCGTGCTCCGCTTCGAGGTCGTATAAACAGGAATGAAGGAAAGAATGACGCGCGAAGAGATTCTGTCAGAACTCGAAAGGCTTCAGCCTTGGTTCCATCGCATCAACCTCGGCGGCGGCCTCTACACGAAGACCGAAAGCGTGATGGGCGAGCCCGTTGACCATCCCGCCGGGCCTTGGCAAACCATCGGGCGCTGCCTACCCCAAGACCTCAAGGGCAAGACGCTGCTCGACGTGGGCTGCAACGCGGGGTTCTACGCCATCGAGGCGAAGCGTCGCGGGGCCGCGCGAGTCCTCGGCGTGGACGGGCAGCGGCAGCACGTCCGGCAAGCCGTCTTCGTGCGCAAGGCGCTCGGGCTCGATATCGAGTACCGGCGCATGAACGTCTACGAGCTGAACCGCCGCACCGTGGGGCAATTCGACATCACGCTCGCGCTCGGCCTCGTCTATCACCTCAAGCATCTCGTGCTGGCGCTGGAAAATCTCTACGAGGTGACGCGCGAGCTGCTGGTCGTCGAGACGGCCATCATGCCGCCCGAGCACACGCCCGAATCCTTCACGCACCCGCTCGGCGAAAATGTGATGCGCCTGCACCCGCTCGCCTTCGTCGATAACCCGCCCGAAGCCAAAGAGCAGGTCTTCAACTGGTTTCTCCCCGGCACGGAGGCGCTGCGCGCTCTGCTTCTCAACGTCGGCTTCGATGAGGTCGAGACCGTCGAGGTCAAGAACGAGCGCGCCGTCGTCGTCTGCCGCAAGACGCGCGCGGCGGAGTCGGCTGCCTCGGACGTGCGTCATCACTTCGTCGCCTCTCTCGCCCTCTCCAAAGGCTCCGCGCGCTGCCGCCCCGGCGCGGAACTGACCTTCACCCTCCGCGCCGAAAACACGGGGCTCGCGCGCTGGCCCGCGCGTGGCGAGCCTTCGGACGAGAGGGGCGCGGTGCATCTCGGCTCGCACCTTCTGCGCGACGACGAAGAGGAGGTCGAGTGGGATTACGGGCGCGCGCACCTGCCGCGCGACCTCGAACCCGGCGAGGCGGCGCAGCTCTCCTTCAACGTGCGCGCCCCCGAAGCGCCCGGCCTCTACGTCGTCGAGTTCGACATGCTGGCCGAGCACGTCGCATGGTTCGAGGACTTCGGCTCCGGCACGCTCAGGCACGAACTCCTCGTCGAGTAAGGCTTCGCCGCTCGGACGAAACAGCCGGATTCCCGCCGGCAAAAAAGCTGTAAAAGAGCGGCGAAAGGTAAACTTTCTCCGCCCTCAGAGCGTCCAAAGACCTCGACACGCACCGCCCGCGAAGGCGTCCGCGAGCGACGCCCGAAAGGCGCAAAAGCTTCCGGGTCTTTAAGTTGACAAACCTCGTGCACGCTGTCTAAACTTACTTCGGTCGTGACGGGAGCAGCCCCGCTCCCGACGAGAGTTAACGACACCTTGCTTAAAGGTTCAGACGACACGAAACTTCTCCTGCCTGAAAGAAATACGGGGAGCATCATGATGCGAAAGTTTATCCTTGCAGTTCTCGCGGCGACCTTTGCCGCCTCCGGCGCGTTGGGGCAGAGTCAGAGCGCGCCTACGCTGCGCATCGTCTCGGAGGACGGCAACCGCCTTCCTTCCGAGCTGATGTACGGCAACACGAAGGTCAAGCCGCTACGCCTACGTCCCGGCACTAACCAGCCGATTACGATTGACGACACCGACTTCTTCGTCCAGCAGCAGTACGTGGACTTCCTCAGCCGCTTCCCAGACCCGGGCGGCTTCGCCTTCTGGCAAAACGACATCAACGTCTGCGGCCCAGACCCCGTTTGCATCGACAACAAGCGCGTCAACGTCTCGGCTGCATTCTTCCTCTCAATAGAGTTTCAGCAGACGGGCTTTCTCGTCCACCGCATGTACAGGGCCGCCTACGGCGAGGCGCAGGGGCAGGCCACCATCGGCGGCGTGCTCACGCCGATACTAGTGCCCGTCGTCAAGCGCGAAGAGTTCATGCCGGACACGCGCCGCATCGGTCAGGACGTGGTCGTCGGCACGACGGGCTGGCCCGAGCGGCTCAAAGCTAACAAGGATGCCTTCGCTCTTGAGTTCGTCTCACGCGCGCGCTTCGCGACGGCTTTCCCCTCGACGATGACGCCCACGCAATTCGTTGACGGCTTGAACACGAACGCGGGCAACGTGCTCGACGCCGGAGAGCGGCAGGCGCTCATCAATGAATTGACGGCCAACAACACGACGGCGGGTCGCGCCTCCGTGCTCCAGAAGATAGCGGAGGATGCAGACCTCGCGGCTGCGGAGACGAATAAGGCGTTCGTCCTCATGCAGTTCTTCGGCTACCTCAAGCGCAACCCGAACGAAGGGCCGGACACAAACCACAGCGGCTATAACTTCTGGCTCGGCAAGCTCAACGACAACAACGGCAACTTCGTCAACGCGCAGATGGTCAAAGCCTTCATCGACTCCATCGAATACCGCGCGCGGTTCTAAAAGACCCGACGAGCGTTTCTAAACAGAGAGGGCTTGCTCCCACAAACGGGAGCAAGCCCTCTCTGTTTTTCCGTCAAGCTTCGGGATTTGAAATCTCAAATCTGAAATTGCTTCGACTGCCCTTCCGGCTTCCGCTTGCTTCGAGTACGCCACGGTTGAAGCCGCCAGAGCAGCAGTCCCGCCGCCGTCGCGAGCGAGATGAGGAGGCCGAGGAGGACGGACTTCGGGCGGTAGACGAAGCTGACTTCGTGCGCGCCGGGCGCGAGCAGAACGCCGCGCTGGTTGTAGTTGACGCGAAGCGTCTCGACGCCGCGACCGTCAACCTCCGCGCGCCAGCCGGGGTAGTGGTTCTCGCCGAGGACGAGAATCGAAGGC
>WUUC01018065.1_pt1 | contig 24416 bp, 27 predicted proteins | sample 6278441 | NCBI WGS metagenome assembly WUUC01 (sample SAMN13675441, study PRJNA597444) | soil metagenome | isolation source: soil | place: USA: Washington | collected 2017-10 | reverse complement strand
CTCGACTACACCGCACAACTGTACCGACGTATCACGGTTGGTTTGAGCAAGGCTATCTAACCGATCCTGGTCGTTGCCGAAAGTGATGAGGGCGTAAGCGATGATGGCAGTAATGACGATCAACCACACATCGCGGTACCAGCGTTCTGGAAGGCGATTACGCTTCTGTCTAGGCCCAGTCGGGCCTGTGGCGCCTGTAGCGCCTGTAGCACCTTTAGGTCCAGTCTCTCCGGGAGCACCTGCGCCACCAGTATCGCCGGTTTGTCCGTGGTCACCATGAGGACCACGTTCACCTCGTTGGTTCAAGAGATTTTCCTTCGCCTTCCGTTACGTCTGTAATGGTCCTTAACCGTCTCGTAGGTATGCAGGACCATCGCTACTGCAAGGACACAGCACCCTACAACTACCAACCCGTCAGTACGCCCGAGCGCCCAGAACAGAATGGCCCAGGAAGCTAGCACAACTGCAGGGGAATATAGATAGGTGAGTCGCCTCACTTTCCTAGCACTCCTTTCAGGAGATTTTCGACACCCTGAGCCCCCGCGATCATCAGGGCAGCGATACCAAGGACCTCTGGGCGCGTTTCGTTGCGCCCGAACACCTCGGTCAAAGTTATTACTACTCCTGCCAGTTTCGTCAAGTTGGTAACAACCAAGCCCGCTCGTTCTGAGGAACTCATGCCGTTCTGAAGAGGATTGCTCATTCACGGGTCTCAAGTTTTGATGAGACGGTTAATGACGCTATACGCTGGGCCCTGTGCGTCTGTCCCAGGTGTCTCAGCGGGAATTGAGTGCCCGTGCCCACCGTGAGTATCTGTATTGATGAGAACGCCATGATGGTGTTGAAGACCTCCGCCAGAACCAGGAGGCACATACATGAGGCGACCCTCAGCGAAGTCGATGAGCTCTGCACCGGTGTTCCCGGCACCAGTGTGACCGTGAGCACCCCCTGACCCAGTTGACCCTCCGTGACTGTGTGAATTGACTGTGTGGGAATGTCTTGGGCGACGGGATCCTACAACGAGACCCTCGTTCTCTCCAAGGGTATCGACATCACCATGTGTACCCTTCCCGACGGTAACACGCCCCCGATAGTCAGGAAGGTTGAACGTCGTTGACCCATCGCCAGCACCATGGGCAGTACTAATCGCAGCGAATAGAGCATTGTAAGTCGTTCGACTTACAGCACGTCCGTCACACAACAGCCAACCAGCAGGTTCGCTACCTGCAGTGACGGCCTTCGCTGTTTCTTTGAGGTCCCCAGGCTCCCACAGTGCCAATCTCGGGTCGTTCCCAGCGACGACTTGACTGCCACCTGGACCGATCGCTCGAAGTGCTTCCGTACCCGCCGCAGCACCAGCAGATGGCTTCAGTGAGTCGTTGACTTCCACAGGTCCGACAGCGCCTGGACCGAGCTCGCTTTGGCCTACAGCGTCTGCTTCGATCTCCGCAGACCCAACTGAGTTGTCCTGCATCTTCGACTTCGACACAGAGTCATCAGCGAGTTCTGTGTTGCCGACGGCTGCTGCCGCAATCTGCACCGCTGTTACAGCGTCAGGTGCGACTGACACAGCTCGCCAAGTCGAACCACTCGACCTATAAAGAATTCCTTGATCGGTTGCGTAGAACCAACGACCCCGGGGATCCGGAGAAGGAATCGCTGCGATCAAGCCTTCAGGAAGATCAATTGCAGCGTTGTCGAGTGACTCAGCAATTGCCTGCATTTGAGCAGGACCATTCGGCGGGTCTGCCGAAGATGGGTAAGGAATTGCTAGGCGAGTAGTTGCTGGCATTTAAGGCTTCCCGTTTCCTCGAACGATGGACTCGAGATTCGCTTGGGCATCGTACGTCAGATGACGAATGAGACCCTTGATGGCATTCTCTTGCTTGGAGGACATTCCTGTCGCTTCAATAGCGCCGAACAATCTACCTCGAAGACGATTCATGTCTGTACGCACAGCGTCGATTGCTTCCTGTTCGATCATCCGTAAGTCCCACCAGGTGTTTCAGCAATGAGGTCAGCCCATGTTGCCGACTCTGCCATGGAGTTCGTCCAGTCAGCATCCGTCGCAACAACTTGTGACCAAATCTGTCCAGGATTGACGACGTAAGTCAGCGAGATGTCAGCCGGTATGACCTTGTTGAGTTCAGCAAGTACTCGAGCAGAACTGGGTGTCTGGTCCGTGTATGTGACTACAGTGATCTTGTCCGCTCCTCCCTCGCGCTCGATCACGGTCACAATTCGCGCACCAGTCAGGAACCTCTGGGCTGCATCAACGATCGAGGACAGGGTGCCTCGTCTCTGGTTCGGGGCATCACGTACCCACTGACGCTGTGCTTCTTCAGTCAAACCTCGAGGCAGCCTTTCACCAACATACTGAGCAAGATACGGGAGACCTTGCACAGGCACGCGGTCCACGTCCAGCAGGATCGTCCATCCCTCGAACTCATCCGTGTCGAATGCGTACAACTCTACTTCGGCGAACATTCCGCCAATTGCCCTAAGATAAGTAGCTAGGTCATCAGTTATCCAAGGCTCATGGGCTGCAACAAGATCCTCTGAAACCTCACCCTCGACATACTCGTAAATATTGCTCATCGAACTATGAGGAGCACCTTGCCAACGACCAAGTGGAGTTTCTCCTGAGAACGTGCCGTACTCAGCAGTGGATCCTTGATAAGCAGACCAAGCAGCAACTTGAACGTCGTAACTAGCAGGAGCAGAATATAGATGCCACTGGAGTCCAGGAGCGGGAGAATCTGCTGACGGGATGAACTTAACTACATAAAGTTGCCAGTTGACTGCAGAAACAGGAGGCCGGACAAGCCACTCTACTGTATGCGTCGGCGTGTTGGTCGCTATCTCCGGAAGTGCATTACCTTTCCAGTAGAAGGCGTTGATCCACGGTACTCCTGCTTTAAGTGTTTGCTGTGTAGCCCACACAAAACCTTTGTTAACTGATTTGTTCGTGACTTGCACACGCCAACTGTCAACAGTTCGTCCACCTATTTTTGGACCACCCTCAGGAAGACGAGTCCATACAAAAGGCCCGCCAGTTCCACCGTTATCATACTTCGCGAATCCAGTTGGTACGTCAGGACTGGACAGAGGAGGACCACCCCAGTTAACCAACAAAGGATTAGCGATGATATTGGCAGCGAGTACCTGACCGATCATGTAATAGTTCCAGTCATCACACCTGGGTTCGGGAGAGGGTACGCTCCTGCCATCGTCCAGTTACTGCCGCTCGCAGAACCTGCACTTCCTACGATCGAAACAGAGGAGACGTAGTTGACTCCGTCCACGTCACCAATGCGATCGATGAGAAGGTTCGCCCTAACCACTGGTTCATTGACCCAAGTAGTCAAGACACTCGCACCCTTCGGCATCCCCCAGTTGTCGGGTGACAGAAGTTCGATAAGCATTGCATCGATTCGTGCCTCGAGGTCCGCGTGGTCGAACCCAGGCAGTGCGACGACCGTGTAGGTCACATCGATCGTCGTATAAGTCGGATCTGCCATCGTCACTACAGTGTTGACGAGGCGGTACTCAGCGTAGTCAGCAATCAGTTCGTTTTTCGTCGCTGTAGAGACAACCGTCCCCTCTTCTGTGACTGCGACCACAGTGACTGCTCTGTCACCGGTATGAACAGCAAGTGCCCTCCCCACCTCCTCCTTCCGCAGAGCCCACAACTCGAAGTCCCGTGTTGTGATGATCGTCTTCGCTTGGAGTTGCAGTTCGACAGAAAGGTTGTTCTGGTAGTCCTCGTCCGTCTCACCATCAGACCCACCCACAGTCGGTCCTTCAAGAGTAATGTCATCGATGCCAGCAAGTCCAGACAAAGCAGAAACATTTGCTCCTGTAAGGCCATTTGCCTCTGCGCCTTCGATGACTGCGTGTGCTTCCACACCGCTGACGGAGTCAGAGTCAACAGGGACGAGTGTCTCTGTGTCGACCGTGAACGCGAACCCGTCGATGTCTATCTCAGCCCCAGCAGGGATCGTGTACCCGGAAGGATCGATGAAGGTGAATGTCAGAGACGCAACGGCCTGAGTTCCTGGGTCGTACGCGCGCCCGATCAACTTTTGTCCGTACTCTCGAAACACAGCGCCTGGCACGAGTGCTGCTGTCTCAGCAGCGTTCTCTGCCATTGGTGAAAGTGTCTCGATCTGCACGACCTCTAGGTCAGCGTCGTTTGGTTCCCACCCAGGCCATCTAACCTGCAAACGCTCTACTGCTTCGTCAGCGAGCGTCTGCGCGTTCGTCTCGATCGGCAGGTCAATGAAAAAGTCACTTGCTTCCATCAGGTATCAACCTCCGCTGTCACTGAGATATGCCGTACAGCGTTCTCCGCTGCGTCTGCGTACTCTTCTGCTCTTGCACGTCCTCGAGGCTCGAACGTTCTGAGTGCCTCCTCGAGGCCACTGACCTTGATCGGGATATTGGCGAACTCAGGGAATGGCCACCCAAACTCAGGACGCTCATCCCTGAACCCAAGAGGACACCTGACGATCACATTCTCGCAGGAGTGCACATGTTCAACCGTATCCTGCTCGACTACTGCCACCTTGTCACCATCGAGTCGAAACGGATATGAAAAATGTGGGCGATCAACGTGGGACATTAAGCCTCATGTCTTGATGAAGGTGTGAAGGGCGAGTGATGGTTGCACGTTCGGGTGGGCTGTACCAGACCCCTGATTCGAGATGGAGTGACCGTGGTCAATGTTGGTTGCCTGAACACCATCGCCGTTTAGAGATCCACCGGTTGAAGCGCTCGTCTTTGTACCAAACCCAGCGCCACCGATATCAGTTACGTGACCGTGTGGATTGTTAGCGTTCATTCCACCGGTCACACCACCATGATTGTGAACTGGCATCTCACCAATCACTAACGCGTGTGTCTCTACACCGATCGAGGCAAACAACGCTCGAGCAGTCAACCCTGGTCCAGACCCAGCACCAATGATCGCGCGGCCTCGTGCGTCTGGAAGAAGCGGGTTCCCGGATCCATCGACAGGAGCACCTTGAGCAAGAAGAAGTGCTCGCAGGGCAGTGAACCCCATTGCAACTGTAACCGCGCGCCCATTTGCAAGGAGCCACCCTGCGTGGTCAGCGCTTTGAATACTGTGTTTCGAGTCCCCCGTCTGAAACCTTTGGCCTGAGCCCACCGCTGCATCGAGTTCTGCCTGCGTTGCCATGTCAGCAGCAAACCCAGGATTCGGGAAGTTACCTGATAGAACTCCTCCTGCAGGACCCGTCACTGCTGCATCGAGTTCAACCTGCGTTGCCATGTCAACAGCGAAACCAGGATTCGGGAAGTTACCTGATAGAACGCCACCCGCAGGACCTACCGGCGGATTCGTGTTCATTACTCTTGCCCAGGTAACTACCCAGATGTCTCCATCGTCATCAAAGTTGACGACACAAGTGTCACCCTTAACAGGAAGACCCGCACCCGGGATCGTCCATCTCTCGGGCTGTACTTCGTACTCATACTCCCTGCTGTAGTTCGCGAGGTAGACAGACATCACAGAATTCACGTCTGCAGGAGCTCTCGCCACCTTCGCCCGAGCAACCTGCGGTCGCGCAGTCCTCGCAGGCCCGCCAGTAAGGTCGGCGAGAGGACTCACACTTCTTCGACCCCGAAGTGCACGTGATTGTCGTGATTACCACCCATGTACGAGCGGTAGATCAACTGGAACCTGTAACCGTCATGCGTAGCGCTCGAACTCTGTGACGACCCTCCTGCTCCAGTTGCTTTGAGATCGAGAGGTGGGAGATCAAATCTCTGCCAAAGAGCCTTCGCAAGATCGTCCATCTGAGGTGTAGGAGAGGTTCCGTTCGACATGTCAGCAGCCCAGCGAATCTCAGGAGGTCCTTGATGGTCAGAGGTTCCACCTGAAGTGGTCGGGCCATGTCTCGCGTTCGCTGCGTCGTTCTCTCCCACTGTCCTGTGGATGCCCGCTTCACGCGCCATCGGGAGAACGATCTCGTTGATGATGTGTCGTGGCGACCCCTTGATCGGTCCGCCTGTGTCACTGGTCTGACTCGAAACGATCTCAGGGGCAGGCTCAGGATTGGGTTTGGTGGGTTGAATAAGCGTGAACGTCGTTGCGAGACCATCCTCATTGCGCTCCGCTTCTGAGATCAACCACCTGCCTGGCAACTTCGCTGTCGATCCCACTGACGCAGGCCCGAACCCTCTCAACTTGAACACCTGTCCTGACCGAAACGCGAACGGGCGGCAGATCAGAACGAGCGTCATCTCGGTGGCGATGTGCCGTGTGTCCCAGTCGTAGTCCCAGTCCACCACAGAGGCTTCATCACGGTCGATGATGGCTATGGGCTTCTGTTTGATGAGGGTCATCTCCGAGTCGTAATAGACATCATTACCGTCCACGAAGAAGGCCCAATTGACCTCTTCAGCAAGACGATTCGCAGCGTCCCAGAATGTCTCGTGCGGGTTGTCAGGAGACCCGACATCGAAGTTGTATTGCTTGTAGCGAGACACAGTGGAGAAGTCTCCTCCGCCGTATGCCTCGATCAACTTCTCTGCCTCGTTACGGTATTGCCCGTAGAAAGACCCTGGCATACCGCTCGCCTCGACACGCGTAGCGATATCGCCTGGGTCCTTGACACCAGACCTCACGAGGTGAATCGCTCCGCCTGCCTGGAACCCCTTGCCCCCGAGCAAGAAGCAACGAGCCATCCCCTCTGTGTCGTTGATATTGAAAACTCCACCACCAACATTGCCCTGGAAGACACCACCGTACTGTGAGCCTGCCTGGTTCATCTGCACGATGAAACTCGATTCACCGATGCCAGCACACATCTCAGCGATCACAGCGAGGCGAGGGGCATCGAGATCTGCTGCAACGTCGAGCGCTCGAGCAACCTGGTCGAGCTGTGCCGCCGTTGCCTTGCTACCCTTGATGGTGAGATTCTCTTTACGGTGGATACCACCGTCCTTGTTACGTTCACGCTCCTCGCCTGTGCGTTTATGTTTCTCCCTGCCGATCCTCTGCTTCTTGTGCAGTTCGCGCGAGTGGAAGTCAAGGCCCCCGTGATCTTTCACGTGTCCAGTCAACCAATTGAGGAACTCTGCACGAGTCGTCTTCGCTCTACTCTTCGCCTTGACGGGACCCTTGAGTTTGAGGAGGTCAGCAGCAGCCCGTTCCATGAACGTCAGAGTCAACTTCTCTCCTGCAGTGACTGCAACCTGGGTGAGCGACCACCAGAACCTTGAGTCGTCCGGGTAGTTGATCTCTACCGAATCAAGCTTGCCGTTGTCGTTAGGATCGAAGAAGCCCGACTCAAGCAATTCAAACTCAGGGTCGTTCATCACGACCTCGATCGTACTCGACCCTTTGAGGGTGTCCTTGATCGTCGTCGTCTCGATTGCAGCGGCGAGATCAACCTTGTTCCGTTTCACCCGCTTCTTACCACGCAGGATCTGCCGGGCGATCACATCACGATCAGGTCCCTCAAGCTCGAAGGTTGTATTAAAACTCACTTGTTCTTCTTGTTCTTCGAGCGCTGTGACACTGATCTAACCTCGAGACTCAACTTAGTGTGTTGCTGCACAGTAACGACGGCACGCTGCCTGAGGCGCTCTCCGTCATCGTTCCTTATCGCGTCTTCGTCCCAATCGATATCAGCGATTCGCCACAAAGGTGCCGCTGGGTTCTGCCGAGACCATTGGTAGTTCGGAGGAAGAAGGGGAACGATCCTTCCTGAATTGTCTGTGGTAGACAACCTGAGGATCGCCGCTGGGCCTGCTGCGGCACCCTTGAAGTTCCCGCGGCCTGCCATCCGCTCAAGAAGATCAATTCTCTCTTCGACACCAGCACCATCACGACCAATGAACTGCTCAAACCTGATGGGGACTTCCATCGTGACTGGATCGTATCCGACGAAGTGGGTCAGACCCACCCGCTGTGGACGATCGAGGACCTCTAGTTTCTGATACCCGCCGACCACGCGGGGAGGTTGATCGTCAGCAAGCACATGGAAGACCTCTGCCCTACGCAGGGTCCCAGGTACCCGGATGCGGTTCTTGTCACCCTTCCTCTTTGGTCGGTGTTTGAGTACCTTTGTCACAGACCGGATCTTGTTGAGGCGAGCGATCTTCCGTGCATCCTCAGGGTGGCCTCGTCGTGATGCGATCTTCCTGACCGTATCTCCTACCTTGACGTCCACCCAGATGTATTCCTTGTAACGGCGGTCAGCATCTGCCTCTGTAGCGAAGGTGATGAGTTGCCCGAGTGATGAGCTAGGCACTACCTCACCGCCTTCGCCTTCTTAGAGTGCTTCTCTGTGTTCCTTGCAACTTCACGTCCGTCGAGGTGCAGGTGACTGTGAACGACCGTGTCCCGATCACGTCCAGTGGAAGCAGTGTGAGCAAGAGGACCACCTCGTCGTGACGTGTCGTGGCCTCGCCTGCGCCCCCCGAACGGAATTGGTCCTGTTGGAGCAGATGGGCGTCCCATCAAAGGGTTGAACCCACCATAGTCTGTGCCACTGGGCCCAGGTGCAGGTCCACCACCAATGTGCCCGACTTCACCGATTGTCCCGATGTTCGGCCCAGGAAGTTTGTTGAAGGTAGAAATGGCGGCGTTCACAAACCCGATGAAGTCGTTGAGACGATCGATCATCCAGTTGATCGATGACACGAAAGCACTCTTGATTGCTCCCGGGATTTTCCCGAACGCCTTTCCGACACCTACTGCAGCGCCAGCAATGTCACCAAGATGCGTGACAACCATACCTAGTGGTGTCTTCTTGAACGCCTCCCAGAGCCAATTCACGATGTCTCTGAACCACTGGAACTTCGTGTAGGCGTAAACCGCTGCCGCACCCACGGCGACGACCCCTAGGACCACAAGACCTGCAGTCGTCGCGAGCGCTGCGCCTGCTGCTGCGATAGCTCCTAGGACAATGAGGAGCGGTCCGAGTACGCCTAGAACTAGAAGCGTAATGACGATCATCTTCTTCTGCCCAGGCTCAAGTCCGCGGAACGCCTTCGCCACCTTTCCGAGCCATCCAGTGATGTCCTCGAGCACAGGCATGAAGGAGGTACCCAACTCGATCGCGAGGACCTTGAGGTTTGCCATGAACCTGTTCCACTGGAAGGACATCGACTTCGCCTGCTCCTTAAGCGCTCGAGACGTCGCTCCACCAGCACCCTGCATTCCTTTGAGGTCCTCTGCTGCTGCTTTCGAGTTGCCCCCTGTGAGCGCGAGGGCACCGCCAAGTGCTCGGATATTGGGAAACAGTTTGGCAACCGCTCGCTTTGACCCATCTGTTGATCCGATGACTGCTTCCAATGCCCCTTGGAAACCCTTCTGCTTAATGAGCGTCTCACCTGACTCGACACCCAGTTCCTTGAAAGCTTTCTTCAACCCTTCACCAGGCTTAATCATCGTCTGCAGAAGGTTACGAATCCGGGTCATCGTCTCCGGTGCACCTAGACCCTGCTTCGTCATCGTCGCGGTTGCCGCACCGACCTCAGTCAATGACACACCCAGTGACGCTGCAAACGGCAACGTGTCACCAATGTTCTGAGCAAGCTCCTCGAAGGTAATGACCCCTCGGTCAACTGTGCGGAAAAGAATGTCTGAAACACTCTTCGCCTTACTTGCTGGCAGGCGGTAGGCGTTCAGCACAGCAGCCATCACCTTTGTTGATGTTGCTGCTTCTGTCAGGCCCGCAGTCGCCGCATTAGCTGCTGACTTCATAATGTGCAACGACTGCCTCGCGTCAAATCCTGACGACACGAGAGTGTAGAGTCCTTCCGCAAGTGTCTGTGGTGCCTGAGCAGTCGGACCAGCGAGAGAAAGAACATCCTTACGCAGGCGCTGCAACTGACGTTCCGGAAGTTGAGCAATTGAGTTCACGTTCCGCATCGCGCGGTCGAAGTCAATGGCAAGTTTCCCAGACACTGCCGCTGCGCCCAGGATCGGGAACGTCAACGCGCTGAAGGCACTACCAGCACCCTTGAGCCCTCTACTGACAGCGCCCAATCTCTTTCCGGTACCATTGAGGACAGTACCGAACTTGCCCATGCGAGACGAAGCAGCCTTCGTCCGCTTCTCTGTCCGACCTACTGCACTCCCGACCGCGTCGACCGATCGCGCAGTCCCCCGCGCGCCTGCCTGTCGAATACGGAGTAGGAGTGTTTCCTCAGCCACTAGGAGTGTGCCTTTGCTTCTCTCTCAGCCTTCTTGTCCTGTGCTCGACGGGTGGCGTGTATGCGGTCGACTAGACCATGCAACCACACCAAGTACAGCGGGTCTGCGTTGTCGAAGAGCCTTGCCGTGTCAACGGTCAGACCCAGTATCGCTGCATCGTGGGCAAGGCCCGTTACTGGGTCGTCCCAAAATCCCTACCGATCTCCTCATCGACCTCGGGCCTGCGTGTCGTCATCCACTCCTGCCACTGCTGCCACAGGATGGCGACGTTTGTGTCTCCCACGAAGGCGATCAACGCTTGCCGGGGTGTGAGGTTGTCAGGCAACTTCTTCCCGGTATTGCGCGCGAGAGTTATCCAATCGGTCTCGGCTTCCTCCAACTTCGAGTCGTTGACCTCGTAGAACTTCATCGTCCCGACGAGCAACTGCTCTGCGGCGACGTACAGCTCACGGATCGCTGGGACACGCTGCCGCTCGTGCTTCGTGACGATCTTCCGCAAAGCCTCCCAACCGACAAGGCGGAGTTCGACGGAGACGATGTCTTCCCAAGTTGGGATCGGAAAGACATAACTGACAGTGTCCTCGAGTTCCTTCGCCCGAGCCTCAACTCTGGACGCGAGTGATCCCTGCTCACGACCTGGGGGTAGTCCTGTGACCGGATACTTCTCCCAGTCCTCCTCGTCCCCGTCCTGCACCTCGTCGGCGCGTTCATCAACCTCAGACATCACTGAACTCCTTTATTCGACTTTGACTGGTGCTGCCTACGCTGCGAGTTCGTCGCAGTCCACGACGATCTCGTACATGCCGATGTCGGCACCCCCACCCATGTCAGGGAGGTTCGCTCCCTTCAGCGTTCCTCGCCTCGTGGTGGTCATGCCGGTCGGTGTGCGGTCAGGGTTGAGCCACGCGATCGTGACCCGGACAGGTGCAAAGCCCACACCCGCCTCGAAGGTCGGATGCCACGTCGCCACGATGTCGGTCATGTTCGTCCTGACCGTCAGGTCGTCTCGGGACGCTGGGCCTCCTGCAGACACCTCGCGGCCCATGCCACCTGCACGAGCCTTCGCTGAATCTGCCTCGAGGTTACCTCCCTCGACTTCCTTCCAGGAATCACCAAACGGAGTACCGTTCAGTGACACCCGAATATCTGCTTGATCTTCTCGTATGTACGTCACCTAGATCCTCCGTTCTTACGGCTGGGACACCTGACCGGTGACGGGCACGGTCACGAGGTCGATCAACACAGCCTTGGCGTGCAGGGACAGGCGGGCCTCCATTACGGCGTGGAGTTCGCCCTGGGCGATCGACTCGACCGGATTGACGGACTCGCCGACCTCGATCGAAAACGCCTCCTGTGGCGTCTCGCCGAACAGGCCATCGGCCTGGTACAACTGCAGACAGATGTCATCGAGGTCACCCTTGAGCGCCGCAGCCAAACGCCCCCGGCCTTCGATCGTCCGGAACATGTACGGCTCTCCTGCTGCGGCAGCGCGGGCCTGAAGCCACATGCGTGTCCTCGCACAGTTGAACTGCCAGTACGGGTCTTCTACGGACTGGGCCCGAGGCGTCTGGAATCCGTAGTTCTCGAGGACACCGAAGATGGTGGCGAACGTGTTGACACCTGCGTTGAGGAGTGCCTCACGGTCTGCCTTCGAGAAGTCCGTCTCGAACCCGGTGACGTACTGCAGTGGGAAGTCACGCCCTGCGGCAGCACGATTCGGATTCCCGAGCGAATCGACACGCGCACAGAGCGCGGCGATCACAGGTGACGCCGGGACAGAGCGCCCAGAACCTCCGATGACTCCCGAGGGTGCCGGGATGTCAGCCCAAGGCCCGAAAATCGCCCCGTAGTCAGCGTCCGCCAGGAGACGTCCGGCGTCACCGAGTGCGTCCATCTCAGCCACATCAGAGTCGGGAGGCACATCGAGGACTGCCACCCTGTTGTTGGCCTTCGCGTGCGCGAGGAGGGTGGTATAGAGTCCCGAGGTGTTGGGCTCTCCCAGGATACTGACCTGACCAGGGCCAAGGTCAGGCGGGAAGAGTGCGAGTGCTGCTGCCGGGTCGCCGGCTGTGTACCTCCCGATGACTGCTTCCTTCCCTCCTTCTGCGAAGTACGTATCGAGGCCATCGAAGAGATCTTGGTTCGACCCTGACCTCGGTCCGTACTCGGTGATGACGTCCGACATCGATCGAGCGGAGATTGCCTCAGTTGTTGAGCCCGAAGCCGCTTCGCCACCCACGTACCACGTCCCAGTGTTAACCGGGATTCCGCGAGCGACCCTTGCGGTACGGGACCTGACCTCTACTCCAAGACTCATTCGGTCAGCCTCCTAGGCCGGTTGGTGATGTTCCCTGAACCTCTGTGCTCACGCTGCCAACCTTGACCGGCTCCCCATAAGGAGTGTCAGGATCGGTGCCAGGTGTGGGCGGGTCATAAGGACTGTCGTCACTGGCAACTGGGCCAGAGCCTTCTTTCAGCACTGCATCGATATAGACAAGATACGTGCCGATCCCTGCTGCGAGGTACCTACCTGCTCCTGAAGGGTCAGCAACAGCAGCAGTGTTCGATCCTGTCCACCTGACCTCACCATCAAATGGGGGTGGGTCGTTGCGAGTCATGATCCTACGTACGCAACCCTCGAACATCGCTGCCAGGCTTCTCGTCTCAGATGGAGTGCGGCCTCTCACGACACAAGACACAACGACGTTCCACGGGACACTGTAGACGCCCTCGCCATCCTTCTGCGGTTCACCTTCAGTATTCGCCGTCGTCACGATCACAGCGGGAAGTGTGTGTTCTGGGAACTCGTCTTCATCGAGAGCGTTGACGTAACTTGTCTCTTCAGGACGCGTCAGCGTCTTGTGGTCGAGCCCCCGCTCGAGTTCCATCTTCTTTTGGTAAGTCGGCAACCACAGCGAGAGTTCCTGGATGACCCTCATGTCAACATCGGTGTTGATAACGAGGGGGCCGAAGTCCGCGGCGCGTGTCACAGCCTACCCTCGAATCCTGCAACGACGTACTCGAGAAGCGTAGTAGGAATCTTCTTCCGCTCCGTAGGCTGCAACTTGAGTACAGCACTCTTGCCCTTTTTGTCCTTATGGAAACGGGCGTAATACACAGCGGTACCGAAGTCGAGACCACCTGCGTGTGCTTCCCTGATGGCATCGTTCGCGTTGGGTTGCGTCAACGATTCCATCAAGGCACCAGTGTCAACGTACTTGCCACGGTACCTCTTGAAGAGTCGCTTCTCACCCTCTTCGAGCATCTCTGAAATAACCTCGAAGGCGGGCCGAGCGTCACGCAAACGGAAACCAACCCGAGCGAGTTTACTCCTCGCACGGTCGAACCCGAGTGCTTGAATGTCGAAGACCTGGGCAGGCATCAGACGAGACCCGACCTCATCAGTCGCGCTTGCCTGAGTTCCTCTTGGACAGAGTTCTGCAAGTTAACGATCGCCTGGTTGAAAAGAGTTCTCCACAGGTCAACAGCACTGCTGTCTAACCCTTCGCGGAAGTACCCACCTTCGATGAGCATGGCTGTGTAAAGAGATATGGCATGTCGCACTCCGTCGAAGTGCCCATCAGAGAATCGAGGCTCTGAGATCTGATTGAGGACTGCCCCTACTGCCTGGTCGATGAGGTTTTCTACCTCGTCTGAACTCGGACGCGTGGAGTCCGTGAACTCTCTGATCTCCCCACCACCTCCCGCTGCCGTGCGTGTCTGCTCGAGCGCCACAATGTCCTCAATTGTGGGACGAACGTCCTCGACTGTGACGACATCGAACGGGACAGGGATAACGATGCCAGCAGCGACGACAGTCAACGGAATGAAGGTTTCGTAGTCAGGAGGTTCTGGGTCCCCTGTCCTCCACACGAGAAGATAGTCACCAGGCAGGATCGGCGACTCCATCTCGACTGTCCACGTCGCGCCAGTCAGTTCCGCAACCCGCCAGAACGAGACGATCTCCCGTGTGACAGGAACCTCAACTCGCGCCCCCAGGTACTCAATGTCACCAGCAGGGTCGACTAGAGTTGCAGTGAAGTTTTCGTTGGCGGTAACTTGCACGATTCAGGTCCTGCAGTACGTGGCAAAGGCCACCCGAGTTGCTTGTGCGCCAAGCGCTACGCACAAGCAATCTCGAGTGGCCTTCTCCACAAGGTCCTACTGGTTCGCTTCCGCCTCGCGGATCGCGTCCCGCTTCTCGTCCGCGGACATCGAGGACCGTCCCTCGATCTCGAGCTCCGCAGCGCGGTTGTCGAGGTCGTCACCCTTCAGGGCGGCGATCGCGTCTTCCTCCTCAGCGGGAGGATTCTGCTCGCCGATGACTCCGCTCGGAGACGCACCGACGCCCTCGACCTCCTCGACATCCGAGGTCTCGGTGGGCTCGTACCCGTAGGGGAACACGTCCCCTGCGACGACGAGGCGACGGGTCTCGACTCCGCTTGCCTTGTCGATGGCGTAGGTGTTCCTGACTGCCTTGTATCCCATTGCTCTTGTTCACCTCCTCCTTAGGGCGTGGTGTCAGCGACAGCGAAGGACGCCGGACGCCACACGGGGAATGCCACGCGGGCCTCCGCGAGGACCGTCACACGGTTCCTCACGAAGTCGTCCTGGTCGCTGTCGGACGTCTTGACGTTCACGCCCTCGCGAACGAGCAGCGTGGCGCCTCGGGAGTCACCAACCAGAGGTGCCGCCTGGGCCACCATGGTGGTCGGTGTAATCGCGAGGCCCCAGATCGTCGCGGCTGCCATCGTGCCCGGACCTCCGTAGAGGTACTGACCCGAGCGGTTGGCTCCGGACGACCCGCCAACCTCACGCAGCAGCAGGAGGTCCTGCCAGGACAGCGGGTTGAGTGCGGCGAAGTTGGGCTCCGCCTCGGACAGGATCACGACGGTCATGGCTCGCAGGATCGCGTCCGCCGTGTTGTCGCCCGACACGAACGCCGGCGCGCCGAGACCCGTCTGGTTCAGGATCCCCTTGATGTTCTGACCGGTACCGTCACCGGAGAGGATCTGGGCTTCGATCCTTCGCCGCACGTCGTACGGGAGAAGGGAGTTGATGATCGTCGCCAGGCCCGCGGCGTCGTCCATCGCCTGCCGGTTCACCTTCACCCAGCCGGCGATCGTGCGGACAGGCGCCGTAGCGTCTGCAAGCACGAGTCCCGACTGAGGCTTGACGGCGCCCTCGGCGACGTTCGCGGCACTCGCCGGGATGGACTGGATCTGCACGTACTCGATCGAGTTCGAGTCGGTCGTACCGGTCGGGATCAGGTCGAGGAGTCGAAGCGGCCGCAGCAGCGGAGCAACGAGGCCTCGCGTGTCGGGCTGGATCAGACCTGCCGTCCCGGGTGAGTCGATCGGCGCTGCCGGCGCGGCGGGTAGGTCCGCGAGGAACTGGGCTGCCTGCTCCCGTGTCGCGATCTCACCCAGCACCACGGTGCCGAACTGAGCACTCGAGGAGAACAGGCCCTTGCCTACCGCCTCGCGGTAACCACTGTCCTGCGGATCGAGGATTCGACGTGCGTCCCACCCGTTGGCAACAGGAAGGTCCGAGACCATCTGCTGTGCCATTCCGACCGGGTCGTCCGCCTCGCCCAGCATCTCGAGGATGCCACGCTCGGCGACCGTGAGGTCTGCAATCTCATCATCGATCGTCCCGAGCTTCCGGACAGCCTCTTCGGCAGCCTGGAATTCGGGCATCTCGGTGATCTTCTGAGCGCCGTCCTGCTTGACGTCCGCGAAGGCGTCCCGCGCAGCGTCACGCTCCCTCTTGGCCTCGGCGCGCTCGGAGCGCTTCTCCCGAAGCCGGTCCTGGACCTCCTTGAGGCGATCCCGAACCGCTGTGGATGCGGTTGTGGGTGTCATCGCTGGCGGGTCCTCCTTTTCACTCGTAGTTAGTGCTGCGGCGTCGCCAGCGTATCGACCACACGGCGCAGCTCATCCGACGTGTAAGCCACCTTCCCGGAGTCGCCGGGCTCGTCCTCGACCTCGGACGCGTCAGACGCGCCTAGCAGACTTCTCGTACGTGTCGAGGTGTTCCCGCCCCCGAGGAGGCGGGTAACCGTTCCCTCGATGGTCTCGACACGGTCAGCGAGACCTGAGTCGACCGCACGCTTCGCAGTCTCAACACGCCCCTGCCCGAAGCCTGACTTGACATCGGAGACAGACGCACCCCTCCCCTTCGCCACGTCCTTCACGAAAAGGGAGTAGAAGTCGTCTACTCCTTGCTGCAGAGCCTGCCTCGCTTCGTCATCGAGCGGCTCATACGGGTTCCCCTCCACCTTGAATTTGCCGGCAGAGATGAGCGTCGGGTTGACACCCTCCATCTCGAGTGCTTTCGACAGGTCGTGGTGCTCTGTGAAGACACCGATCGACCCGACTTCACCAGATGGAGTCACAACGAGCTCGCCTGCCTGTGACGCAATCCAGTAAGCACCGCTCGCTGTGAGCGTATTCGAGACAGCAGTAATGGGCTTCTGTGCGTTCGCTGCTCGGACCTCTGCCGCTGTTTCTGGCACGAGGTCAACGAGGCCTCCGGGCGAATCGATGTCGAGGACGATCTTCGAGATCTCTTCCGACCCGACTGCCTCGCGGAGGTTCTCCCGGAACATCTGCAGACCCGATCCCATGCCGAAGAGCATGGCGAGAAGAGAAGTGTGAGGCGTCAGGACACCCTTGAGGGGAATGACTGCTACTCCACCCTGGACGTTGCTCTCGGAGAAGCGAGCTGACTTCGTCTCACTTTCGGTCGAGAAGTACTTGGACGCAGCCTCACGCATCGCTTCGATTCCTGCGCCTTTACGGCGGAGGTCTGTGATGGCGGACAACAGTTCTGGACGAATGGCCCAAATGCGTCCCTCCGCCTCAAGCAACCACGCGAGGTCACCCAGGCCGTCTTCTCGAGTCTCATCGCTCACGTGAACACCTTCTCGTAGTTACGTTCTCGGGACCGTACATGTAGCACACGCGCCTGCCCACTCTCTTGATTCGATCCAGTCGGTACCGGAGGTGACCCGACCGGTTGTAGGTTGTTCGCCGGCAGGTAGAACTTGTCCATCGCTGGATCGTTCGACTTCGGCATGTTCTGCTTCGTACGACCCTCGTTCGGAGTCATCACTGCAGTAGCGATCGCCTCACGTATAGCCTCGATCTCCTTGAGACGATCTCCACGGAGGACAGCACCAAAGTCGAACTCGCAGTAGACGTCATCTTCACGCAGAAGATTGAGGACCAACTGGGCGTTGATGATCTGCTCGATGAGAACGAGCGGCGGGCCTACACAGTCTGTGTAAATCATCTCCCGCTGGACCTCGATGTTCGAGAACGTCGCCTTGTCGAGGATGCCGAGCATAGGAGGAGGAATCAGGTACACAGCGACCACTTCGTCACGTGCCACCTTCCTCTGGTCGATCAACTCTGCCTCGACGGCGGAATGACCAATCGCCTTCCAGTCAAGGCCAGGCGGGAGAAGTGCAGGTTTACCAGCGTTCTCAGGCAGACCGTAGAGTGCCTGGAGGTCCGCTCTCAACTGAGTCATCAGGAGTTGACGCTCTGCAGGATCTAGCCCAAGGAAAGCGTCTGACGCTGTAACGGCTGATGGAGGCCGTGCTCCTTGCGTGAAGAGTGCCTGCTGGTACCTCTGCGCAGCGTCCTCAATCCGGAGTGTCGTTCCGAGCTGCTGCAGAGGTGACGTGCCTATAGGACCCATCGGTGACCACCAGGTACAGTGAAGAACCGAGTCGATCCCGACCTCCCGTGAGATCTTTGGATCGTCTATGTCGAACTTGAACCCGGCGAGGGTGTCACGCCATGCGTACAGTGGGCGGGAGAAACGCCAATCCTTTGGCCCAAACCTGATCGTGTCACGCGCGCCCTGCTCGACCTCGCACACAGAGTTTCCATGCACAAGGACAGGACCGAGGAGCGCCTGAATAAGAGCACCCGTGTACCCACGTTCCCACGGCGAAGCGAGGGCAGCAGCGAGCGGGTGGTCTTCCCCCCTCAGGCGCTCCCGCGAGTCCTCTCCGGTCCTCCGGTACACCTTGAGGGGTACGCGGATCGACCAAGTGAGCATCCGCATCACCGCAGCAGCGATCCACGGTTGAGTTTGGAACAACTTGGCGAACGAAACAGTTCTATTGCCGATCAGGCTCAGATCATTCGGAATGAAGCCTTCTGGTCCAAGAAGGGATGACGACCGGTTGAGGTCACCCCGTCCTGGGGCGATCTCAACGGGAGCACCGCTGTCGTCAATGATCGTTGTCGGCATTCAAAGGCAGTGTGGAGACGTCCTGGACCAAAGCGATGTTAGTTCGGGGGACACGCACGACCCCCGACATCTTTACTTCGGTGCCACTTTCCGTGTAAGCCGCACCTCCCAAAGAAACGTACTCAGGAGTGCTGTGTATCACCACACCTTGCACGGAACGGCGGTCAAGTGTGCTAACGACAACAGTCGCCTTGTCTGGCAAGAAGGGGTCGTATGTGGGTTCTGCCTCATCCTCGCTACGTGCAGGCAAGACGCCCCAGTACACGATCAAGAGCGCGAACAGCAACGTCACGCACAGAATGAGCAACTGAAGTGTGGACACTTAGAGACCCTCGATTCGATAGTCCTCAACATTACCTTGAACTGTCTTACCAGTCGCGCCCGTCACGATCGGTGATGTTGCCACGTTAAGCGCCATGGCGAGAGCATCGAACGAATCGATGACCGTCTGACCATCAGGTGATTCGCCTCTCCAACGTTTCCCACCCATCGTCAACTTGGCGACTGCAGACAGGACCTGCGTTGAAAACTCGTCTGTCCCGTCCCACTCGATCTTCTGGTTCTCAACGTACTCACCCAACTTCATCGACGCAAGCTCGAACGGCGCGCCCTGCCCGTGGTCAACGATCGTGATGCCGTGCTCTTCTTCAAGTTCTTCTGCGACATCTCCACCACCCTGCGCTCGGTCGAACGCCACAATCATGTCTGGCCACCGCTCACGCATCATCTCGAGGATGGTGCCGACATCACGTGTACGGCGTCGCTTGCCATCCTCGATCGGTGGAAGGATGACAACCCCCGACACCTTCACACGTCCTTCAGCAGGTTTCCACACAGGCACTACTGCCGTGGTCGCCCACTTATACCCGCGGTCAAGTCCAACAACAACCTTGACACCAGGCCCGGTTGGAATCGTGAGGCCTGGCTTGTGAAGGAACATCCATTGCCCGCGGTCGAGTGCACCGACGCCAGCAGTGACCCACTGGTCAGCATTCTGGCGGAGGAACTGCCACCGCATGAGACGACCGAGTGCCTTCCAGACACGCCGAAGGGAACGCTTCGTGATCCAAGAAGCTGGGTTTGCCTTCTCGACGTGGTCGAGGTACTCATCGAGCACCTGGCCTGATGTCACAGACAACGGCGGCGGATTCACGTCAGCAGGTACAGCCCAGATGTGCCCTACCGTTTCTCTATCTGCGTCGACCGCACGAATGTAGTACTCCCCAGGGCGCAGATCTCGCTCGACTACAGCACCATGCTCCTCATCGAGGACGAGATCCTCTAGTCGTCCGAGGTGAGAATCACGATTCGTGCCGGCCGTCGTTCCGATGATGACCTTAACCGACTGTGTGCGGGCTCCTGACTTAATCGTCTTAGACACCAGCACGCTGACCGCAGCACCGTTATCTGTATGCCTATGTAGCTCTTCAACGATGATGAGAGTAGGGTCCTTGCCCTCAACAGATGAACCTCCCTTAACTTCTGACCGTTGACCTGCTGACTTGGCGAAGATGCCAACCTCAGGGTTATCGAGCCACATTGGGATGAGGCGCCCACCTTGGTACTCCTGAGGCTCCCACCAGTATCCGAACACGGACCCGCGCCGGCGTGCTTCGAGGACGAAGGCAGCAGCAGCGTTCGTAGTGTTGCGGGCGTGCTCCATTTCTCCGCCGACAACGAATACCCGAGGACGACGGACCACGTAAGTGCCGTGATGGAGAGAAAGAGCAGCTTGTAGTGATGACTTTCCATTGCCCGTAGGCCATTCCCAGAAGTGTTGGAAGAACTCCGCCTGTGCGCCTCCGCGGAAGAAGTCCTCGAGTGGACCTAGTTGCCACTCCTCGAGTTTGAAACGTCCGTCGATCGAGTCGGGGTCGGGCAACGTGTAACAAAATCGCTCGAAGTGTTCGAGTGTTTCGTTTTCCGGACGCGGTTCCGGAAGCCTGATCCCTTCAGGCAATCTGGCGAGACGACCACTCACTCCGAGCACCTAATCGTCACAAGTGTCTCGCCAACCCTCAACTGTTGCTCTCCGTTCTCGATCGCCTCGAGCACGAACAGTGCAATTCCCCGCAGCTCACCTTCGACAGCGACGATCTCAAGTTCCTTGAGTTTGTCTCCGTCATGATCCGCTGTGATCTCAACCACTACACAGCCTCGAGGTTCCCGAGAATACGCCGCTCCCGCGCCATGTCCCAAGCCTCAGCCCAGCGGTGCCACTGACCCTCGTACGTGTGGTCCTGGTTAACGAGGTCCTTGAGGATCTCACCCTCGTACTCGATCCGCTGTGGGTCACGCACAAGCGCGAGGATCTGCCGCTTCCAGTCACGGGCACGATCTGGGGCAAGATACCCGAGACCCCTGCCCCACAGGTCACGGTACGCTGCTACGGATGACGCGATGAACGGGATACCGAGCGCGGCGTACTCGAGACCCTTGAGGTACGACTTCCCCTCGTTGAACTTCGTGTCGAGCAGAGGAACTAATCCCACATCGAGATGTGCCAGTGCGTTCGGGTACTCATCGAACGCTACTCCGCCTGTCACAGCGATGGGCAAATCGAGTCCCAACTGTTCCCCTACCTCCTCCCCGTTACCAACACAGAGAAAGCGACAATCACCTGTCTTCACTGCCTCCGCGACACCACCGCGAGTAACTCGGAGATCATCTATGTGCATCGTCGTGAACCCCGCCCAACCTACAGTGTTGCCACTTGACTGCTTCGGCACCTTGAGGTACGCCTCTGGGACACAGTTCTCCAAGACGATTGCATTCCCGTGAGCGCCGTATCGCTGAGCGAGCGCCGGCGTCGAACAAGTAACGAGGTCAGCATGCTTCGCCGCGTACCTCATCCAGTCCCAGTTCGTCTCAGGATTACGCTTCGGGTCGTAGAGAATTCGCGCCTTGTGCTGTGGGTGCAAACACGAGAAGTCGTCATCGACGTCCACCACCACAGCGATACCCTTTTTCTGCCAAAACGGGATCGACTGTGCAACTACACGCTGAAGAGGGCGTTGCAAAACAAGTACGTTGATGTCAAGGTCAGCAACAGCAACGACACGCGGCCGCAACTCGACTGTCCGATGAATCGGGAGATGCTGGTTGAACTCGACTTCGATCCCCTCATCCTGCGCACAGGTCTCGCCTGGGAAGATCAGTCGGTAATACCCGCAGCCCCCGAGGTCTGCATTCGCACACAAAACCTTCAACATGTTTCCCATTTTCCCGAAGAGGTGTGTATGATCGTCGTGTGATGTTCGCAGACCCCAACAAGGAGACCCACATGTCCATCCTTCGCCCCTGCCCAGTGTCCACCTCGTCCCTCACCGTTGACGGTCCTCTGATCGTCGGTGAGATCTCGACCCTCGGCGTCGGAGTCACCTTCGAGCGCGTTTGGAACGACGCCTGTGACGAAGGCCTCACCCTTGTCTCGCATCGCACCGGCAAGGAGGTCGTCTACGCCATCGATCGCATTGAGGCTGACAACGAGGGTGACATCCTTTACTGGGACCTCATCCCGGCGCGCCTCGATGAGCAGTTCCTGCCCACCCTGCGCCTTTTCAACGACTAGGCGACGCTGACACGCAGCACGACGAGGGGCGCCACGAGGCGCCTCTTCTCGTTGTGCAGTCACGGGACGATCGGAGGACGTTCACGCACACGCAGGCGACGCTTCACAGCGACTGCCTCCGCACCCGTCCCCTCGAAGATGTATTCCCAGTCACCCGCTGCGGGGGCGGTGTCGATCACAGTCTGGTAGATGCCTGTTCCGACCTTCCCGATCGAAGTATCAACAGCGGAGTACACGCGGACGATCGTCGGGAGACCTGACGCCTCTGGAGGCCAGATCGTCACCTGCACGTCATCTGGGTCTTCAAGCGCCTTCGTCTCAGGATCCTTGAACTCACCGATCACAGCGACTTTAGTTCCGCGGACGTAACTCATGGGCCCTCCAGGTTCTGTGTCTGCTGCCGCACGTTCAAGATCCTTCCTTGCTCGTCTGTCTCTTCATCCTCGACTTCATGTCTTGTAGTGAGGAGCCTTGTCCTGTGGTCGACCTCAAGGCTAGCGGCCGCGCGGTCGTAGACAAACAGGACGAGCTCACGCAGCCGCGGAACCGTGTCGATGACCCTGAGGACGAGCAGGTCTGCGAGTGACAGTTCCTCGTCAAATGCCTTCTCGTACGCTGCCTCAAGCGCGAGAGCGTCAGACAAATCGAGAGGGTCTTCCAGGCTCATTGCCCAGTCGAAGAAGTGAGAGTCTGCGACGTTGATCGAATCATCGATCGCCCGGGCGAGTACCGCTTCAGACAGGACCTCGTCTGTAATCCCGAGAAGGTCAGCGATGCTGCGTGAGTGTGCCTGAGTAGCAAGTGGAGTCGCTGTGTCAGAGAGACCGAGCGTCTCTGCCAACAGCCTCGAGTAGGAGGCTGTAAAGGCACGTGTGTCCGCTATCCCGAGAGCGTCAGCGACACTCTTCAGTAGGATGATGAGCGCCTGTGCAGAGTCGGTGACGCCCAGGGAGTCTGCGATCACACGCTGGAGGACTGCGTTCGATGTTACTTGATCGGTGAGCCCGAGCGATTCTGCCACCACCTGTGCCCGAGCGAATGTCTGACCATCCGTTACAGTCAAGTTGTCTGCTAACTGAGTGAGGAGAATGATCGCTGCTAGAATGCTGTCCGTGACTGCCAGAGGATCATTGACGCTTCGATTGACCCCAAGTGACACGTCACGCGTGTCAGTCATCCCGAGTACATCTGCTACCACCTGTGCCCGCGCGAACGCCTGGGCGTCAGTCATCGAGAGCGGATCATCGAAGAGGCGCACGTGCCCCTGAGCCAACGCTGTTGTGTCAACGACACCCAACGCATCCGCGATCGTACGCTCGAACACTCCGGAGAATGCCTGTGCGTCAGATAGACCAAGTACGTCAGCGATGCCCACACCTCGATCGAACACCCGCGCGTCCGTGACTCCTAGGTTGTCCCCCAAGGTGACAGGAATAATCTTCTCCGCCAACGTCGCATCGGTAATCCCAAGAACGTCAGCAATTGTTTGAGCGTAGGCTTCTACTGGAGTCGCTGTGTCCGTGACTCCTAGGTTGTCCGCCTGGGTAAGACCACGGTCAAGCGCTCGAGTATCCACAAGCGCGAGCGGGTCATTAACTACCTGTGCGCGCCCCAAAATGATTGAGACAGAATCTGTGATAGCGAGAGGATCATTAACCGGTTGGGCAAAGGGCGTTCCTCCTGCCCCGCGGACGCCATAAGTCCCAGCTCCATAAGTGCCGTCTCCGTAACCAGTGTCCGAATTTGGTAACGCATCCGCTAGTACAATGATGCTCTCTGGGGGCAGGTCGACTGACGAAACGACCGTCCCTACGAGGCTTGTCTGGTCGGCGTCCTCGACGGCATCCAGCACATCAGTTGTCGTGCTCGCCTGGTCATACTGCCAAATGTGGTCTGCCGTCGCAAGTGCAACATGCTCAGCAAGAGTGGTGCCGAGGACATCCTCGCAGTCGGCGTCGCTCATCTCTGCACTGGACACGAAGGCACGCGCGCCCTTGCCGTTGAACCAGTCGCCGCCGTTGAACGAACCCACCCTAGCGGAGCCTCCGCTCACTGACCCGGCGTTTGGGCGGGTGGTGGCGAAGTTCGCGTGGGTCATCGACGCATCCCCTTGGCGGAAGAAGTGGATGCGTGGCGTGACCGTGCCAGTCGGCTTCGTGACGATCACGATGAACCAGCCGGTTGCGACGTTAAAGAACGCGCCCGTGTACTCCGAGAACCCTTGGCCGGTCGAGACGCGGATACGGTTTCCCGTGTCCCGGTTGATAGTAATCTCCCAACCGCCACCAGCGGCGTGGAAGATCAACGGCGTCTGCCAGGCGCCGTCACCACCATCGAACTTACCTACAAACCCGATCGAAAGAGCGCCGTTCAACGATACGACGA
>WUUC01121894.1_pt1 | contig 24445 bp, 23 predicted proteins | sample 6278441 | NCBI WGS metagenome assembly WUUC01 (sample SAMN13675441, study PRJNA597444) | soil metagenome | isolation source: soil | place: USA: Washington | collected 2017-10 | reverse complement strand
TATGACGCTTTCTTTTCTTACCACAAGGCATACTCAAATAATTTTTAAATCTTGTTTATTAATAAGTTTAGTCTATTTGGAATCTCCCCAACTAAACCATCTACGGGAGACTACTTTTTCAATTCGGCAATCCTTTTTTCTATCTCTGCCCTTGCATCCGGCCGCTTAATGTACTCTAAACTTTTAGTATACCAACCGGCGGCCACTATTTTGTCGCCTTTTCGCTCGTGTACCTCCGCAAGCATTAATATTGCTTCGAGATTTTCAGGGTGAAGCCGGTTTACCGTTTCCAATCGGCTGACCGCTTTGTCGATTTGCCCGGAAATAAGCGATCCCTTGATGAGGGTGATCTGCGCATACACATTGGAACTATCTTTTTGAACAACTTCCATAATCTTAGATATTCCTTCCATGGGATTGGAAGAAATATTTCCAAACAGGTAGCAAGCGCCAAGACCCACTTTCGTTGAATCATTATCCGGGTTAATCTTCAAAGACCTTTCAAACAAATCTTTAGCCTGCATTGCTTCCCATCTCATCAGCTCTGAATTTTCCTCGTGCTGCAGGTTCTCTAAAAATAAGTGGGCTGCGAAGGTGAGGCTTTTTTCCGAATTTTCCAACCTTGCGGCTTCGGCTTCGTACCAGGCATATGGCGGAAAGAAACGCATCGAGTCACCCCAGAAATGTGACAATTGGTGATATACCTTTATTTGCTGGTCTTTTACATCACCACGTGATATAGAATTTTCCAGCATGCTTAATCGTGTAACTTGCTCAGCGCTAAGTTGTTTTTTTGCAATGGTTAAAATGGAATCGATAGAAATTCCCGTCTTAATTCCATGATCATGGCCATCGTCTTCGCTATGTTCAGTGATAGTTGCGGCTTTTTTAACCGGAACAGTGCGTCCAAATAAAAAGATAGAAATTACCAATAATACAGCAATGCCAATGGTAATCCATTGAGGTTTCTTCACTTGTTACAATTTGAGTGGGCAAAGTTACCGCCGTGGGAATTAAAAATTCCAATAAATTGGTTGAAGCACGATAAAGTATTCTTAAATAGAAGATTATTACGCATCTTCTCCGGGGCCATGGTCAGGCTTAGTCTCTTTCAGTTTTTTTACTTCGGCAACAAACTCCTTCGCTGGTTTAAACGCGGGAATATAATGCTCGGGAATATGAACGGCGATATTCTTTTTTATGTTTCGGCCAATCTTAGCAGCCCTTTTCTTGGTGATAAAACTGCCGAAGCCGCGGATATAAATATTTTCCCCTGCTGCAAGGGTATCCTTTACTTCTTTGAACATCGTTTCGAGTGTAACCAACACATCTACTTTTGGAATTCCTGTCTTTTCAGATATCTGGTTTACAAGATCGGCTTTTCTCATTTTTCAAGATTTATAGGTTTGCAATGACAATTTAAAACAAAATATCATGATAGTCAAGGGAATAGCATATTTTTTTAAAACTATTTCTAATCTATATTTCTAAAAAAGCCAGATATTTATCTTTCATACTATGCAAAAGCAGATTCGAAAAGAAATTAATTTCCTTCAGAAAACACAGTTTTCAAAGATATTATTACAGTGGAACAAAGAAAAAAACCAGCGGGAAATGCCCTGGAAGGGCGAGAAAGACCCGTACAAGATATGGTTGAGTGAAATTATCTTACAGCAAACAAGGGTTGAGCAAGGATTGGCCTATTATCACCGTTTTATCCAAACCTTTCCAGGGGTACAACAATTAGCAAAAGCTCCTGATGCCAAGGTTTTTAAACTTTGGGAAGGCTTGGGTTACTATACCCGTTGCAGAAACCTGATTTATACGGCCCGTTATATTTCCAGCGAGTTAAAAGGCGTCTTTCCTGCTTCCTACGAAGAAATTATAAAACTAAAAGGCGTCGGGCCTTATACTGCTGCTGCTATTTCTTCTTTTGCATTCAATTTGCCACACGCTGTGATTGATGGAAATGTTTTCCGTGTACTCTCCCGGGTTTTCGGGATCGTTAAGCCTGTAGATTCAACTGATGGTAAAAGGCTTTTTACCCTATTAGCAAACGATATTTTAGATAAAAACCAAGCCGGTATATATAACCAGGCCATTATGGACTTTGGTGCTATTATTTGTAAACCGTTTGCCCCCCTTTGCAGTGAGTGTGTATTTAATAAATCATGCTTTGCGTTCCTTAACGGCAAAATAAATGAGTTGCCCGTAAAAGCAAAAAAGGCCGGTATAAGAAAACGATGGTTTTACTTTTTGGTGATTGAACATGAAAATAAAACGGCTATAAGGCAGCGCATGTCAAAAGATATCTGGCAACAGCTTTATGAGTTTCCGGTGATAGAGTCAAGCGAAGAACAAAGCAGTGAAATGATTTTGATGAAAGCAGAAAAACAAAATTTATTGCAAAAAAAGCAGTACCAGGTAACGGCCGTCTCGCCCCTTTTTAAACAACAGCTTTCGCATCAGCTAATAGCCGGACAGTTTATTAATGTGACACTGGAAAAAAGGCCGGACCATGAAAACGGTATATTCTGGGTAACAGACAAGGAACGTAAAAAATTTGCATTTCCCGGGTTTATCAACCAGTATCTGCGTTCCGGAAAAAAAGACGTTTTATTTTAAAGTGCAGATATTTTGAAACTGCAAATTTCCATTTCCATTGACAGAGAACTCAATCAACTTTTTCGATGCTCCCATTAGTTGCAGTGAAATATCATTGATCCCTTGCTGTAAAGGTATTCGCGAATAATAAATGGTATGGGGCAGGCTTTGCCAATTGCGGGTGTCCGCCTTTTCCGTAGCAAAATTGAATATTTGTAAACCCAGTGCAAGGGCCTCCCGCTGCGCCTTTTCTTTTTTGTCTTTCTTTTTTTGTTCTTCGGTTTTGTTCTTGTCTTCTTTTTCTTCTTTGGGCCTTATGGCCGCCTCGGCCAGTTTCTTTACAGCCAACCTGGTCAATGTAGAAGACAATTCTTTCAGCATTCTTTCTTTGAGTGTAGAAAATGCAAGGTTATTTATGTTTTCAATGGGTTCAAGTGTATAGACCTGCCGGTTTACCTGTAAACTGGATGATGAATAAACCAAAGGCTGTGTTTCATATTTTGGAAGCGCTACACGAAAACTGCGAAGATTTTCGGGTTTAAGGTCATTGCTGTTATAACCACTGCTGAAGTCGAAAGGAATATTGTACAGGCCTCCTGCATCGGTGAACATAAACGTTCCGCCAGTATTTTTGAACAGAGAGAAATAAAGATCTTCCTGTTGTTTTACGGGCACTGATCCGTTTTCCCAAAATAATATCAACTCTCCACCGTCATGAGCTGGTTCTTCCCTAAAGGTCGTATTTAATAATCTTTCATAGCGCTGCACCTCATCGATAAATCCATTTGCATAAGCAGTACGCAAAAGATCTTTCTTTAACTGTTCCGGCATTATTGTGCCATAATATTCTCCGTTATTTTCCAGATATACATCCACGGCATTGCGATAAGCAATAAACGCGTTATTAGGATCATTGTTTTTTTCATAGATCAATCCTTGCAGTACGAGGGAAAAAGCGTCTTCTGAATATTTATTTTTCTTACCCACTTTATCTTCCTGTGCATTGGTGCGGAGCGTGATCCGACGGGCTTCTACCAATGCATCATCTGCTTCGCCGAGTTGCAAATAATTTAGCGCTTTATAATAATGAACTAAATATTTCTCGAAATCCTCACCCTTATAAGTTTGCATCATTGGATTTATAAGCGTACCCAGCGCAATATCTTTAGCTGATGTTCTGGCATCTTCCATTATTATGTCAGCTTCATTGAAGTAACGGTTGCTATTCTCCCATTGCTGTAACAGGTGGCTTACCTTACCTCTTTCCAGCAGATATAGAAGTTGATTGCGGTCCTTTTTTAAAAGCTTATTGTTGTCAAGGGATGAAGCTGCTTTTTCATAATGCCCTTCCTGCAGGTTGTTATAATAAACGCCCGCCTGCTTATTATACCCGGCGCAGGATGATAAAAGAAGCAGCAGTAACAAACCGAATAATGAACGGTTTATATTTATTCGCAGAAATAACATTGTTGGCTGAATGAAATTTTTTAACGCTAAGTTCTCAGCCAATTAATTTTTGACATACTTGGCTATCTTCTTTTCACCGATCCATGTTACTTCATTGGTTTCAATATTGGTTAACTCAAGATTTACCTGGTAGTATACCACCTTTTTTCTTTTATGAGAATCGACGATAGAGTTAATGGATCCCTGCAGGATAAAATCAGCTCCCTGTTCCAGTCCAAATTTTTTCATACTACTGGCAGACGCATTGGTTTGCTGGTCCGCTTTTTCAGCCCTCAGTTCTTCCCGTTTCTTACCTCCTTGTACCAACCGCACTTTTTGCGTGGTAACAAAAGAATTCTCTACATCCTTCACGAAGGTTTCAGCTTCAATATGCTCATGACTTTTGTTGGCTACAAATCCAACGATCACTACCGGGCGTTGTCCGTTTTTTGCCGCCATATGATCGGTAAGCCAGTTGGAGCCGAGAATGGTCTTCGTAATATCTTCAGCTACCAATCTGGAGTCGGTATTGTTCCACCGGCCGCTAATGTCGACTTGTTCAGCCGGATCGATCCGCGTTACTTTATGAGAACAACTGGCCAGGAAAAAGATGCTGCAGAATAAGGAAAGTGCAAAGCGTATATTTCGTTTCATTTTAAGATGATTTAAAGTGTAAGTACGAAAGAATTTTATTAGTTAAGGAATATTGTGTGAATACTAGTGCCACCAAAAATTGAGACCAGCAGATGGATAGACACCAAACGAGCGATGTCTTCTGTAGTTGTTATTATAGCGGTAACGGTTGTTGAAATTCCTGTAGGAATTGCCGGGATAATACCCCGTGTCAAAATAATCGTAGCCCCAACGGGCACGTTCCATGCGAAGCTGACGTCGAAACTCGCGGCGGTCAGCTCTTGCTTCTTTTCTGTCTTCAAGCCAATCGATGGCTTTGTACATTTGCTGGTAAGTAGTGCTGTGCCATTCATTCAACGAGTCAGCTATTTGCATATATTTTGCACGGCTAACAGCATAATTCGGGTTTTGATCAGGCGCCAGTTCGCTTTGCGCATTGGCTGTATAGCCAAAAAAGAAAACTGCCACGATGCCAGTCGCCAAACGTAAATTTTTTTTCATAGCACTTGTTTTAGTTTTTAAATTCACAAGGCTAAAGTACAATCAAACCCGTTAAGCCATAGTTAAATCATGAGTCAAATGCGGTTTTCGAAGATTGAACTGAAATCTGTCTATCAGGAGGCGTAGGTTTACGTTTTAAAATTTTCCGTTCCGGTAAAAAAAATTAACTTTAAATAGCATCGTCCTGAAGAGAATTGATAATCAGAAAAAAGAAAGCTATGAGAGGCGTAAACAGAGTAATGCTTATAGGCAATCTGGGTAAGGATCCGGATGTGCAGTTTCTGGAAGGTAATATTGGGGTTGCAAAATTCCCGCTGGCAACAACAGAAACATTTAAGGACAGGACAGGCAAATTGGTGTCGCAAACCGAATGGCATACAGTAGTGCTATGGCGTGGCCTTGCCGAGTTGGCCCAAAAGTATTTACATAAAAGCAGCCTTGTTTATATTGAAGGCCGCCTTAGAACCCGCAGTTGGGAAGATAAAGAGGGCAACCGAAAATTTGCCACCGAGGTAGTCGGTGATAACCTGATCATGCTCGACAAACGTGCAGACGGTGCCAGCCACCACGCCGAAGGTGGTGCGGAAAATTTAGGGAATATCGATGCCCCTCCCTTGGGCGATACTTCTGAAAACCTTCCCTTTTAATCAGGTATATAATTAAAGTAATAACTTTGTTACCGATCGTAACCGGCAGGCCGTTTGACCTGCCTTTATAATTACCTGTACTAAAACATCTTGCATTGGAGAGTCATTCCATAACCAACTTTTTGTCCAATAAACTTTCTTTTATTTTCCTGGCTGCCGATCCGCAGGGTATCACCCTATTGGTTTTATTATTGGTAGTTCTGTTACTACTTACATTCACTATATCCGGTGCAGAGGTGGCTATTTTTTCTTTAAATGAAAAAGATATCAATGTATTAAAGACCAAGCAACATCCAGCTGCAAAACGAATCATTAATTTTTTAGAAGAGCCTAAGGAAGTTTTTGCCTCGCTGCTCATCGCCAGCACTTTTTTTAATATTTGCATTATTGTATTAACCGGCTTCATGATCAATCAGTATATGCCATATGGAACGTTGTTGATTTTCGGCGAAAATTTCTGGAGCTATGTTTTTGAACTCCTGCTGAGGGTTGGTATTATCGGATTTATCCTGGTTTTTGCGGGGCAGATACTTCCTAAAGTTTGGGCCGCGCAAAATAATCTTCGGTTTGCCTATGGCTCTGCAGTGGTTGTGGAGGCCGTTCACCTCGTTTTCCGTCGTATAAGCAAGTGGGTTGTTTCTTTGGCCGACGGCATTGGCAAAAGAATGGGCGCAAATAAATCAGAAGCCCTCAATTTGCAGGAGCTTGATGAAGCGATCGATATAAAAACGGATGCGGAGGCGTCGCTTGAAGAAAAAAATATCATGAAAGGCATCGTAAAGTTTGGTACGATTTCCGTGAAGCAGATAATGCGCAGCCGGCTGGAAGTAAATGGTGTGAATTATAATTCTTCATTCACTGATTTGATCCATAAAGTTGAAACCCTGCATTATTCCAGGCTACCGGTATATAGGAATAGTATGGACGAAGTAACAGGAATCATTAATACAAAGGACCTGATACCTTTTTTGCAGGAAGCGGACAATTTCGATTGGCACCCATTGATGCGGCAACCTTATTTTGTTCCGGAATCAAAGCTTATTTCCGACCTTCTAAGGGATTTCCAGGCAAAACGTGTCCATTTCGCTGTAGTTGTAGATGAATTTGGCGGAACAAGCGGTATTGTAACCATGGAAGACATCATGGAAGAGGTAATCGGTGATATTCGTGATGAGTTTGATGAGGAAGAAAGCTACAATAGAAAACTCGATGATAACAATTATATTTTTGAAGGAAAAACGATGATCCACGACGTTTGCAAGGCAATGCGGCTGCCTATGGATACGTTTGACAAGGTAAGAGGTGAAAGCGAGTCGGTCGGCGGATTGGTTCTCGAGTTGGCCGGCGAATTTCCTCAGGTGAATGATACTATCAGTTCCGGTGATTTTGATTTTACGGTCCTGGAATCCGACAATATCCGTCTCCGGATGGTAAAAGTAACAGTGAATAAAAAAGCTTAGCGGGAGAACTTTTTAATGGACAAACGATTTTTTTTCTTTTTGTTTTCAGGTCTGGTTGTTTTCCTGTTTTCCTGCAATAGCACCTACACGTACAAAAAGAAAGGTTATTTCCACATTGAGCTTCCCTCCAAACAATACCAGGTTTTCAATCAGCCCGGCTATCCCTATACATTTGAATACCCGGTTTACTCCACCATAATAAAGGATACTACCTTCTTTGATGCAAAACCGGAAAACGACTGGTGGATAAATATTGATGTACCCCGTTTTGGCGGACGCATTTATATTAGTTATAAAGAAGTACAAAAAAACAATTTTGATTCATTGGTGAATGATGGGTTTAAAATGGCCTATAAACAACATACAGATGTATCTACAGGTATCAATGACAGCGTAATGCGGACACCCAATGGTGTGGAAGGAATTTATTTTTCATTGAGCGGTAATACGGCTACTGCGAACCAGTTTTTTTTAACCGATTCTGCAAAACATTTTTTACGGGGCGCATTATACTTCAACGCCACTCCCAATGAAGATTCGCTGGGCATCGTCAATGACTTTTTAAAGAAGGACGTCTTGCACCTTATCAATACTTTACAATGGAAATAAGGTCTCTCTGCCAACAGAGAGACCTTGTCACGATTTGATAAAGGGTACATTTAGTTAATGTCCTTGCCTGGTTTGACCTTTTCAACTTTCGGCGTTTCATTTATTTCCGGGATATCGCGCAACGGCGCACGGCTGAAAAGCTCTGCCTCGAGTTTTTTGCGCTTTTTTATCTCCTTGCTATTTGCAGTTTTTTCTCCGCGTTCTTTAGCAGTAATTTTATGAGTTGCACCTTTTTCTTTGTTGACGTTCTTTACCGGCGGAGGGATCCTGATATCGACGCCGGTTGCTTTAGCAATCGGAGTCTCTCCCGGCACGACGGTTACCGGAACTAATGCTGTTTTCTCTTTTTCGTACATGCTCTTAAATTGTTCGTTGCGGATCGTTTTTTTGTAATCAACAAATCCGTAGATACTGGCGCCGATCATCAATGCTGCGCCAACATAGAAAACTGATTTCATGGTTATATATTTTAAGGTTAAAAAAAGATGACAGCTTCCGTCGATTTACGTGGTGAATGTTTTTAGGTATGAGCGGTTTTTCCTATAAATAATCCATTCAGCAAAAAGCATATTGCCAATTACACTGATCCAGAGCGATAGTTCGTAGTTTTTTAGATGGTCCCAGCCGAGTAGATAGAAGATGATATGGCAGACCCTGAAAGTAACGGCCGTCATTGCCATTGCATAGGAGCGCACCATCAATATTTTATGCGACAGCACATTTTTTTTCCTGATTGCGGATAGGCCATACAGAGTAGTAAAGAACCAGGAAATTGCCATAAACAGGAACAGGCCTTTTTCCCAAACACTTCCCTTTGCAAAAAATGACATATATATCCCTGTTGGTGAAGCCAGGAATAGAACAACAAACACATAGAGTTTACCAAACCAGCGATGAATTGCTTTTGATTTTTTCAGAATATACAGGGAAAACTGTACCAGTGCGGCTCCGATGCAAACTGCGCCAGCAAAAATGTGGACATAAAACGCTGCATTATATACGCTGTTAGCGAATAGTAAACTTCTTTCTTCGATAAAACTAAAATTTTTGCTAAACGAGAAATAAGGAATGGTATTGTAGATAAGTAACAAACTGAAAGCTAAGACCGGTGTCCAAAAAAGTAGTTGGAAAAAAATTTTTGCCGTTTGGTGAAGTGTGGTTTGCCTGGAATTAGGCATAGCGTTGGTTTTTTGTACTTGTTGAGATGTGATGCCCGTCGTTAGTTCATACAATCTTGCGTTAGAAATTTGTTAAAGGAAAAGATCCTGATTTAAAGCATGAGAAAATTTATCGCCGTAGTAGCGCTCTCCTGCCTCGCACTGCCAGGCTCGTCGCAGTCTGCACTTAAAATATAGAATCACGGGGCTTGGGAATGATCTTTTGTTCATGATCTTATTAGCGGCTATTCTTTCACTGCTTCACCATTGGTACGAGCATAAAGTAATTCATTACTTCACTTCTCACAACCTGTTGACAGGCTTCGGGAAAAGGGTTGATGAATAAATTGTTCCGGAGAAAAAAGGTGCCTGCTAAATAAGCAGTCTGTACCTTTACCGCAAAAATTGTGTGTGATAGTAATTGATAATGTTTTGATCAGTGAGGATGTGGTAGAAAAGCAATTTGTATGCGACCTTGGTAAATGTAAAGGCGGCTGTTGCGAAGACGGTGATGCCGGAGCTCCATTGGATAATAAGGAGTTGAAGACCATTGATGCAGTATATGAAACCGTGAAACCATATCTAACTCCAGCGGCCATTGCTGAAATAGATAAAAAAGGACGCTATGTTTATGACAAAGAATTTGGTTGGGTGACGCCAACCTTGCCGAGTGATAATGAAATTTGCGTTTACGCCTATCGCCAACCGGACGGATTGATCAAATGCGCATTTGAACAAGCTTATTACGATGGCTTTATTTCCTGGAAAAAGCCGATCAGTTGTCACCTTTATCCCATCATTGCCAAACCTGGAAAACACGGTGACTACGAAAGAGTAAATTATTCACCACGGGAAAAAATGTGCAAACCGGCTTGTTTATTGGGCGAGAAATTAAGAATTCCTGTCTACAAGTTTTTAAAAGAACCGCTGATACGTAAATTCGGAGAAGAATTTTATGAGACCCTGGATGCGGTGGCCAAAGAATATTACGAAGCAAAGGAAAAATAATTTTATTGTGAAAGAAATTGCAGCAGACTTTACAGCTAAGAGCAAGGAAAAAGCAGAGGACAGGGGTCATCGTAAAACGATCAACTTCAACATTGGCAAATACAATGCAGTAGTACCACAGGGAAAACAACAATTTGCTGAGCTTGAGCTTGCCCGCGAAAGAGCCAAAAATATAAAGTGGAAAGCGATTGAAAACCTGGATTCCCAGCTTGAGACGTTTGAAACACTTATCACAGGCCGTGGCGCTAAAGTGATGTGGGCGGAAGATGCCAAAGAAGCATTAGAGATCGTAAAGAAAATCTGTGAAGAAAAAAACTGCAGGACGTTAGTCAAAAGTAAAAGCATGGTCACAGAAGAAATTCACCTGAATGCTTTTTTGGAAAAAAACGGCATTGAAAGCGTGGAAACAGACCTCGGTGAATATATTCAACAATTAGATGGCGAACCTCCTTATCACATTGTGACACCGGCTATGCATAAAAGCAAAGAAGATATAGCCAAACTTTTTGCTGAAAAATTAGGTACTGATCCAAAGCTTACACCCGAACAGTTAACATTGGTAGCAAGAGATGTATTGCGGGAGAAATACAGGCAAGCTGAAGTAGGCGTTACCGGTGCTAATTTTATTATCGCGGATATTGGCGGTATTGCCATTACTGAAAATGAAGGTAACGGCAGACTAAGTTGTTCCATGCCTAAAACGCATATTGTCATTGTTGGGATCGAAAAGGTTATTCCTTCTATGACAGACCTGGCCTTGTTCTGGCCATTGCTGGCTACGTTTGGCACCGGACAACGAATCACATCTTACAATACCATTGTTACGGGTCCGCGCCAGGCAAATGAGAGCGATGGCCCTGAAGAAATGTATGTAGTGTTGTTGGACAATGGAAGGACAAATATACTCGCTAATGAAAAACAGCGGGAAAGCTTATACTGTATCCGTTGCGGCGCCTGTTTAAATGCATGTCCTGTTTATAAGAATATTGGAGGGCATACATATGCTTCTACATACAGCGGTCCGATCGGCGCCGTCATCACCCCAAACCTTAAAGATTTGGGCGATTGGAAACACCTTAGTCATGCTTCTTCCCTTTGCGGTAATTGTACAGAAGTGTGTGCAGTTAAAATAAACCTGCATGAGCTGCTGCTGGAAAACAGGCATGAAGCCGCCGTGGAAGGGCTTGCCCCTTTATCAGAAAAAATGGCCTGGAAAATGTGGAAAATGGCAATGCTTCGCCGTGGTTGGATTAATATGGCCAATGGTGATATGAAGAGCAGAGTCATTAATTTGATCGGTAAATCATGGACTCAACATCGTGGCAAGCTTGATTTTCCCAGGAAATCTTTTAACCAGCAATGGAAAGAAAAACAAGCAAAATAATTTTCTGACGTAAGTGCTTATTTATACACAAACGATAACTCCCCGACTGCAATACATCGCTGATTTTTTCGGTAAACTTATCACTGGTACGTCTTTCAAGTTAACTACAGATAAACAATTTTATTGCAGTAGCACGATTGCAAAATTAAATTATAGCGATGAAAAAATCACAGCTACCGATTTTTGGATAAAACCCCATTCGTTATTATTTGAAAATGGCATTTCAGAACAAATTATTGAGTGTTTTGAAATCGGGGAAGGCCAAAAAGTATTTTTTAAAACCCGGGGTGATTTTCCTTTCGACGTCTTTGCTGCCTCTTTTTATTTAATAAGCCGCTACGAAGAATATCTTCCGCATGAAAAAGATATGTATGGGCGGTATGCACATGAAAACTCATTGGCCTACAGGGAAGGATTTTTGCATCAACCGGTAGTAAACATCTGGTTAGCTTTCTTCGCGGAAACCGTAAAACAAAAATTTCCTCTTTTCGCTACTTTTCCTTCAGCATTTACGTTTCTTCCTACTTATGACATAGATATTGCATGGTCCTACAAGCATAAAGGTCTTTGGCATACTACCGGCAAAACGATACAAGCACTATTAACAGGAAATATTCAACAATTCAGGGAGAGGATAAACGTATTTAGGGAAAAGCAAAAAGATCCTTTTGACTCCTATGACTGGCTGAATCGGTTGCATGAAAAGCATAAGCTAAAGCCTTACTATTTTTTTCTCCTGGCCGGAAGAAAGGGAAAGTATGATAAGAATATTTCGGCCCAAAGAAAGGCGTTACAACAATTAATAAGTGATCACCTTACGCGGTACCAGGTGGGGATTCATCCTTCATGGCGAAGTGGTGATGAACATTCTTTGGTAAAAATGGAAATTGATATTTTGCAGGTTTTGACCAATAACAACGTGTTATTTTCCAGGCAACACTATATACGCTTTAAATTACCCGACACTTTTCGCCGGCTTATAAAAAATGGAATCCAGTTTGATTTTTCCATGGGATATGGCAGTATTAATGGATTCAGGGCATCAGTTGCAGCTCCTTTTTACTGGTATGATCTTGAGAAGGAAAAACAAACCGGGTTGATGCTCTTTCCTTTCTGTTACATGGATGCCAATTCTTTTTATGAACAGAAGTATTCTCCGCAACAGGCTCTTGATGAAATGCGCCAATATTACCGATCCGTAAAATCCGTGAACGGGACGTTGGTCATGATCTGGCATAACCAGTTTTTAGGTACTGATAAACTATATGATGGTTGGAAAAATGTTTACCAGCAATTTATAGAAGAAATTAATTCAGTGGTGTAAATTGTACTTGCCGCTCTCAACAATTTATACTCCTTCTGTTTCAGGCATTGTAGCCACTGGAACTTTATAGGCTTTATTAACCAGGTATACGCCGAGTAGAGTAACCAAACCGCCAATTGCAATAAACATCGTTAGCTTTTCTGAAAAAAACGCCCAACCCAGCAATACAGCTACCACCGGGTTGATATAAGCATATAACGAAGCCTGCTCCGTCGACAAGTTTTGCAGAGCATATAAATAAGCAATAAAAGAAATCACTGAACCAAAGAGGACGAGATAAGCGATAGCGGCCCATGATTGCCACGGGATCGAGATGATCGGTATAGTATCGCCCGTGCCATATGCAACGCCTGATAAAGCAATTCCGGAGATCACCATTTGTAAACCAATACTGAAATAGGGATTAAAATTAACCGCATGCTTTTTTGTATAGATAGTCCCGAAAGCCCAGCCCCAGGTGGCAGCGAGAGATAATAGAATTCCGAATCGAAAATCAGCATTGAAAAAGTCGCTTAGGTGTGCGGAGAAAATAACACAGATTCCACTAAATCCCAAAAGCAAGCCCAGCATAGCTTTACCGGGCATTTTGGATTTGGCTGAAAACAGCCCGATCACTACGAGCCATAATGGAAAAATGGCGCCCATGATGGCTCCCAGCCCGGATGAGATATATTTTAACCCCCAGGTGCTTAATCCATTCGCCAATAAAAAATTTAAAAAACTCAGTATCAAAATGGATTGCCATTCTTTACCCCGCGGCCATCTTTCTCCTCTGGCTACAAAAAACAAAACATAACAAAGGCCGCCGATCAATTGCCGGATTCCCGCCATCTGTAGCGGTGGCATATAACGGACACCTTCTTTTGATGCGATCCATGTAGTACCCCAAAGCAGACATACCAATGCCAGGCAAAAGATCGCTTTGGCCCTGGTGCCTTTTTTGTGGATCGTTAATGGGTTGAATGCCGATATTCTTTTCAGGGATTTACCCGCCGGAGAAATGATAATTTTATTTATATCAAAAAGAGGCATTCGTTTCTTTTAAGCCGATCACAGATTACTTAGTGTTTAAAATGTCTCATTCCGGTGATAACCATTGCCAGGTTATTTTGTTTGCAATATTCTATAGAGTCTTTATCCCGGATAGATCCTCCTGGCTGAATGAAAGCTGTAATGCCGGCTTCGTGCCCCAGTTGTACACAATCGTTAAACGGAAAGAATGCATCACTTGCCATTACCGCGTTACGGAGATCAAAGCCGAATTGCCTGGCTTTTTCAATTGCCTGGCGTAACGAATCGATACGACTGGTTTGGCCACAACCTTTGCCAACAAGTTGTTTGTTTTTTACCAATGCAATTGCATTTGATTTTAAATGCTTGCATATAATATTCGAGAATTCGAGATCAGCTTTTTCGGCGGCATTGGTTTCCCGCCCGCCGGCTTCCTTCCATTCGGCGAAATTGCCTTCATCCGTTCCCTGTATCAACACGCCGTTTAAAACGGATTTGTATTGTTCTTTGTTAGCTGGAAGGGCATTTAATTTTAATAATATCCTGTTCCTTTTAGATTTTAAAAGACCTAGTGCATCTTCATTAAAAGCAGGGGCGATTAATACTTCAAAGAAAATTTCGTTGATGGCTTCTGCGGTAGTTTTATCAACTGTGCTGTTTGTTACCAATACACCGCCGAAGGCGCTTTCAGGATCGCCTGCAAGAGCTGCATCCCAACTTTGTTTTACACCAGGCTTTTGAGCAATACCGCAGACATTGGTGTGTTTAATAATAGCGAAGGTTACCCCGCTCGCCGTGCCTGTAGGAAACTCCTTTATTAATTGAATGGCTGCATCCACATCCACAAGATTATTATAGGAAAGTTCTTTGCCGTTCACCTGTTCAAATAATTTATCCAGCTCGCCATAAAATACGCCAGCCTGGTGCGGATTTTCACCGTACCTCATGGCTTTTGGATTTGTTACTGACTCCAGGAAATATAATGCCTGCGACGGATTAAAATATTTCGCAATCGTCACATCATAATGCGCTACAACTTCAAAGGCCTTCGCCGCGAAAGACCTTCGTTGTTCCATAGTCGTTTCCCCTTGTTGGTCATTCAGCAATTGTTCTAGCGTGGCATAATCTTTCTTTGCAGCTATTACAACAACGTCCCTGAAGTTCTTAGCCGCGCCGCGAATCATGGAAGGCCCGCCGATATCAATTTTTTCAATAATTGATTTTTCGTCTGTTGTGGACGCCACTGTTTCTTCAAAAGGATAGAGATCTACAATTACGAGATCAATTTCAGGAATGTTATATTGCCGCATTTCCTGAATATGTGTGTCATCATCTCTTTTCCCTAAAATACCACCGAATACGGTCGGATGCAATGTTTTTACCCTTCCCCCTAGAATAGAGGGATAGGTAGTAAGATCTTCGACGGGAACGCATTCGATGCCCAGGTTTTCAATGAAAAGTTGCGTTCCGCCGGTAGAATAAATAGTAATACCTAATTCTGATAGTTTTTTAACGATCGGTTCCAATCCGTCTTTATAAAAAACGGAGATAAGGGCAGATTGAATCTTCTTGGCCATAATTGTAGATTAAGAAGGCAGGCAAATCGTTTGCAAAGGTGCGTTCTTCAAACCACCTCAGTAAAGAGCGGCAAAACTAACTTAATTCAGGTTCATCACAAAAGCACCTTTTTCAGATACATCGTGGTAGGGGATTTGAAGCGAATCGCAATCTTTTTTCCAGTATTTCAATCTCCAGGCAGGCACTGACCCGTCAAACACTACTTGATCAATAGCAAATGAATTGCTGAGCTTTGAAATATAAAGTTTTGGATTTTTTGAAATGATAACAAGGTCTATTTTTGGAGGGGTTAATGATTTGGTGAATTTTACAGTACTGTCAATCAGCATTACTTTTTTGCTTCCAAAAGAAATATAATTGTGATGTGTCAAGAGGTTATTCAACGAATCCCTTCCGGTGACCCTTTGTAAGATCCGCGCTGGTTTCAGATGAAAATTTCGGGAAAACTCATTTGTCAACAGGGCGCTATCGCCGGTAAAATGAAAATAACGCCCATCAATAAAATCCATAGCACGGTGCTTCGGAACATTATAAACAATAATCTGTTGCTGCTTGCTTTTTTCCCAAAAAGAAATGCTTCGCAGGATAAAAAAACTTAGCAACGCCGTAATGCCTACCTTAAAACCCGTTTTTGATTTTTCCAGCATCCAATAGCTTACACCCGTAATAAACATAAATAAAACGACAACCTGTGGTACGTTTATTTGCAGGCCGTCCCATAAAGAATAGGGAAGCGTCTCTATCTTTTCAATATAGCTGTTCATCATCCATATCAACCACGATAATATCTTGCCGATAAACAAGGCAACCACGGGAATAAACGAAATAATGCAAAGAAGAATTTCGCCGAGCAAAATAAGACTGGACAAAGGAACAGCTACAAAGTTTGTTAACAAGAAATGAGTTGGGAACTGGTGGAAATGATAGATACTTACGGGTAATGTAAGTATTTGGGCAGCGAGCGTTACGGCATTTAATTTCCAGAAGAAATCAAGCAGTTTATTTTTTATATAAAACAGGTTATAAATCGGCCGCATGAAAATTACAATGCTTAACACTGCCGAATAAGATAATTGAAACCCTACGTCCCATAGCCAATAAGGATTAAAACAAAGCAATAAAAAGGCGGACAAGGCCAGCGTATTATAGATCGACGTTCTGCGGGTAAGGGTTTCTCCCAGCACGATACAAGTAAACATGACTGCTGAACGAAGGATGGATGGTTGTGCGCCGGCCAGTAAGCTAAAAAGCCATAAGCCGCAAATGATAATTAATGGCCGAAGCCATTTAACATACTTATGCCTTTGCATAGGTTTGAGCAGTAGTACTAATAGCCAATAGATAAGACCAAGATGTAAACCCGATATGGCGATGACATGTACTACGCCTGTGTTGGTATAAGATTGCACCAGTGTTTTATCAAGATCATCTTTGTACCCGATAAGCAATGCTTCTGCCAGGCCTAATTCTTTATTTCCTTTAATATTTGTGCGAAGAATATCTAAAACGTTTTCGCGGGTAGCATTGACAAACGAAAGCAGCCATTTCTTGTTGGTTTGCTGCGGCACTACAAATTCATCCGGAGCAAGGTAAACCTGGTGTGTTATGCCATGAAACAGGGAATACCTTTTGTAGTCGAAACCGCCCGGGTTGCCCGAATTCTTTATTTCTTGTAAGGGCTTTTTAAAAATTATTTGCGAGCCATAGTCCAGGTGAGGCAACAAAGAATCCTTCTTGAAATAAAGAATAACCTTGCCTTTTACAGGTGTTACGTTTTGGTCTTGTATAAAATAAGTAATACTACCGGTTGCTTTAAATGAATTGGTCTTTTCGACCAGGGGCTCATCTACGGTGACTACTATTTTACTATTTTCCATGCGATAATTACCAAACCAGTTTTCTGAATGCCTTATATCGTGATGCCAAACGAGTAATGCTCCAAGAGCAGTAAAAGGCAATAGTATCGCTATGCCGTTTAAAAGGCCCAACCGGTATCGGCTAAACAAGGGGAAATAAAAAAAAGCAATGACTGTAAAAATTCCGGCCGTAAACAAGGAATACCAAATCAAGGGGGGTAGTTGCCAAAGCCACTGGACTATTATGCCTGTTATCAAAGAAAAAAGCAGCCTTGCAAAAGGCGCTTTCTTCCAGAAATAAATCTGTTGTAGTGGCATAAGAAAAATTACGCCGTTATACAGACTTCTCCAATACTACTTTCAGGGTAGTGAGAAAGTGCCGGTATTGACCAATGGGATCTGGCTCCGGCTCATTTTATGGAAAACAGCCATTATTTCCAGACATGGCGAAGTCATTAATATAACAGCCTACAGTACATTATTTTCACGGTGACTTTATATTATTCTTACGGTATTTTCTAAACAATTTCAACGCTAATGTTTGATTATCTTCATTTTACAAATATGTTTAATCCATAATTACTTGATAAATTACATGTTATGAATTCCAAGTGGTTTTCTTCCTCAATAGTTTTATGGCGCAATCAATATTAGTTGCGAACAAAAATTTAAGGCTATGACTACAATTCAAAAAAAATCATTAAGGGTTGGAAAGCAAGTAAATACTAACCATGTAAACACGGTTATAAAAAATTATAAACAAGAGCGTTGGGTACACAATTCCAAACGTCTTGGAAAGGAGGATTCGCTTAGCGTTTGGTATAGTATAGAAGAATTGGAGGAGTTTATCGCAAAAAGCAAAGACCAGGGCGCAGATGGCATCAAGATGTATTTCGGCGCTTATGATAAGGATTATAAAGAGCAACCCTTATTTGCAGGCAGGCAGACTATCGCTTTGGTGGCGACAAAACAAAAGACATCTTCAGGTGAAGTAACAAATAAGGACGTTTATATAAATACTGAAAAAGGAACCACGATCTTAGGGTGGAATGCCGGTCAACTTTGTCCACCATATTGTGGCGGGAAAGACGATTTTGGTAATATTGGTATAACGATTATAGATAAGGGCGATGGAGAATTAATAGTTGCGTAACATTCACCCCTTGACGAAAAAAGAAAATGCCTTCGGTAACCGGGGGCATTTTCTTGTTATAGCTTACATTTAATGTCTTATTCACTGCCAATGTCTTATTTGCCATTATATGTATATTTTATCGGGATCAGTTTTGTGGCAAGCCTTTCTATTTATTTTATTTCAAGAAATTCTCCGAATTATTTAAAATTATTCCCTCCCTTTTTGCTTGCCACGGTCATAGTCGAAGCATATGGAACTTATCTTGCGTCTACTGGAAAATCTAATCTGTGGTTATATAATTTTTTTACCGTTGTGGAATTTTGTTTTTACCTATGGATAATCAGTTTGATTATCACCAATAGCCGCGTTAAAAAAATCATTCGAATAGGCTTAGTCATTTATGCAATCGCTTCTACTATCAATATTATTTTTATCCAGCAAATGCGGGCATTTCATACTGGTTCGTATGCCATTGGTTGTTTATTGGTAGTGGCGATTTGTGTATATTACTTTTATGAATTGTTTAAGCTTCCTAAATCAATTAAATTGAAAAATAATCCCGCCTTCTGGATCTGTTCGGGGTTGCTGTTTTTTTATTGTTGCGGGTTTCCGTTATATGGGATGTCTAATTTTTTAAGTGGTATATCAAAACTGATCATCAGAAACTTTTTCTCCATCATTATTATTTTGAATATTTTTCTATACTCTTTATTTACGATCGCCTTTTTATGCCGACTCAAAACCAGGAAATATACTTCGTAACCATTATTGGCATCATACTGGGATTACTCCTCGTAGGGTTTATCGTCACCATTCTTTTTCTGTACCAGCGCAGGCAGCAAAAACAGGAGCAGGAGATGGAGAAAATAAAAGATATGTATGAGAAAGAAGCTCTTCGTTCCCAATTGGAAATTCAGGAAAATACTTTTAAAACAATAGCGCAGGAATTGCATGATAATATTGGTCAGATGTTATCGGTTGCCAAATTATCACTTTCCATTCTTCCCATCGAGAAAGATCATATTGCCTTTGAACAGCTTCAAAACTCGCAACAGGTATTAAATAAAGCTATTATTGATCTGTCTAATCTTACCAAAGGCCTCCATACAGACCGGATAGCACAGGTTGGTCTTGCTGAGTCCATTCGCTTCGAGTTATATGCCTTAAAAAATGCCGGTATCTTGCAGGTCCAATTTCATAAAACGGGCATGGAAATAGATTTTAATGAACAGAAATCTATTTTTCTTTTCCGGATTTTCCAGGAGACATTAAACAATATATTAAAGCATGCAAAAGCAACAGAAATGATCGTTAACCTGGATTACCAGGAAGATCTTTTTACTATGGAAATGAAAGATGATGGCGTAGGATTTAATGTTGCGGAGAAAAAACAATCCGCAAAGTCTTACAGTGGCGTAGGTTTGAAAAGTATGTATAACAGGGCGAAGCTGATAGGCGCCGACATTTCCATGGATAGCGAACCGGGTAAAGGAACAACGATTTTAATAGAACTTCCCTTGCAGGAATAATTATGGCGAAGACAATCAGAAACATACAAGTTGCAATAGCCGATGACCACAGTTTGTTGAGAAGCGCATTGGCCAAACTCATCAACACCTTTGAAGGCTACACGGTGGTCATGGAAGCAGACAATGGGAGGGATCTGTGCGACAAAATAGAAAAAAACGTATTGCCTGATATCGTACTTCTCGATATCAATATGCCGGAGATGGATGGCTTTGAAACCACACAGTGGCTCCACAAAAAATATCCACAAGTTAAAGTGCTTACTTTGTCAATGCTGAGTGATGAACGATCTATCATCAAAATATTCCGGCTCGGTGCAAAAGGATATTTATTGAAAAATGCTGATCCGGCAGAATTGAAGGAGGCGCTGGATGCAATCATGGACAAAAATGTTTACCTATCAGAATATGTTTCCGGAAAGTTGGTCAGTGGTTTGCACAATGATGCCGATATTGACGTAAAGGAAGTTGTCTTGAATGAAAAAGAAAGGGAGTTTTTGCGATGGACTTGTTCAGAACTATCTTATAGAGATATTGCAGATAAAATGTTTCTCAGCCCGCGAACGATTGATGATTATCGGCAGTCGCTTTTTAATAAATTAAAAGTGCATAGCCGTGTGGGATTGGTGATGTACGCCATCAAAAATAAAATTGTTGAGGTTTAACTCAGGCTAGCAACTTTTTCACGTATGCAACCTGGCCGGCGTGATAGACATTGTGTTGTACAATTCCATTGAGCAGATACCGGAAATTGTATTTGCGGTAATCAACTGTTTCATCAAGAAACGAATCGTCTTTTGCATGTAGCCGGGTTACTATTTCTTGATTTGCGGCTATAAAGGCTCCTAGTCCTTCATCCCAATTGTGCAGTTGAGGATCTATTTCTCTCCAATCTAGTTTTTCCATCGCATCGGGGTCGTTCGCAATTTCTTTCTCTATTCTTTTCAGCGTAAACTCTGCCCATGTAAGCATATGATAAAGCAACTCGATTAATGAATGCGAAGCCGGTGTTGGCTTTTTGTAACAAACAGTCGGCTCCACTTCGCGGAGCAGAGGATATACAGCACGGCCGTACCAGGGCTCACCATCCAGTGTATTTTCGAGGTTTTGTATAATGGATTGTATCTCTCTGTTCATACCATATATTTTAAAAGGAGCAATTATTTCAAATGTTTAATAAGAAAAAACTGTACCCAAAAAAAGGGTTATGAAAAATAATCATAACCCTTTTTAATGTTCGTTCTAATATTATTTACTCAGGTACATGCTCCTATCCTTATATAACTGCCTGAAGTAGGGATCTTTCAAGTCTTTTATAAACCGGATAGCCTCCCCTGTACTTTTCATCTCCGGGCCTAGTTCCTTATTTACACCCGGAAATTTATTGAAGCTGAAAACCGGCTCTTTGATCGCAAAGCCTTTTAGCTTTTTCTCAAAAGTGAACTCTTTTAATTTATGTGTTCCCAGCATTATTTTAGTAGCAATATTCAAGTAAGGAATCTGGTAGGCCTTTGCAATAAAGGGTGTAGTACGTGAAGCTCTCGGGTTCGCTTCTATTACATATACTTTACTATTTTTAATGGCGAACTGAATGTTGATCAGTCCTTTAATATTTAATGCCCGGGCGATTTTTTCTGCATATTCCTCCATTGTATGCACTACCAGTGGTGACAAATTGAATTGCGGCAAAACAGCGTTGCTATCACCACTATGGATGCCGGCCGGTTCGATATGCTCCATTACACCCATAACATGAAAATCATCGCCATCAAAAATTCCGTCGATCTCCGCCTCCTGGCAGCGATCAAGAAAATGGTCGATGAGAATTTTGTTGCCGGGAATATGTTTTAATAAACTTACCACTGCCTTTTCCACTTCGTCATCATTAATAACGATCCGCATTCGCTGCCCACCCAATACATAAGAAGGGCGAACTAAAACCGGGTATCCTACTTTATTAGCTACAACTACAGCTTCATCCACATCGTGGGCTGTACCATAATCCGGGTAAGGAATTTCCAACTCTTTTAACCTGTCGCTGAAACGGCCGCGATCTTCGGCTATATCCATACTGTCATAAGAAGTGCCTATGATCTTTATACCTTTTTCGTGTAAACGTTCTGCCAGTTTCAGCGCTGTCTGTCCGCCTAACTGCACAATGACACCCTCAGGTTTTTCATGTTCAATGATCTCCCAGAGATGTTCCCAATAAACGGGTTCGAAGTACAATTTATCGGCCATATCAAAATCGGTACTCACGGTTTCCGGATTACAGTTTACCATGATAGCTTCGTATCCACACTCCTTTATCGCTAATAGACCATGTACGCAACAATAATCAAATTCAATCCCCTGCCCAATACGATTAGGACCGCTTCCAAGAACAATTATCTTTTTCTTATCAGAAATCTTTGATTCATTTGAAATCGACACACCGCCATCCCCCGGAAATGTTTGGTCGGCGCCGTTTTCGAAGGTAGAATAGAAATAAGGCGTTTTGGCTTCGAATTCAGCTGAGCAGGTATCTACCATTTTGAAAACCCTTGTTATACCCGCCGCTTTCCTTTTTTCGTATACCTCATCCTCTTTCCCATCATTCATAATGCGGCAAAGCTGCTCGTCGCTAAAGCCCATTGTTTTTGCTTCACGCAGCAAGTCCATGGGCAAAGTGGCAAGCTTATATTTTGCAATTTCTTTTTCAAGGTTAACGATCTTCTGTATTTCATAGATGAACCAACGATCGATACCGTTTGTGGCCTTGGATATAGAGCTTACCGAAATGCCTGCCATTAATGCGTCTTTGATCCGGAATATCCTGTCCCATTTCGGGATTTTAATATATTCAAGGATTTCTTCAGCATGCATCAGGCTCTTTCCATAATATCCCAGCCCGACTGCATTATTTTCAAGGCTTTGACACGCTTTCTGAATAGCTTCTGTAAAGCTTCTGCCAATCGCCATCACTTCGCCAACACTTTTCATCTGTAAACCCAGTGTATCGTTGGCGCCTTTGAATTTATCGAAATTCCAGCGGGGCACTTTTACAATCACATAGTCCAATGCTGGTTCAAAATAAGCCGACGTTGTTTTGGTGATCTGGTTCTCCAATTCATCCAAATTATAACCGATCGCCAGTTTGGCGGCAATTTTTGCAATAGGATATCCTGTTGCCTTGGAAGCAAGTGCCGAAGACCTGCTGACCCGGGGGTTTATTTCAATCGCTATGATCTCTTCTGTGTCAGGATTAAGCGCAAACTGTACATTACATCCACCGGCAAAATTTCCAAGATCCCGCATCATCATGACCGCTGTGTTCCTCATCAACTGCATGGCCGTATCGCTTAGCGTCATAGCGGGAGCAACTGTGATAGAGTCGCCGGTATGCACGCCCATTGGGTCAAAGTTTTCTACCGTGCAGATGATACATACATTGTCGGCACTATCTCTCAAAAGTTCCAGTTCAAATTCTTTCCATCCCAACACGGCTTTCTCTACTAATACTTCGTGTATCGGCGACGCTTGCAACCCGCGGTTCAACGCCTCGTCGAGCTCCGATTTATCGTGAACAAACCCCCCCCCGGTGCCACCGAGTGTAAACGAAGGACGGATCACCAGCGGAAACCCAATCTCCTGCGCAAATTCTTTTCCTTCTAAAAATGAATTGGCCGTTTTTGCAGTAGCTACAGGCACATTCAACTGGATCATCCACTGCCTGAATTTTTCCCTGTCCTCTGCTTTATCGATGGCTTTGATGTCGACACCGATCAATCGTACATTGTATTTTTCCCAAAGGCCCAGGTCCTCGGCTTCTTTGCAAAGGTTAAGTGCTGTTTGGCCGCCCATGGTAGGTAATACCGCATCTACCTCGTTTTCTTCAAGTATCTGCTCAATGCTTTCCACTGTTAAAGGAAGAAGATAAACCTTATCAGCCATCATCGGGTCGGTCATGATGGTGGCGGGATTGCTATTGATAAGATACACTTTGATCCCTTCTTCGCGGAGACTGCGGGCCGCCTGGGTACCGGAATAATCAAACTCACAGGCTTGTCCAATAATAATTGGCCCTGAACCGATGATCAGGACCGACTTGATAGAATTATCTTTTGGCATTTTTTTATTAGATAAGCTCTTTTGGGGAGCCAGTCCCGCTCCGAAGGCGGGGATTTGGAGCGGTTAAATCCCGATAGCTATCGGGACGCAAAACTAAGGGAATCGGGTGGTTTTGAGGATGCTGTTCAAAAAAAAGTTTAGCCAAATGACAGGAGTTCTTTAAAATAAAAAAAGAAGCAGGAAATGACTGCTTCTTTTTTTATATATACATACAACCGTTAGGTGAATCACCTGCGATCATACAAAACATAATCAACTGTGGTAAGTCGCTTCTTCGATTTCATCAAGTGTAATCTCACCTCTTACAAGCTGTTTCTGAGGTTCCTTTCTTTCTTCATGCTTGAATTTCATCTTGCTGATCCATTTGTTGCGAACCTCCTGCCCTCTTACCATCCCGATAAATAATCCCGCGATTATGATCATGCTGAACAATAATGTGTAAATAATCCGTCTCAT
>WUUC01085565.1_pt1 | contig 24473 bp, 47 predicted proteins | sample 6278441 | NCBI WGS metagenome assembly WUUC01 (sample SAMN13675441, study PRJNA597444) | soil metagenome | isolation source: soil | place: USA: Washington | collected 2017-10 | reverse complement strand
CCCGGTCCATGTACCAGTCGAATCCGGGCGGCGGCTCCTCTGACTGCTCCAGCACGTTGCGGGCAATCTCGTTCAGCCGCTTCTTCACGAACTTGGGCGCCGTCAGCACATCCTCCATGCCGTGCTGCTTGAAGTATTCGCGCGCCTCTGCCTCGTTGATGATGCGCCCGTACGGCGTCTCGCGGGCCTGGAATGCGACACGCCCAAACGGAGGACCGAGGTCAACCGGGGGAATCCGGCGGACGTTCCCCGTCTCCGGGTCGGTCAGCTTCTCGAACAGGTCGAGTTCCGCCTCCTTGTACTCCTTCTTGGCGGTGTCGTGCGCCTTGCTGAGTTCGTCGCGCTTAACGCGCAGCTCCATCAGCCGTCGAAGCTGCTTGATGTCCTCCTGATCGAGCATCTAGCTCTTGGTGGCCTGTACCGCAGGCTGCCGCGAGAAGACGCGCTTGAGAATGCCGATCGCGAACGATCCGCCGAGCGCGGTCCAGAAGTTGATCGACGCCACGGAGCCGCCCACCGCTGCTGCGATGTTGACAACGCCGAGGTTCCACGCGACGTAGAAGATCACGGCGCCGATGCCCCAGACCACAGAAAACAGCGCCAGCACGCCGAGGACGACGAGCAGGCCCGCCAGGATCGTTACTGCTACTTCCTTCATGGTGATACAACCTCCTTGATCTTGACCTGCGGGAGTACCGTGCGAACGATGCTCTCCTTGAGCCGGTTGATGATGTCCACCTTACCACTGGAGACGGTTGCCTCCGGCTGCGGAATGTAGATGAGAACCAAGTGCTGCTGGCCGAGCCGGTCGCTCCGAGACTCGCCCTGCTCGTTGTGCGCCGGCACGTACGAGCGGGACAGCCAGTGCTGATGCCGCCCGGCGGTCAGGGTGATCCCCTGATACATGGCGTCGATCGTGCCGACCATAACCTCGATCTCACCGCGCTGGAAGGAGTCCTCCAACTCGGTGCGCTCATGGGGCTTCTGATCGCCCGTGTAGACGCCGACCTCCGCGCCGAACTTCTTACGCAACCGTTCGGCCAGCAGGTGACAGGACTCCTTGAACGCGCAGAACACGACCCACTGCTGCCGACCGGAGTCGATGAACTTCTCCTCGAAGTCGTCCATCACGGCCGAGTCGTCCTTGCCCCCGAGGAGGGCAGCGTTCTCGATGATCTGTCGCAGGCGAACGAGGCGGGCGGCGCCGTTGGGGATGCGGATGAGGTTGGCGATGTCGCCGGCCTCGACCGCCGCCTTGGCGAACGCGATGGCCTCCTTGTTGCCCTCAGCTACGTCGGCCTCGACCGCCAGCCACATAGCCCTCTCGGCCTCGTCGTACAACGCCTGCTGGCCGGGGTTCAGCTTCGTCGGGTAGATGATCCGCTTGCGCCCCTTGAGGCCGAGGATGTCGGCCGTGCGGCGGATCAGCTTGTCCTTGAGGATGAAGCGCAGGGCGTCCGGGTTCTTCACGCCGGTGATGACCTTGCGCTTGAAGTGGTCCTCGTAGTAGTCGACGAAGTCCTCGTAGAAGCCCCAGTACGGCACCGCGTTCTTGCGTGCGCCGAGTTCGTGGTACTCCTCAGGCCACAGCCAGCGCAGGATCGACCACAACTCGTCGGGCGAGTTCATGATCGGCGTGCCGGTCAGCGCGAACATGACCTTACCGGTCACACGCCAGAGGCCCTGCGTCTGCTTGGCGTCCTTGTTCTTCGCGCGGTGCGCCTCGTCCGCGATGACGGCCAGCCAGTCGGCTTCCTCGAACAGCGGCTCCTTCATCGTCGTGACGGTGCGGCGCCCGCCATTGCGGGTAGCGACTCGGACCTTTTCGATCCGCAACTGCTCCCAGTTGATGATGACCCAGCCGTTGCTGTCGATGCCCGCCTTGATCGCCTCGGTGCGGCGCTCCTCGGCGGTCTGCGACTTGGTCTTGGGGTAGGACCCTTCGATCACATGGATCGGAGTGCCGGGCGGCAGCCAGCGTCGCAGTTCGCGCTCCCAGCCGCCCTTGACGGAGGCCGGACAGATGACCAGCTTGGGGCCGTCGAACTCATCGACGCTGTTAGCCTTCGACTGCGCGAACTGGCGCAGCTTCCATTCCTCGACGGCGGTGATTGCCTCGAACGTCTTGCCGAGGCCCATATCGTCCGCAAGGATGGCTCGCCCCGTGTCGGCCATCTTGTCGATGGCCGCGCGCTGCCACGGCAGGGCGCCGTTGAACTTCTCGTCGTTGACGACCTCCGGCTGCCACTCACACCGTTCGCATGACCACGGCACCATCAGTTCGGCGTCGTCGGGCAGCGGGGAGGTCAGCGATTCCTCGTGCGAGGACATCTCTGCGCGGATCCAGTTCAGCAGATCCTCGTCCGCATCCGGGCGGATCGTCTTGAGGATGCGGTCGGCGTTCTGCGCGTCAGCAGGGACGGTCCAGACCTTGTTCTTAGGGTCCCACCGGCGACCCGGAACGGCCTTGATCTTCTCCTTCGCGTCGTGGAACTCGCTGCCCCGGCACCCGGAGAGGTTCAGGAGAAGCGCGTCCTCCTGCTTGGTGAGGATCGCAGGCACTACGGGGCCACCCTAGGCGGATCCAGCCCGCGCGTGCCATCGTGGTTGTGATCGCGCCGCCGCATCGACGAAGCGGCAGCCTTCTGCGTCGCCCACCCGATGCGATCGAACTGGAGACGCACCGGCCCGCCCAAGCCGAGCGCCACAGCGTCTAGCTTCTGCTCGATGCGATCCTGCTGAGCCTGCTGTGCCGTTGCGGACATCAGGCGGTGCGTGTAACGTCCATGGCCGCGACGTTGTGCGGGTTCACGTAGAGAACCCGCAGCGGCAACCCCTCTGCCTTGTACTTGTTCTCCGTGATGATCGCCGGGATGCCGTAGGTGCCCTCGCCTTGTCCACCGGCTGAGGAAATGAAGCTGATGTAGTTCACGCCGTCGAAGTCGAGTGACGTAGTCGGCTCGGTGATCGGGTACACCTTGACGTTCAGCTTGTTCGTCTGAGGCATGGTTGATGCGCTCCTTCGCGTTGGGATGTGATGTTGTAAGCGACCTGCCTACCCGCGTCTCGTTCGCCCTAGAGCGAGTGACGCCCTGACCACCTAAGCCTCGGCGGGTCGCTCAGGCAGAGTAGCACGTCTGTGACCACCACGTCACACAACTAGACTGCGTCAGCGATCAGAAGGTCCGCAATCAAGCCTGCACGATAAGACGACCCCTTGTACGCTTGCGGGCCAAAATCACGCAGCCGCCGCCAAGAGAACTCCGCATAGGGCGGGGACCAGCTTTGCTTGAACTCCTCCCGTGTGTGGCAGCCCCGCACGTCGAGATAGTTGCCAGACGGCGTTCGCACAAACGCATGCTCGTCAGGCTGCCCCGCCCAGACACACGCCATCATCGGCCAGCCCGTTCGTCGGTGAATCGCACGAGCGAGAATGTAGCAATCGCCCTCTGTGAACCGCTCGATGTCTAAGGCTGTGATCCTCCTACCCGTCACGGGCGGGGAGGGTTCTTGGGGTTGTAGGCCGCCGCCGTAGCGAGCGTCTCCAGCGTCTTCACGGCCGCCTTGGTCTGGGCGAGCAGCGTCGCCAGCTTCTTCCCCTGCGGGGACTCGTCGAACGCGGGCGCGTCGCACTCGCCCGACGTGAGTAGCTGGCGCTCCAACTCAGCGTTTCGCACCATCAGGCGCGTGCCGCCGAGGGAGTCCAGCAGGATGCCGGCCAAGGCTGCTGACTGGAGGCAGGCCCGCTCACCAACCTCGAAAGGGTCACCATCGAAGGTGCTGGGGTCTGCCACAGTGAACTGCGTGATGTTCTGGGTCAAAGGTCGCCTCCTTATCGCGTAGACTGGTATGTCATGGCCCCTGCACCCAAGCGTCTCTTTCCGTTTCCGTGGTACTACTGGACCCGGCTGCTAGGTACGGTGATCTTGTTGTACGGCGCATTCGGGGACGATACGCCTGAGCGCGGGACCCTGATCCTGACAGGCGCCGGGATGCTGGGAATCGACAAGGTCGCACGCAGCGAACCGCCGAAGTAGGAACCATGACAGACAACAGCCCCACAGTCAAGAGCCGCTTCGCTGCTTGGCGCGCAGACGCACGTCAGTGGTGCATCGAGCGTCCCATCACGGGCTGGTTCCTCGTGGTGATGCTCGGGATCAACTACGTCATCGACCTCGCGCAGTCGTTCCTCTAGGCCGCTCCGCACGCTAGACTGGTACGTATGTCAACGAACCCGATTCCAATGACTGAGGAACAATTGGATTGGATCTCCGAGCAGACCGAGCGGGCCACCAACAAGGCCCTGCGCGCTTGGGCCAAGCGGGCTACTGTGGCCGCCTTGATCTTTGTGGGAGGGCTGGCCGGGTCCTTCTACACTGAGAACCAGCACCACAACACGCAGCAGGCGGCCGACAAGGAGGCACGCGCGGCGATCGTTGACTCGGGGCGCACCGTCGCCATCATCGGGTGCAACCGTGACTTTCGGTCGATCAAGCGCCTCCGGGCAATCCTCAACGACCAGCGCCCGCGCATCGCTGCATTCGTCGAGGAGGGTCTGCTGAACCCGGCGCAGGCCAAGCGCGCCAACGCGGACATCAGCCGGAACCTCAGCCGGGCGCCTCTGCCTGACTGCCGCAAGGCACAGCGCGCCCTCACAGACAACCCGGACGCTCGGGTTCGCGTGCCCGAGCCGCTCTACCCCAAGGGATAGCTCATGCTGGCGGCCCTCTACGCACTCCTGCTTGCCGGCGGCGGCGTAACGTTGGCGGTCGGACTGTGGCCCGCCGCGATCCTCTGCATCCTTGCAGCGCTGGTAATCGTGGGCCGCTTCGAGCTCAGGTGGCTCATCGACCGGGCGCACGGGCTTACCCCGCGCCCCATCCCGCCCGCAACCCACGCCAAGCACTAGCCCATGCGCACCAAGAAGATCGACTGGTGGCGGCTGGTCGCCTACCTCGCAGTGTTCGTATCGCTGCTGTACGTCGTCAACGACCTGTACGGCCTCGTAGAAACCCCCGGAACGACTAAGATCGAGCGCCGCGTGATCGAGAAGATCGGAGAGCGCGGACCCACCGGCCCGGCTGGTCCGGCAGGAGGGGGCGACGCCACGGGCGGAAACGCGGGCAGCACGGCCGCCGCAGACGCCGGTGACCCCGGCGTTGCGGGTGCGCGTGAGGTGTCCGGCGTGGGAGTTCAGGGAGAACGTGGGGAACGTGGCGACACTGGGGTTACTGGACCGCCCGGACCTGCGGGGCCTCGCGGGCTGCGCGGCGAGCGGGGACCTGCTGGCCCGGCTGGGCCTCCCGGCCCCCGAGGGGAGCGTGGACCCGCCGGACCTGTCGGTCCAGTTGGCCCCGCTCCCTCGGTGGATGCGGTCGCAGACGAAGTCTGCCGACGCCTCCCGCTCTGCTAGCGGTCGTGAATCAGGATCTTAAGCAGCGCGAGGACGAGGACGCCTAGCACCACGGCTACGGAGGCCGCCACGCTTGCGCCGACGAGCAGCAGCACCAGCCAGAGTCCGGCTGCCGCGTTGATGAACGACAGTAGTAATCGGCCGCCGCTGTTCCACTCGACCTTGAGCGCGTTCGGGTTGATGAGGTCCCAGACCGCTCCCACGCCTAGACAGACGAGACAGACCGCTGCCAGTTCGACGGGCGTCACAGCCCCAACCCCTGCATGAAGTCCAACCGCTCGCCATGGGTGGCATGCGGCCGAGCAACGCGGCGCCACTCTGCCTCGGCAGCAGCCTCGCGGGCTGCCAAGGCGCGCGCCTTGAGCCGCGCCTTTAGCCTGTAGTAGCACCTCATACGAACCGAACCTCGCCCTTGATCCGGTCGACCCGGTACGAGCGCGGCTCGTCGCGGTCGGGGTCGTACCCGACGAAGGTCGTGTGGCCGTCCTTGGTGACCGTCACCGACGCCGGCTTGAGCGCCCGCGTCTCGATGATCTTGCCGTCGCCCTTGGCGTAGCGGAACTCGACGGTCTTGTCGTGGACAGCGGCGAGGCGCAGCATGCCCTCGTTGAAGCTGACCTCGCTTGCGCGAACTGCTGGTGCGTTACTCATGGTGGATAGCTCCTATCTGTTGTGGGATCTGATGAAGTGTACCAGCTACCGCCGACGCTACAGCACCGGGGCGCGGTACGGCTGGCCCTCACGCCAGCAACGGATGTTATAGCGCACTGCCCGGAGGCGGTCGCGCAAGTTCGGCCTCCGGCCGTTCGCGGCGACTTCCTCCAGCTTGTCGATCAGCGCATCCCCGAGTCCGTACCGGCCACGCGGCCTGTTGTCGATGTGGCCCAGGATGTTGGCGGCGTAGCGCTTGTCGATGTCATCGAGGTCTACTGCCTCTCCGAACACGTTGTACCAGCGGGGCTTGTGAGTCATGCTGCTCCTTCCGTTCGAGGGATATGGATGGGAAGTCCGCGCCGTTGGCGGTCCTTCTTGCGGTCGTGGTAGCCGTAGCCGCCATGTACGCGCATTTGCTCCGCGTCGATGTCGCGGCCCAGCCTGAGTAGCAGCGCCGCTTCCATGATGGCGCGCTGTTCCTCAGGCGAGAGGATGTCATTGCACACCGAAAGCGTACCCCAGAACCCTGAGGGCAGCGCCACGTCAATGGACTCAGCCCACGCGATCAACTCGTCGTCGCGCATCACAGCGTCGCCGCCTCAATGATGCGCACGATTCCCCGCGTCGAAAGGTCGACCCAGATGGGCTTCCCGTCCAGCTTCGACACGTCCGAGACGCCGTACGCAAGGATGAGGTCGTCAGCCTCGGGCTGCTGCACCCACTGGGTCGCGCCGCCGCTCTCGCTGATCCGAGTCTCGAACGGCGCCTGTCGTCTACCCCATACTTGGGGTTGCGAATGATCGCCAGCGTGCGCTGCTCAGGCATTGGCGTACTCCACCGCTCGGATGCGGTCGAGCCGGAACGTGCGCGGCTCGTCCTTGGCGCAGTCCACCGCCTTGAGGTAGACCGGGACCATGAAGTGCGGGTCGGGTCGTTCCTCAATGGACGATGGGTAAATGTCGCGAGTGGTCACCACGCCGTCAGCATCCTCGTATTCGAGGGATAGCTGAGGCGTAGGGTCGGCTGCGATAGCCGAGCGCAGAAACGCAAGCACACCAGCACGCTCCGTCTCCCGGCGACCGTCAAGGATCGACCGCGCGCCCAGCTTGTCCGACGCGATGGCGAACTCGGTAAGCGGCTCGCTGAACGTGATCGAGAACAGTGGGTTGGCGTCGGCCTCGCGGCGCGAGTAGTAGGAGTTGATTGACTGCTGCGCAGCTTGGCGCTGCGTGCTGCCTTCTCCGATGCCGGCCCTCGACAACGGCTCGTCGGGGAACTTGCAGAGCGCGACGTAAGCGTTGGGCGCCTCGCGTGCCAGTAGCTCGATGGTCAGCTTCATGATTCCTCTCCTTCCCGCAGCACTAGGATGCTGCGTGCGTTACGGACGTGGGAAACGTGGAAGGGCTTGTAGTAGCCCTCGGTCACGTCGATGAAGAACGTGCCGCCGCGCGTGACGCGCTGCACTTGACCGCGCACGACATTACCTGACAGGTTGAACGCGACATTCGCACCCTCCGTAATCGGAGTGCCGCACGAGTCCTTGTAGACGGGCGGCGGCCTCATGCTGACTCCTGTAGCGCCCGCTCATCGGCGGGAATCTCCGGGGCGGGCAAGAGCCGACGGTACGTATCCAGGGCCGGGCAAATGTAGTTGTCGCGGCAGCCCGAGCCGGTCGGCAGTTCGTCGCGCGTCATGCCGGGGCGCAGGTCGCAGTGGCACTTCTCGCGCTTGCGCACCTGCTCGACCGCCTCCCAAATCTCAGCCGCGCGCGCGGCGCGCTTAGCCTCGTGCATCTTCTCGATGTTGCTCATACCCACTCCTTCCGTAGCTTGACTCGATCGTTCACTCGGGCCTGCTTGTGCGACTTCAACCGCACCTTGGGCGCGTCCTCGTCAGGCCGGTTCTTGGGTCCCCGCCGCTTGCGGCGGCCCGGCGCCTCGTGGCGGCGCGTAGTGCGGCTCACGGCAGCATCCAATCCAGCGCCACCGCAGCGGCCTGCCACACGAGTCCGTTCCCGCACGCCTCCAGCCGCTTACGCCTGTGCGGCGCGTTGGCCTCCGTGCGCGGGCGGCGCTCGCGCTCCCACCCCTCAAAGGGGCGCAGCGCATCGTTGGCTACGTCTGGGTTCGTCCAGTCAGCGGGGAGGCCCATCAGCCACTCGACCCAGCGCGGCGACAGGTTGCCTGCGCTCTCGCTCGACGGCGCCGGGGTCCGGCCCGCAGCGCGCTCGCGTTCGTTGACCTCACCGGCGAGTGTCTTGCCGTGGCCTGCACCGTGCGTTGGTGCGTTCTTAGTCGTCCGCCACTCGTTCGCACTGCGCCGGGGCGTGGGCAGCATCGGGATCGAAGCGGGCTTTAGGTGCGGGAACATCGTTGCGATCTGGGCGACGCCCTTCTGCACAACGCGCCCCGTGCCGGCGTCATAGAACCGCTGGTTCGGATGCGTCGGCGCAGCGCCGCTCCTGTCCAGCACCGTGATGTTGCGCCAGCCCGGCTCCGACTTGGCAGGCGAGGGCAGCAGCATTTCACCGTCCTTGAGCGCCTTTTTGACCTCACGCTGCGTGGCGATCGGCTTGAGCGCGTACACGCCGCTCGTGTCCGCGAACGCGCAGCCCGCGCGCGGCAGCTTCGCCACGTAGGTAACGGGACCCGTGCGGTTCGTCGCGACGATGCCCCTAGGCGTTGCATCCCCCACGAGGTCAGGCAGTTGCGGGTGCGGGCCGCGATGAAACCCACTCGCGCAGTCGTGTCGAACGGCCGCAATGAACATACGATCGCGCATGTGCGGCGCCCCAACCGCTGCGGCCGGGATGCAGTCCCACTTAACGTTGTACCCGAGGCCAACAAGGTCGCACACCACTCGGTAGAGGCCACGTCCGCGCAGGGCGGCAACGTTCTCGGCCAACACATACTCGGGCTGAAACTCACGCACGACGCGCTCGAACTCAGGCCACAGCCAGCGCGGGTCCTTCTCTACAAGCCCGTGGCCAGACAGCGACACGGGCTGGCAGGGGAAGCCGCCGCTGACCAGCAGCGGCCCCCGCCGGGTGCGGCCGTCTCGGGCGCCCACGCGGTGTAGCGCTGAGGCCGTCGCCCGCACATCCCGCACGTCTGCAAAGTGGACAGCCTTGGGGAAGCGGCGCGTCAGCACCTTCCTGTTCCACGTGTCCGCCTCAGCCGTAGCGATGGTCTTGAAGCCGGCAGCCTCGGCGGCGATGTCGGTCATGGCCACGCCAGCAAACAGACTGATGTGGCTGCCCCCGTTTTCCGATTCCCCCCGGATCGAGGGTGAAAATGCCGGCATTATCGACCCAGGACCTCTCGCCGCCCTGTCTCCCGGATACCTGAAAGTGGGTCCTGAGTCTGTGGCACGCCCGGCGTGCAGAGGAAGATGCTAGGCGGCGACCCAGACGACGTGAACTCGGTCTTTGTCCCATCCGTGAAGTGCAGGTAAACACTGCCGTAGCGGAAATGCTCGACCTCCCTGATCGTGCGTCCGGCGAGGACGCTTGTATACCGCTCCGACTCAGCATTCACTCGGATAGCTCCTTCCGTTGGGATGATAGGAACGTAGCACGTTCCCGCGTCTCGCTGTGTGAGATATCTCACACAGCGATTAACTGTTAATCGCTTGTGATTTCTCCTGATGGCCAGACAATGTAACGAGCCACGCCCGCCCGGCGCGAATAGCGCACCGTGTACCACGTGCCTTGCCCGCGTCGCGGGGGAGGCTCAATGTCCTCGCGTGGCGTCGCAATCAGCACATCCGAGCCGTCCACGATGCGCCGGTCGCGCTCAAGATAGCCAAGCGGCGTCTTGGTTTGGATCGCGCCCGCGCAGAAAGCGCGGTGGCGCGGGTCGTGCGGCGGGTGCAGCACGACCGGGATAAAGCGGGCGATGCAAAGGTCGTGGAACTGTGCGTCGGCGCCGCCGCAGTCGCCGTGTCGGGCGCACTCGGGCGTCAGCTTACGCAGCAGTTCGCCAACCTCCGTGATCTGCGCAGGCGTCATGCCGTGGCGCGTGCCTGTAAAGCCGGCGATCATGCGACCCAATCCTCGATAGCAGCGATCTGCAACGGATGCACCTTCGCGCGCCGCGTCTCCTTCTGGCCGGGGTAGAGGGGCATCAGAACTACTTCCAGGCCCCTCTCCGCTGCGTGTGCCTCCTTGTTCCGCCGCTGCACAGACTCGCGATCTTCGTCCACGACGAAGATCGTGCCGCAGTTCAAATGGATGCGACAAATCACCAGCGCACCTGACCTGCTTGCGGGCCGGGCGCGGCAATCTCGGCGCCTTCCTCAGGAACGGCGCGGATAGCTCGGCTAAAGTGGCCATCGAGGCGCTGAACATCCACGATGCCCGACACCACCGTTGAACGCGCCGGACAGTCCCGGCAGCTTTCTTCCTCGTAGAGGCTGATGCCGCGCAGGTACTTACGGACCAGCGTCCAGCGATGGCGCCCGAATGTGCAAAGCAGGTCGCGGATCATCAGCCCGCCCTAAAGTTGCGCAGGATGATCGCCTCGCGCGTGTTGGCGCCGGGAGTGACCTCGCCAAGCTTGCGGCAGCGCGACTGGCGCGGGTCGCGCCACACGTCGCCACCCTCGCAGCCCGGCCCGCACTCGTAGCTCGGTGCCTCCGCTACTAGCTGCCGAGCGCGAGTGGACGACCGGGCGCGGACGACGAAGCCATGCGCCTCGTCCCACCCGGACCCATTGCGGGACGCTGGCAGCCGATCGAGTAGGTAGATGAACAGCCTCATGACATATCCTCCGCAGCGCGCCAGCCGAGGAACACCGGATGGCGGGGCTTCTCCTTGACACCCACCGGGAATGACTTGACCTTGGCCACGTCCGTGAAGGCAGCCAGCGACGTGCCGCTCTCCGAGGCCATCCACAGCGCGCGCCGCTGCTCCGCGTCGAAGCCCGTCCCGCACCTGAACTCAATGCCCTCACAGGGGCCGTTCAGGGCGCGCAGGATGAGTCCCCCAAGGGTTCCCTTGCCGACCTTCCCGGCCTTGGCCGTGGAGCGCTCTGTGCGGCCGAGAGCGTTGCGCTTCGCCTCGTTGGCGTTGTGCATTTCCTCGTAGACGCCGACGACCTCAGCCTCGAAGTCCACGAACCGCTTGACCTTGTTCAGCGGCCCCTTCTTACCCGAGCGGCCGAACTTGTAGAGGCTGTTCGGGTCGCGGGCGATCAGGCCCTCGTAGCCCTGACCAACTAGTTCCGCCTCGACGCGCTCTAGCTCCGCGCTGTTCGACACCGGGATCGTCGGGACGATCGCAACTCGGCGCGGCGGAAGACTGTGCTGCGGGAACCCGCCCTGTACGCACGAAACAGCCGACTCGTACCGCTCACCAAAGTGGCGGTCAGGCTCATCCCACTTGTCGAAGACATAGAACGCCCACGGCTCACCGCGCTTGGATTCGCTCATGACGAAGCTGGACGTGCGCCGGTAGGCGTCCTCGGCTGTAGGGTCACCCACAAGTAGCTCGCCGTCTAGCCCTTCATAAAGCACCGATTCCAGGGCCAAGCGAACCTCCCGGTTCGGGATCGGCTTGAGCGTCCGACTGAGCAGCTTGCCGTTGACGACCGTCGCCCGAATGCCGTCCAGCTTGGGCTGCACGAGAGTTGGATACTTGAGGACCGGCTGGGGCGGATCGTCGTCCGTGTAGTTCGGGTCCTTCGCGAGCATGGGCTTGAAGCTAGACACGGCTGGCCTCCTGCGCATAAATCTGCCGTAGCTCGTCCTCTGTGACAGGGACGTGCCGCCGGGTGCGTGGGTCGTAGATCGTCGTCTGGCCGTCCTCATAGCCAAGGATCGGCCCTTGCGACTGCTGGTCGTTGACGGGAGCCTCCCCGGCCAGCCCGAGCGCGCGCCGCGTCTCGGCGCGGCGCTGGTCGGCGTTGCGAATTGCCGCTGTGTAGGCCGCGACGTGCGCGTCCTCCATGAGGGCGAACGTCACGTCGAGGTCGGTTGCGCGGCAGATGCCGACCGCGATCGGCGCGGCCTGCTCGACCGGGAAGCCGAAGATGCCGCAGGAGATTGCCGGAATCGCGATGGACGTGAAGCCGGCATCTTCCGCCAGCTTGAGCGCGCGCGAGTGCGCGAGGGCCAGCAGTTCCCGCTCATGGAATCCGCCGCCGCCCCACACCGGGCCGACCGCGTGGACGCACGCGGAGAACGGTAGGAGGCCGGGGAAGGTCAGGTAAGCGTCGCCCGTCGCGATCAGAGGGGCGCTCGCATTGTCGGCCAGCCAGCGCCGGACCACACGCGCGTCATGGTTCTGCGTGTCCTCTGTGATCCGCACGCCTGCGAGCGGGCCGTCGCTGTCCGGGTGGAAGTCACCCTGCGCCGCCCGGTCCAGGATTCGGGCGAGTCCGCCGTTGTGAGCCAGATGCGAGTTGGCCGGGTTGACGACCACGTCTGCCTCTACGTCGAGGATGCTGCCCTCGTGGATGGTGATGCTCATTCGGGATGCTCCAATCTTTCGGGATGATGTGATGAAGACTACTCTCATGCTGCTGCCCTGTCAAGGGCTAGAGAGGCGGCGCATAGTCCGGTGTCCCGGTTTCTTTGCGCGCGACTCCGCGCCGCCTCTCTAGCCCCTGACCCCTCGCCACCCGGAGGCAGCGAGGGGTCCTAGGGTTACTGTCCTGCCGGCCTTAGCCGCAGAAACGACCCTTCGAGTCGCGCTGCGAGCCGGGGCGCCCCGCCGAGAAGCGGCCCTTGTCGTCCTGCGCGGCGTTACGGCCACGGCCCTTGGCATCCTGCGAGGTCGGGCCGCCCTTCCCGTGAACGCGCGACACGGCCAGCCCGTCCTCGGTCACGTCGCCCTCATCGAGGCCGACCGTGCTGTAGTCGGTGTCGTCGTACTGGAGCGCAAGCCCCGTGTCCGACTCGTCGTCAGCCACGAGAACACCCTCGTCCCCATCCTCGTCCACGACGCGCTCGCCCTCCGTGAGCGGGCCGTCGAGGATCAGGTCGGGCGCGGTCGGAACGTCCGCCTCGTCCGTGACGTACAGCGGCACGTCCAGCGGCGCGTCAACCTCCGCGATCACCGTGTAGCGGCACACGCGCAGCTTCCGCGACGAGTTGGAGTCGGGAACGCTCACCACGTCACGCGGCGAGAACTGCACCAGCAGGACGTGGCCACGGTCGCCAAGGAACGTCGAGGCGTAGCCGTAGGTGCCGATGTGGAGGCCATCGCCGCATGCCCGCGAGGGCGCGTGCAGCACCTTGCTGCGCGGCATTTCCACGGTGTCACCCGGCTGCTGCTCGATGTACTCGCCGGCCTTGACCTCGACGCCGTTGACACGATCGCCACCGGCACCGGACGCGCGAGACGGGCGGTAGACGACCGTGCCGTCATCCCGCGTGTGCTTCTCGCATGCCTTGTAGCCGAGCAGGTCGCCACCCGGAGTGATGGTCAGCGCGCCGTTGGCCTTCTGGCCAACGATCCAGTCGAAGATGCCCTCACGGACATCGCCCAGCGGATTCGTGACCAACTTCTCGAAGAAGTTCACGAGCGGGCCGAAATCCTCGCCTGCGGTCACGAAGTCGAGAATCTGATCCTGCAACGTGCCGTGGACCGGATCGCCGTCGAGGCAGATCGTCCCATGCTCGACCGTGACGCGCTCGGTGAGCCGCTGGAACTTCTCGCTCACGGTCTGCGCGATGTCGAACAGAGCGACAACCTCGGCCGCGTCGATGTCCTCGCCTCGGCGGGACGCCTCGCACGCAGCCACGATGGCCTCGTAGTTCGGATGGTCGTCCGCGATCGGGGGCGACAGAACGCCGTCCGCGAACAGCGTGACGAACGACTGGCCGTTATCGGCCCCTGCGATGGAATACTGGATACGGCTCATGGTGATGATTCTCCCTTCGTGGGATGGCTAGGACAGTTACGTACAGCTTACAGGTTGGCGCGGACGGATTCAAGGGCGAGCTCTGTGCGATTGGTCACAGATGCCGGCCCTGGTCACACGACGCTAAACTCGGGCGCCGCCGTTCAGCGTCTCTAGGTGGCGCTCGAACATCGGATGGAACTCCTGCGCCCCATGATCGTGGCGACAGTCCTGCATCAAGTCACGCAGGTAGTCGTCAGCCTGCCCGTAGTTGCGCGCGTGCAGGATGTCCACCAGTTCGGTCAGGCGCCGCCTGACCTCCCTGTCCGCTCGCCGGTGGGCCTCAAGCTGCGCTGCCTCGGGCCGCATTATGCCGCCTCCGCTTGCGCAGCGGCGTATGCCGCGTTCATGTAGAGGTAGCAGTGATCGTGCGGCGGCAGACCGCGCCCCGCGTAGGTGTAGTAGTGCAGCACCAGCGGGTAGGGCGCCAACGGGTTCGACCACTTGGAGTCCCGGACGATGCGCTTAGTGTCGAGGATGCGCTCAAACTTCGCGCGCGCCCGCACCAGCCGGTCTGAGTTCAGCTTGGCGATCTTGCAGCCGTACTTGACGGCGGGGTCATCCACGCGGGCCGGGTCCAGCTTGCGCAGCTTGTCCGTCTCCCCGTTGTCATGGTCGTGCAGCGCCAGAACAGCCTTGTCCTCGTCTGAGAGCGTGGCCGCCCACTTGTCGGCCGCGTCCTGCACTCCCTCCGTCGCCGTCTTGGCATTCGGGTTGAGGCGGCAGAACTTCGCCACGCGGTTTGACGGAAGGCAGACAAGCGTGAACTTGGGGTAGAACTCGTTCAGCGCCTCGCTGTAGCGGCGTCCGCCGTGGTAGTTGTTGTTGACCCAGAACAGCGGCGCCGTCAGGTCGATGGCCGCGCCGTCAAGGCCGATCTTGCGCTCGCCGTTGACGTAGCAGTCGTAGCTCCCCGGCAGGCGTGCCGGGCGGCCCGTCGATGTTGCGCGGGGCTGTAGCTGGATCGCTCGCACGAGCGTCCAGTCGAACACCCACTCCGGGTTGATGAAGTCCGACACCGGCCCGGTGGTCGGATCGCCCACGATCTTCGTGGCCTCGCTCACGTCGATGCCCTTCTGCTCGCAGAACTTCATCAGCTTGTCCCGGTGCTGCTTCGTCATCTTTGCCGGCACAAAGTTCTTGAGCCAAAGCGTGCGCGGCCAATCCGAAACCGGGATCGACCCCTGCCGGACAGACGTGTTCCAACTGCCGTAGCTGCCGTGCCGGTACGAGTAGCGGGTCATGGTATTCAGCGGCGTGTCCTTCATCAGCGCCACGCAGTTGCCCTGCACGTCCGGGTCCGAGAACTTCTGCCTGCCGGCACTGTCCAGCACGGGCTGGGGCGCGGGGGTGTAGCTCTGCGGAATCTTCTGGCCCTTGTAGGTGTAGTCGTTCGTGCTAGTCGATGCCGACGACACGTAGCGCGACCACTTCACGATCGTGCGGATTGCATCGGCCGGAGTCTCGGCCTTGTCCACTTCGCGCTGGATCACGCCGTCCACCGATGCGTGGAACTCCTTAGCGATCTTGGCCAGCGCTTCGCGCGTCTTGGCCGTGTCCATCAGAGACTCGCGGGCGGGCGGGAAGTTGACCGCGCCGATGGGGACGAACGCCACGAGACTAACGTTGCGCACGTCGCCTAGGTCGATGTCAGCCGGGTAGGCGACGTTGCCCATGACCACGTACGACTGGTCTGCCTCGTCCTCCACGATGTAGAGGTTGTCGGTCAGGTGAAGACCCTCGAACCGCTTGGGCGGCTTCCCGTTCAGCAGGACGCTGCCCTCCGGCCAGTACGAGAAGAACTTGGCGGCCTTTTCCTCGATGGCGTTGTGGCGCTTGGCCGGGATCATGACCTCCGTGCCGTCCGACTCGTCAGTGGCGCGCGTGTCCACCACGGTCATAGTGCCAGCGCCGTCCTCGTCACGGCCGACGACAACGACGACCTTGGTCCCATCCTTAGCACTGGTCAGCGTGAACTGATCGGCGTAGGTGAGCGCCGACTTGCAACCGAGGCCGAGCATGCCGACCTGCGTGTTAGTCCCGCGCTTCGTGGACGCGCCGTACTGCGAGTAGATCGAGTGGATGTCATCGACCGTGAGGCCGCAGCCGTGATCGCGGATCTTGAGGAACGGGGAAAGCTGGGTGGGGGTCGTGACCTCGATGGGCTTCGTGACCCCAGCCTCGACGTGGGCGTCATAGGCGTTCGTGCTGTACTCGCGGACGATGGCCGCCTCGGGGTCCTCGTAAAGGTCCGTGAGAATGCTCATGATGTGCGCTTCCGCGCCCTCAGCGATGCCCATGCGGACAGCATCGCCGGTCATGTTGCCCTCAACGTGGCGGGTATTCTTGTCTGCGATCATCTAGGGATTCCTCCTGTCGTTGGGATTCGCACTGCTGATAGGCACAGACTAGGGCATGGACCGGGCAGAGTCAAGCCCGCGCACTGTGCGATGTGTCACAGATGCCGGCTAGTCTCGTAGTCGTGCGCAAGCGCTCCGTCGAGTTCCAGCGGCATGCGTAGGTCCGCTATGCGCGCGTCATGCTGGGCCTGCTCCAGCGCGACTTCCTCCGGCGTCTCCAGCGCCCGGCCCGCGAAGTAGTCGCCGGGCAGCACCATGATCTTGCCGGCGTTGGCGTTGAATCCCTTCCGCTCATTGACCATTGCGCTGATCGCCACTAGCGACTCCTTAATGCGCTCGACCCGGAGACACGCCTCAGCATCAGCATAGGCAACCTTCGCAGCCTCGGCCTTGAACAGCGCCCGCTCCAAGGCTTGGCGCTTATCTTGCAGTGCCGCGTTCGGGTAGTCGTCCGGCGTCAGCGCATAGCCACCCGGCGCGTCTGTGCCGCTACTACACGCCGGACAGACGTAGGGAACATCTGTATGAGTGACGGTGGGGTCCACCATGTAATCGCCGCACGTGCATGTGCTGCGCTGCTTAACCGCCTCGCGCTGTAGTTTCTCCCGCTCATGGGCAGGTAGGTCCATGTTAGGCCGGTAGGGCTGCGCGGGGGCGGGCGCGTCCAGATCGTCGCAGGCATCGACCGCGAGTACGAACGCTATCGTGTCCGCGTCCATGGAATCCTGGCTGCCGGCCATGTAGTCGGCGCGCAGCTTGTCCTCGATCGTGAGCGTGTGAGTCCCGCCCTCGCGCTCGCGTTCAATCATCTGGCTGACACTCTCGCCGGGGTCCAGCACGCGCGGAAGGCCAAACAGAAACGCACCGAGTGGGATCAGCGGGACTGCCCCAGAGAACACACCAACGGTCACCATGGCGCCGCCCGTCAGGCCGCACGCGGAGCGCGCAAGCGGGCCGGGGCGTCCATCGGCGCGGCGCTTGCGGTAGCCACGTCCCAGATCGCGCGAGTAAAGCTGATCGTGAAGGCCGCGAAGGGTCATAGCCCGAACCGCTCGCGGTCAGCGCGGCGCTTGCACGCGGGAATGATTGCCGGCGTTGAGTTCATGACATCGCGGCGTCCGCTCACATGGTTACGCCCGAGCAAGTGACCGTACTCGTGAACGTAGTAGGAGCAGAACAGCGGCCACTGCCAGCTTGCGGTGTAGAAGTACCACTCTCGGTCGAGCCAGACCACGCAGCCTGCGGCGGCCATGGCGGCGCCCGCATGGCCGGCAAGAAGGCTCTCCAACTCGTCGGGGCTAACCTTGATCGTCCAGACGCGCTCGCACGCCGGGCGCTTGCCAAACACAGCCGCCGCCACGGCCTTCGCGCGGTCTACGCGCGGCCACTTAGCCTCCGCAGTAGCAGGAACCAGCAACGCCAGCAGCGATAGGAGCAGCGTCAGCGCTGCTACGCGCTTCACTTGTTTTCCCGAATCCGCATGCTGTTCTCCAGCATCACATTGGCCACGAACGGAAACGTCTGGATGATCGATTCCTGCACTTCCTCCCACAGACCGTCCTCGGTCGTGTGGTCGAGCCGGAAGGCGAAGCCGGCAGCGTTGATGGGGTTGCCGTCCGCCATGACGAGAAGTGCCTGCGCGGTCATGTTCGCCTGCGGGCTAAACCGAAAGCCCTCAGTGCCGGCATCCTGGGTCACGGGGGGCGCGGGCTTGCCCGGCGCGTGCTGCGCGAACGCTTCCTCGGGCGTCCTGCCCTCAGCGCGATCCCGCCGGGTCTGCTCACGGCGCGCGCGCCGGTCTTGCAGTTCGTCCCGCTGCGCGGAGTCGTCCGGGTTGTAGTCCATGACTGCCTCGCAGTCCGCGTCCTTCAAGTTCGCCGTCACCACTGCCAGCACGGTTGGGTCCGGCGACGATCCCAGCAGCGCATGCCCGTCCCGGTCGAGTGCGCCGAGTACGCGGTCGGCTGCCGCGTAGTCAGCATCATCGCCCGCGAGGCCGAGGCTTTGCAGCGCTTGGCGCACGGCGCGCGTCGCGAGGATTCGCCGGTTGGAGTCGTAACTTGTGAGATAGAGAGTGTGCATGAGGGTCACCGTACCACGCCCCGCCTAATTGGGCAATAGGTAGCGTGAAGGAACGGGCGCCGCGACGGCTCACCGCATGAGCAGCCCGGCAGCGGCGAGGGCGGCTGCATCACCGCGCGCACCTTCCGTAGCACCTTGGCCTTGCGGTCCATCAGTTCACCGGCCTAAGCGGGCGACGTAGCCTGTGCTGGCGCCACTGGCCCGACCCGAATGCAATCAAGCCCGGCACGGCGACTAGGGCAGCGGCAATGAGCGTCCAGAGGGTAATCATCGCCCGTACCTCAGGTACGTGTCGAACGCTGTCAGCGCGTGGACAAGCCGGACATACAGCCGCCCGCCCAAGCCACCCGCGTCAGCCTCCGGTGACCCGGCCTGCACCCAATCGTCTAGCGCAATCCAAACGTCGATCAGCGCATCAGGGACCGCTCGGCCGAGGAAGTCGCCCGTGCGCTCAGTCCAGCGCGCCGCAACGCCAGCGGCGACCGGCGGCACACGGCGCTCGGCCAGCAGGTCGAGGCGCCGGACAATCTGGCCCCGTTCGAGCGTGTCCGCCCAGACCACGCTCTCCGTGTTCCAGTGTCCCACGTGATTGCCGGCATGGCGGCGCGGTTCATGACAAGTCACGCCCCGGTTATGCGGCCAGACTCGCCCGCATGTGACGCGGGCACAGTTGCCGGCCTGTACGAGGTAGTTGGTCGCGCGGTACGGCGACGGCCGCCCATGCCGGGGTCCTACGGGAGCGCCGAGAAGCCCCGCGCCGAACTGTAGTGGCTTGTCGTCGTGCATCAGTCAGCCTCTCTTTCAATAGACACAGCGTCGCCATCAAAGCAAGTGATCCGTGCGCCGTCGCGCTCTTGAACGCCAGTCACGCTGGCGTCCCATCTTGTCTGGCAGACCGGCACGCCTACCCAGCCAACCATCAGATGAGCAACGCCAAACGAGAAGGCTAAGATCGCCAAGACGATTACAACAAAGCGCCCCATCAGTTGAATACCTTATCTATAGTGACGATCTTGGCAACTGCGACAGTGGTGGCATGCTTTGGGCCGGAAACGTCAATGGTCCCGTGGCCGTCACGAAGTGCCGCCCTATACCGCTCAGTCACCACGCGGTAGTCCTCAGTCGTACCCACGCGGATTTCATAGTCGCATAGGATGATCGTGCGGGCGGTCGTCATGAGTTGCCTCCAGTCGTTCGCGCAGCCGCGCGCTTACGATGCCCGCGCCACAGTACGCACAGTTCCTCGCGAGCGAAGTCTGCTGCGTACCGGCGAAACGATGGTGTCCCATCCTCAATCAGGCGGTGAGCGTAAGCGTAGGCGTAGCCGCCCGGCCAGCAGCCCGTCGATTGCTCGTGCGTCAGTACCACGCGGCTGCCGTCAGCGAAGCGGAGCGTGATGCGTTCCTCGATTGCGATGAGGCCGTTTGTCATGGCTTAACCGCCGTACGAGTTTCGACAGTCTGGCTAACCGTCAGTTGGATGCTTTCGGATGTGCGAAGTTTCGCAATGATTTGGCCATCAAGCCTCACGATAGCCACGCCGGGATGCAGCGGCCGGGCGCCCTCTACCTCAACCGTGATCGTGGTCATTATCAGCCTCGCTTTCGATAGGGTCGATCAGATCGCCAAGTTCGGCGCGCAGGACTTGTAGCACTTCGCGCTCACTCATGCGCCCGCAGTCGCGGTCCCGGTTGCTCTCATGAACCCACTGGTCGAAGCTGGACCGTACGTAGCCATGCTGCGCGAACAGCGCGGGCAGGTGGAAACGGTCAGGGCAGGACACGTAATGCGTGCCTCCCTCGTCTGTCTGTTGAACATCCGGCCGGTCGGCAGGATCGGTGGAGTGGCAAGTGCCGCAGCCAACCACGCCAGCCGCAGACTGCGGCTGCTCAAGCGCCCGCAGCTTCGCCTCGGCCGCTGCCAGCGGGTCAACCAGCAACCCTTGGGTCACTTGCGGCACACCATCGTCGGTGCCGTCACCAGTCCAGGTTGCCGGCTCCACGCCGGACGCCTCAAGAAGCTGGTTCGCAAGCTGCCGGTTCTCAGCCACGAGGGCAGTGTTCTGAACGCGGGTTGAGTCCAACGCTTGGATCGCTTCGCGGAGCGACCGGCGCTGGTCAAGAAGCTGCCCGCGCAACCGGAAGATCGAATCGGACTTGTAGTTGAGCGACGCCGCGAGCATGCCGAGGGCCAGAGCGTCCATGGGGATACTGCCCGACCGCTCCAGCGGTGCGAGGTCAATGGGGAGGCCGACGAACGCCGAGCCGACGCGGCGCCGGAAGCGATCGAGTCCGACACGGCCGAGGCCACGTGTGAGGGTGAGCAGTGTCATGCGAGCCGCCGAACTGGTACACATCCGGCCCTTCCCAGTGTCCAAACTGGTACAGAGCCACCGGGTCCACCGGGAGGATCGACGCACCCCTGCTCTCTTATAAAGAGAGCAGCGGGGTCACGTCCGACCGTCCCGCTCATAGAGCGAAATCTTTGACCCACATTCGTACCACTTACATGCCGTGAACTGGTACGAAGCTGTCTCTTGGCGGCCCTTCCCGCTACTGACAGTAGGTAGTGTAGGATGGCCGCATGTTCCCGCATGATGTCTCGCAAACAGACTGGGCGTACCTCGCCGGCCTGATCGACGGGGAGGGGTCGATTTACGCCACTAAGGAGGGCATTGTCCTCTCCGTGACTATGACGAGTCAGCCCGTCATCGCTTGGCTGGGATTGCATTTTCGGGGGAAGGTTTATGCGTCGCGTCGGAACCCGCCCCGTAGGGATGTGTGGAGTTGGCGACTCATGCGCGGTACTGACCTGCTCGCAGTGCTGGAGCATGCGCGCCCGTTCATGCGTGTGCGAGGTCAGCAGGCCGACTTGGCGCTTGAGTACCTGCGCGCAAGACGCTCCGACAAGCCGCGCATTCGTGAGCAGCTTCGCGGCGCCAACGTCTCGCCCGCGCGGCGTGCAGCACGAGTTGAGCGCCGCGCTACGCACGGGACGGCTCCCAAGGGCGCAGGCTGAGGCGGTAGACGCCGGCCCCAAGCGAGCGCTTGTGGATGTCGTACAACTGCCCGTTGGCCATCAGTTGGCCGCCTGTCTGGAGCATGATTTCCCGCAGCACTGGCTTCTCGCACGTTGTATGCGTGCCGGGGCAGCGAGCGAAGTTGTCGAGGATGCGGTTTGCTTCGCCGCTCATGAGTGGATAGCTCCCCTCAGCGGCTCGCGGCAGCCGAGCGCGCGGTCAAGCTGGCCGAATCGCGCAGCCTCATTGAGGCCGAACGCCACTCCGTTGGCGGCCTGTGCCGTAGGCCGGTGGTCAACCGCGCGCCCGGCCGCCTCGCAGATCACGTCGAAGCCGTCGAGTGTGGGCAGGATGCCGAATGCGTTAGGCATGGATCGGCTCTGTGACTTGGCTGATTGAGCGCTTCGCTACGCGGAACTTGTACTTAGGTCGGCGGTAGCGGCACGGGCCGAGCGCGGCGATGGCGTCCTCCACGTCTAGGTAACCATCACTGCCTGTCAACTGCCAGCACTTATGTTGTGGGTCTAGGAGGGTGCGGTAGCGATCCCCCAGCTTTCCTTGGCGGACGCCATAGCTGAGGCCGTCGAACAGCATGTGTCCGATGTCTGCTGTACGCCAGTTTTCGCCCCGCCCGGGCTTGAACTGAACGATGTAGTAGGTGAAGCTACCCTCACGCATTGGATAGCTCCCGTAGTTCGCGGAGTACGTCACGTTGGTGCTTGCGGAACCACTTCCGAGTCTCAACCCACGGAGGCGTGTCGCGCTTGCGCGCGGCGGGCCGCGTCTGTCGTCCGTGCGGGCGGCGCATTACACTGCCAGCCCGATTGCGACGCCAAGGCAGATGCCCGTGACGAGCCATGCGATCGACAGCATGATGATGAGCCCAGTGTCCATCAGCGGACACCTGCCGGGATCGCGAGCAGCTTGGCCTGCGGGTCGCGCTTGCGTACCTCGCGGAGGCGCTTCTCGATCCGTCGCCTGTCGATGCCTTCGACCTTCTGGCCCTCGGCCCGCAAGACGCTCGACCTGATCCGGTAGATAGTGTCCATGCTGCTCCTTCCTCTTGGGATTGGCGGTGTCGCCGTCTCAGCGCGAGCGCCCTCAGTGTTGCGACCATGCGGCTCAGAGTTGTGCCGTACCGGGATTTCCACCCGGACCTCTCGCGCTGAGACGGTGACTGCCTCTATGCTTTGCATACTACTCATGGGATAGCTCAGTGTCAAGGACTGGCTCTGTGCGATGCGTCACAGAAGCCGGCAGGAGCTCGCGGGTAAACCACACGCGCCAGTCGCGCCGGTCATGCAGCGCGAGCAGCGCGCCGAGCAGCGCCCACTTCGCGCGCTTGGGGCGCGCGATGGCCGCCGCTGCGAGCGCTAGCCCGGTCGCGCCGTGGTGGATGCGCTGCCCGCAGACCCATAGGCGCGGCCCTTGCGGATAGCTCTGCATCGTGACCAGCTTCATGGCTTGGCGTCCTGTGCGTAAAGCTGAGCAGTGCGTCGCTCAGCGCGGCAGGTCGGGCAGAAGCATGCGCCATCCACGCCGAGCGCGCGCTTGCAGAGGTTACGCGCGTCTACCTGCGCGTCGGGCGGCGGCAGGATGTGACCGCTTGGCGCCACGCAGTAGGCCGGCTTGCCGGCCCTGGACACCGTGACCTGCCGCTTTGACTCGCGAGCAGCAGTCAGCGCGTGCCTGCGGGCGGTCGTAGCGTGGTTACACGATTCAGCCGCTACTTCGCCGGTATCGCTGTAGGTGACAGCGAACGTCATACAGTCCTTTCGTAGTGGCCGCAATTGTCGCAGAGGCCGCCGCAGTCGAGAGTGGCCTCTCCGCATTCGTCGCACACACCGTTGTATTCGTCCTCGGTTACGAGGTCGTCTGGGTCATGCTCCGTGCCGCAGTCGCCGCACTTGAGCGTGTCGTAGTCCCGGTCGATGTCGATGCGTTCCTCGCTGTATTCCTCGAACCCTAGGCCGTTCGCGTAGTACCGGCCGGTCAGACGTAGCGTCGCTGCTGCGTCGCGCGTGAACTCATCGTTGCCGCAGTCTGGACAGACGCGCGGCTCAGGCATGCTAGGCATGGATAGCTCCCCACTGCTCGGCCATGGCCGCCGCGATGCCGGGGAAGGTCTTACTGCGTTCCTTCCAGCGGTCAGGGCCGGGCGGTAGCTTCCACACTCGTGGCTCGCGGCCGTCCACCACGTTTGTGGGTGTCAGCTTGGGCAGGTTCTTGAGCCACAGGCATGTGCGCTTTACCTCCCCGTGGCCGAACTGCCACGGCTGGATCGTCTGATCCGGCTTGCGGATAGCAGAGCTAATCACGCTCACCGGATTCTCTATGGCGATGCGCTCAACCGGCGCGTCCATGATGCGCTGAACGAACGCTAGCGCTGCCTGCTGGCGGCCATCGGCGCGCTTGGCCGGGAACCAGCGGGCGCCACTAACTGCAAGGTGGGTGCAGGGCGGGAACGCAATCAGGAGGTCGAAGCTGGAGAGGTCGAGGTCGAACATATCCCCCTCGTGGTGGGGACCGGGTACGTCTGTGGGCAGGAGGTCGCACGACATAGCGTCGTGACCGTGCGTGCGGAATGCGTCACGCACCGTCCCGCTGTACTCGCATGCCACTAGGACTTTCATCAGACTGCCTTTCGGTTGGGATTCGGAATCGGCTCGATGCGCCCCGCGCCAGCAAGCGGCTGGCCTAGGGCATGGTGGGATAGCAGGTAGCACGTTGACCAGCCCTTCTCCCTTGTGCGCTCGCACCTTTCGACTGCGCAGCGGGTTGCGCGCTGCTTCCAGTGTGTCTGACTAGGCGGCATGAGCATGCCCGCCTAGCGTGGTGCAGTGGCACTTGCGGGAAGAGCCGGCCGTTTCGGCGTCTAGCGAAAGCTGGCCGGGGATCAGCGCGGGGACTGCGCCGGGGAAGGTGGCGACTGCCGCCACGTCTGGACGCGGCGGGATAGCTCCCCCATGGTAGGCGTGTGCGTTCCACGCGCGCCAGATGGCGAACAGTTCTGGGCTAGCCTCCGCTGCTTCGCGGAGGATG
>WUUC01085286.1_pt1 | contig 24485 bp, 20 predicted proteins | sample 6278441 | NCBI WGS metagenome assembly WUUC01 (sample SAMN13675441, study PRJNA597444) | soil metagenome | isolation source: soil | place: USA: Washington | collected 2017-10 | reverse complement strand
ATCGCCTTCTTCATACCCTCACCCTGACCCTCTTCCTCAACGGCTACAACTATATTTTAAATGCTCTAAATGCTCTAGAGCGGTTCAACTTAAGTTGTCGCCTTTCGAGCCGTGTCCGGCGGGCCGCGTGTGCTCCCCGGAAATCCGGCCCGGCGTGAGCGAAAATCGCCGCGGAAACGGCGCAGACAAACGGCCATGGTTTTATTTAAAATGCTCTAGTCGGCAAAGACCTGACTCCCAGCTTCGGTATCACCGCGAAAGCCGGATCACTTTCGATAGCCTGTCGACTCAACCACGCCTCGATCTGCGCACCAGCCCACGCACTATTAATCAACCCGACCTGTCATGCGCGCGAAAGGGACAAAGACCCCGAGAATGATCGGTGTTATTCAGCATAGGCACCGAGGAAGCGTCTTTATGGAGCGCGGCTGGGAAACCACATGAAGAGGGGCAATAAGCGAAGAGCGCGGATTTCGACGAAACGAAAATACCCTTAACCTGGCAGATCGTCGGCAACCACACCAGGTGCAAGAGAATGCAAGAGAACAAAATGGACAGACCGCCGTTTATTTTTTCTTAGCGTAACGGGGACCGTCGCGAAGATCGCGGACGTGATCGTGGGCGGCTTTAATGGCAGTGAACTGACGCGAAACAAGATCTCGGGCGACAGGCTCATAGATTTGCTCACTCGCATCGCGATAGGCGGAGACGGCGGCGTCTTCCCCGCGTTCGGCTTCGGACAGCACAGCGTGAGGCTCGTTGGAGGAGACGGCCGCCTTAATGTTGATCCAGCCGCGGTGAAGGGCTCCGGAAATACTGCCGCGTTTGTCGGGATCGCCGCCAAGTGAATCGACTAACTGGCGAAGCTCGCGGGCGAAATCGGCGCGCTGAGTGGAGTAACGGCGGAAAATAGTCTGCAGCTCGGGATCTTTGGAATCGTCTGCGGCCGTTTTGAAGCCCTCGCAACCGTCTTTGCAGGTTTCGATTAGGCCGTTGAGGAGTTCAATAGTTTCGGTGGTTTCAATTTTCATGTAATATATTTCCTGTTACGCTGCGCATCTTCGCGCCGCTGAAACCCTCACGCTTTATTCATGCCGTACCCGGGAACAACTAGGCATGGCACTGCCTGGCGGCGGCTTAGGAAATAGAAGACTCCTTTTCCACAGCGCGTTCACTGCGAAACGCCCATGGAACGCCCTGCGATTCCCTCACATTACAGTGGTTCCGACATTGAAATGACCAAGAAGACGAACGAAAAAAATTCGATGCGCTCGCGGACGGAAATGATGGGGAGGAGTGTAAGCTACATTTCGTGCGTAACGCCGCGCCCTCGCATCGGGAAAGGACCATCATGGAATTACTACCCCTTGCCCAATTGGGGGCGCATGAACGCACGCCTGGTGTCGTCGATTTTGGACTGCTGCTTCCATGGGTTTGCGCCGTACACGGGAATCGCATCTGGGTGAAGATCATCCACGAGACGGATCAGTTTTTGCAGCGCGTGCAGCCGTTGACGTTTGAGCTGAATCATTCGATGGACCCGAAGTACGGGGATTTTTGGTCTGGCACAGTCAGTATCGTGACAACCCCGCCTCCGCCTGGCTCCGCGTGGGGATCGCCGGGGCGATACATTTATCGCTACTTCTTGCATAATCCGAACGTGGGGGACCTGGATTGGATCATGGATCCGTTTGCCCGGGAGTTTGGCGTGGGGAAACTCTCGGCCTTCACGTTGGGTTATGTGCCTTATGTGTGGAGTGGCCAGGAAGCCGCGTGGCGTACGCCCCGGCTAAACGATCTGATTTTATACGAGCTGATGCTCGCGGAGTTCGCGACAGATCTTGATGAAGCGATCGACCGGCTCGGTTACGTCGCGGATCTCGGCGTGAACTGCCTGGAGATCATGCCTGTCTCGAATGTAGCCATGACGGTCGACTGGGGATTCTTACCGATCGGTTATTTCGGTGTGGATGAACGATTCGGGAAGCGTCGGGATTTCCAACGCTTCGTGGACGCGGCGCACCAACGCGGGTTGGCGGTGATCCTCGACGCGGTTTACGGCCACACGGGAGCGGAGTTCCCCTATTGCGATGTGTATCGGCGCCTAGGGTACGCTCAGAATCCGTTCCTTGGCGGCTTTGCGAAGGACATGTTTGGCGAGAGCACGGATTTTACGAAGGCCTTCACGCGGGATTTTTTCTACACGGTGAGCGATCACTGGCTCGACGTGTACCATGTCGACGGCTTCCGCTATGATTGCGTACCGAACTATTGGGACGGGCCGCTTGGCGTCGGTTATGCGAATCTGACCTACGCGACTTATCAGACGGTGAAGGCGAAAGTCGGCGGAGGGGGAGCGTGGTCGCGATTTGACGGTGGGTCGGGTGGGGAGCTGCGGCTGATCCAGTGTGCCGAGCAACTCGAAGCTCCGCAGGAAGTGCTCGAGAAAACTTATAGCAACGCCACGTGGCAGAACGGAACTCTCGGAGCGGCGAAATGGGCGGCCACGGGCGATCGCAATGCGCTCACCGCACTGGGATTTTCCCTCGGGCTGGCCGGTTATCCCGCGAGTGTCACGAGCAATGGCGAAGTGATCCCGAAGTCGGCGCTGCAATATATCGAAAACCACGATCACTCCCGATTCGGAGCGAATTTCGGAACGCTCGGCACAGACAATGAACTATTTCGAGAGGCCGATCGCGCACAGGGGTTTCGCGTGCAGCCGTATCTGATCGGTCTGTTGTTAGCCCAAGGGCTGCCGATGCTTTGGCAGGGGCAGGAATTTGCGGAGAACTATTTCGTGCCGGATTCGGGGCTGGGGCGCGTGATGATGATTCGTCCAGTGCGGTGGGATTATTTCTACGATGAAACCGGGCGAAGCGCCGTGGGGCTCGTGCGGCGATTGCTGGCGCTGCGACGTAGCGCGTCGGAGTTTAGAAATGGCGCGCACTATTTCTACAACGACTGGTCGCGCTACCAGTCACACGGACTGCTGCTGTTTTCGCGTTACGAAGGAGCGCGGTTCAGTCTGGTGGCACTTAATTTTTCCGACGTACAGCAAACGGTCCCTTTCTGGTTTCCGATGAACGGCACCTACGAGGAGCAATTACACCAACGCCTGGAGGACCGCTTACCAGGAATCACCGCGTTGACGGAACAATGGATCACGGTTCCCGGAAATTACGGACGTGTGTGGAGCCGGCTTTGACGAAGCGACACGAGCGGGAGCTCGGAAAAATAACCCGCCGCAGCGCCCTCCCCAAGACATCTTGGAATCGCTTCGCAACCTCCTGCCTCGTCCCCTCCTTTCCCTCATACGCCCCACAATCCTCTCTCTCAAATCCAACGATATCGGCTGTTTCATTCTTCCGCTCACTTCACGTCTTCTCGGCGGAGAAGACGCGTCTCGCGTGCTGCACTCGCGGAGATTCAAGTGCCTACTTGCGACCTCGAAAATCGTGCGCGGCCAAATAGAAAAACACGCTTGGCCTTGGCGTGCTTCGCTGCACGCCGAGGAGATCGCCTACCTCAACGATCTGGCGACTTCTTCCGAACGAGAGCCGGAGATAAAGCGGTTTTCGCTCATCAGCATTTGGATTTGGCGCGCCGTGAGCGCTTTGTCCGCGACGAAAAGCTCGTCGATCCAGCCACGAAAGAACCGTCTGGGTTGGTTCGGCACTCTCGTGACACTAAGATTGCGACCGATCTGGAACTTCACCGCGCCGGGGCTACCGATAGCAGTGTCGATCGATCGCATGTATTTCACTTTCGCGGGCTCCAGCCGGCCATCGACGTAAAGGAGCACTTGCGTGCCGTCCTCGTGTAGCGCGCCTTCGAACATCACGGCAGCGACATGGTGCCACTTTCCATCGCGAATATCCGTCACCCCGACGGCGTAATTTCCATGCGTGCCCACCCGAAGATGACCGAGTGGGCCACCGAAGTCGGCGGGGTTGACGGACATCTGCCAGGCTTGGCCGAATTTATTCAGCGAGCCCCAGCTCGCGAGCGCGTAGCCGTGCTCCGCAGTCCAGTCCGAAGGGACTTTTACCCACATGGCGACCGTGCGTGCGTGCGCTCCCCCGATCCCGGGAAAGTCGGTTTCGAGATACGCGGATTTGCCGTCGAGGAAAATACCGTTCCCGAAAACCCCCGCGCTGCGCTCCGGCAAAAGGCCGTCCGGAAATGCGGCGCGAAAGAACGCATCCGCGATGTTTCCATCGATGCCTGGCCCATTATTGCGACAAACGATGCCGCCGGATTCGTTAAATCCCCAATGAAGGTAACCGGCCTCGCCGTCGTGGCGGCTCGGGAGCGCGGTCATGAAACGAGTGGGATTGATCCGAATCGGCTGCATTTTCCCAGAGACGATTTCGATCGCCTGATCGCGGCGGAGCTCGCGAGGGTCGGGCTGGGCGCTCGTGCTGACGAGTACGAGCCCTTCGAGCACATGAATCTGTGTCGGTTCTCGCGGCATCGCAGACATGGCAAATCGCGTACCCACGTCCACGATACGGGCATCCGGCCCGACGAGCGTGAATCCCGCAGCGGACGGCGGCACCTCCACGGCCGCGGCCCCACGATGCAGAATCGCGGAGTTATCTCCTGTGAGTTCGATCTCCGCCCCGCCTTCGAGAATCAACTCGGCGCCACGGGCAAACCGGATCTGCGCAAATCCCGCCGCCACATGAACGCGTCCGCCCACCGACCATTTTTTCGGTGGCTCCACCCATTGCACCGCCTCGACGCCCGTGAGCCGGGCCACCGGTGCGGAGCGCGATGTCAAAAACCATCCCATTCCCACACAGATCATGGCGGCGGCGGCCCACGCTAGATACACCGGAAATCGCAGGACACGTCGGCGCTCCGGCAATTGCCGCATCACCTGGCCGACAAACTCCGCCGAAGCCCCCGCGCGTGCATTGAGTAACGCCATCACCTCTTTGGTGAATGCGCCGGGTTCACTGTGCTGACTACCGTTAAATGCCAGCAAACGCTCGAGCTTCATGTCGCGCTGCAGCGCCGCGGTGATCGAAGGATCGGCCCGGCAGGCATTGAGAAGAGTCTGTGCCTCGGCCGGAGTGAGCGTGCCCGCCGTGGCGCGCGCGACGAGGACATCGATTTGCTCGGGTGTCATGGTGCGGCGAGTTTGCGTTCGATGCAGAGACGCAGCGTTTGCCGGATACGGTGCAGATGCATCGTGAGAGCGGAAGGCTTTCGCTGGGTCAACTCGGCGAGCTCCTCGATCGTGGCTCCCTCTTCGTATCGCTTGCGGACGAGAAGCTGGCTGACCGACTCCAATCGCGAGATGCAATAGCGCAGCGCCTCCAACGATTCCGGACATTGCTCCCAGCCGCTTTCGTCGTCCGCGGCCTGTAGCAACGCCGCCAGTTCCTCGGAGCCTCCGATCGCTTCGGCGCGGCGTTTGCGCCAGTGGTTTTGCATCAAGTGCCGGGCGATGCCGCGCAGCCAGGGACCGAGGGGCGACTCCACATCGAAGTCCGCCAACCGGCGCCAAGCAGTCACGAACGTGTCCTGCGCCAGATCCTCCGCCTCGGCGAAATTATTCATCCGCACGGAAAGAAAGATGAGCACGCCTTGGCCATGGTGCTCGACCAGACGCGCGAACGCCTCGCGGTTTCCCCGTTGCGCGGCGAATACCCATTCGCGCTCGGTGGCACGTTGGAGAGTTGAGATCACATCTTCGATTGTTTCGGGAAACGCGCAGAGCACGGAAATAAATGTGCTGCGGCGCAAGCTCGTCACAATTCAGGGGAGCAACCCGCCCTGCATACCCTGCGCCCCGTGGGTTTGTGTCCCCACCCTACCTTGGGCGCGTGGGCGGGGCTCTCCCATCCGGCGCATAGTGCCCGATGGGGCGATTGATTAGCGCGTCCTCCCGTTCCTATCCCCGACATGAGCTTCCCCCACTCAGCCCCCGAAGAAGTATCCAGAGCGGAGCACGCCCGCTGGTTTGCCGAAGAAGTGCAGCCTCACGAGCGACGGCTCCGCAGCTGGCTACTCGCACGGTTTCCCGACCTACGGGAGATCGACGATGTCTTGCAGGAAACCTATGTGCGCTTGCTGCGGGCGCGAAACAGCGGCGGCGTGAGATCGGTGCCAGCCTTTATGTTCATCGCCGCCCGAAATGCGGCCTGCGATGTCTTCCGTCGGCGAAAACCCAATTTGATCCAAAGCGTAGAGGATATGGTCGCGTTGGACGTCTTAGATGAGGGCCCCGATGCCGCCGAGCTCACCGCGATAAAACAAGAACTTGAAATACTGGCTGCCGCCATGCGCACACTCCCCGATCGTTGCCGCGAAGTTTTCACGCTGCGAAAGATCTACGGTCTCCCCCAAAAGGAAATCGCAACGCGGCTCGGCATCGCTGAACACACCGTCGAGATCCACGTCTGCAAAGGCGCCCGCTTGTGCGCCGCGTTCATGCGCGCAAACGGAATTTCCCGATCATGACCCGCGAGCACGAAAACAACTCCGCTCAGTTTTCAGACGACGATGCGGTCGAGGAGCAGGCCGGGATGTGGTTGGCCCGGCGCGATCGCAAGCTTTCGGCCAAGGAAGAGATCGTATTTTTGACCTGGCTCCGAATTGACCCCCGACATCGCATCGCATTCGAGAGCCTGGAAGGCCCTTTCCGAGCGCTCGATCATGCGGCCGCGTTTCGTCCGGCAAACGCCGTGGCCATCGATCCCGATTTACTGCGATGCGACGATCGCGCGCCGAAAAAAGATGAGCCCACCGCGCTCACGGTGGACCAGGAACACTCGGGCGGAAGACCCCAACGCCGTGCGCAGGCGTTCGCGCAGGCAGGTTGGAAATGCTTGTCCCTTACGCATCGCAGTCCTCCCCGCGCAGATGGCGGCGCATCATTCGGCATTCGGCATTTCCTGAACGGAAACTACGCCGTGTGGGAAAGACGCCGAGAAATTCCCCCCGCTAAGTCGGGGCAGCGTTAAGCTTCACGCAACGCTTTGAACTGCCGCTCGCGCAACCACGCGAAAATCACCGGCGTCACGATCAAGATGTGCAGCAAACTCGAGATGCTGCCGCCCACCACGGGCGCCGCCAGCGGCTGCATCACTTCGGAGCCCGTGCGTGCGCTCCACAGGATCGGTAGCAACGACGCGATCGTCGTGGCCACCGTCATCACCTTGGGACGCAACCGAAGTCGCGCGCCCTCCTTCACCGCCGCGAGCAGTTCCTCCCGTGAAAGCGCGATACGTCCCAATCGCGTTTGCGCGCGCCCGATCGCCTCTTCGAGGTACACGACCATCAGCACACCGGTCTGGATCGCGATGCCGAAGAGCGCGATATAGCCGACCCACACCGCCACACTGAAATTAAAGCCCATCCACCACTGCAGCAGCACGCCTCCGGTGAGCGCGAATGGCACCGCGAGAATCACGTGCGCCGCCTCCGCCACGTTGCGAAACGTCAGCACCAGCACCGCAAAAATAATCGCGAAGACCGTAGGAAAAACGAACGCGAGCGTCCGCCGTGCGCGTAGCTGATGCTCGTACTGACCGGAGTATTCCACCGTCATGCCCGGCTCCAACTTAACCTCAGCGGCCACTCGCTCTTTGATGTCGTCGACGAAGCCGCCGAGGTCACGGCCCAGCACATTAGCCTGCACAAACACACGCAGCCGCCCGTTCTCCGACGCGATCTCGCCCGGCCCGATCGTGCGACGAATATCCGCCACCTGCCGTAGTTGGACCACCGCGCCCGACGGCGTGGGCAGTGCCAGTTCACCAAGTTTTTCGATATCGCCGCGATCCGCCTCTTCCAACCGCACTTGGAGAGGCCAGCGTTCGCGGCCCCTGATCGTGGTGCCCACCGTAGCGCCACCCAGCCCGGTCTCCACGTATTCGTAAACCTGCTTCACGCTCAACCCATAACGACCGAGATCCCCACGGCGCACCGCGATCTCGACATACGGCTTCCCTTGCAACCGCGAGGGCGCGACACCCGCCGCTCCGCGAACGCCCGCGACAACTTTCTCCACCTCGAAAGCTTTGCGCTGAAGCGCTTCGAGATTGTCCCCGAATATTTTCACGCCGACCTGCGCGCGAATGCCCGTGCTCGTCATTAAAATGCGGTTCTCGATCGGCTGGAGAAATCCCGGGACGTAACCGGGCATCTGCGTGAGCGTCTCCGCGAGTTCGCCGATGATGGATTGTTTTGTCGTGCCCGTGGGCCATTCGCTCGCCGGTTTCAGCATGATCGTCGTCTCGATCATCTCCACCGGCGCCGGATCGGTGGCACTTTCCGCCCGACCCAATTTTCCCGCGACCGATGCCACCGCGGGATGCCCGCTGATCGCTTTATCCTGCCACGACATGATGCGTTTCACCTCGCTCAGCGAAGTCGCCGGAAGGAGCACCGGCATGAAGAGCAGCGAGCCTTCCTCCAACGTCGGCATGAACTCGCTGCCAAATCCCTGCGTGTGTCGCGTCACGCTCTCCGGCAGGCGCGCATTGACGGCCCGCGGCAGCCCAAACGCGATCAGCACACATGCGGCCAGCAGCGCTGCCGCGAGCGCCACGACCGTCCGGCGATGCAACAACGCAAAGTCGAGAAACGGATCGTAGCAGCGAAGAAGAAATCGCATCAGCCAGTTTTTGTCCTCCGGCCGGAAGGGTCCGCGCACGAAAAACGTGCAGAGCACCGGCACCACCGAGATCGCCAGCACCAACGCGCCCATGATCGCGAACACCTTCGTCCAAGCCAAAGGGTGAAACAGTTTTCCTTCCTGACCGGTTAGCATGAACACCGGCACGAACGAGAGCACCACCACGAGAATTGAGAAAAACATCGGTCGTCCGATCTGCTGGCAGGAGGCCAGCGTGAGCTGAAACACCTCCGGCCCCGTTAATCGTCGACGCAATTTCTCCTCCTCCAATTCGCAATGCCTGATGACGTTTTCCGTCATCACGATGCCCGCATCCACGAGCACACCGATCGCGATGGCGATGCCGGTCAGCGACATGATGTGCGACGGGATCCCGAAATATTTCATCAGGATAAACGAAATCAAAATCGAAGCCGGCAGCGGCAACGTGACGATCAGGATGCTTCGAAAATGCCAGAGGAAGAACACATGCATGAGCGTCACGAGGATGACTTCTTCGAGCAGCGCGTGCTTGAGCGTATCGATCGCCCGGCCGATCAGATCGCTGCGATCGTAGAACGGCTCGACCGTCACCCCGGCCGGCAATCCCGGTGCGATCGACGCCAAGCGCGCCTTCACATCCTGGATAACTCGATACGCGTTTTCTCCGTAGCGCATCACCACGATGCCGCCGACTACTTCCCGGCCGTTCACATCGAGCGCGCCTCGTCGGAAATCTCCGCCGATCCGAATTGTGGCCACATCGCGCAGATAAAGCGGCGTGCCTCCGCGCGGCTTCACCACGATCGACTCCAAGTCCTCGGCGTTTTGTACGAGCCCGACTCCGCGTACGACAAACTCCGCGCCATTTTCTTCGATCGTTTTGCCGCCGACAGTGAGATTTCCATCGGCAACGGCATCCATCACTTCGCCAAGCACCACGCCGAATTGTTTCAGCTTCAGCGACGACACCTCGATCTGCCATTGGCGCACGAAACCGCCGACACTCGCGACCTCCGCGACGCCGGGAACAGACGCGAGCTGGTAGCGCACAAACGTGTCCTGCAGGGAACGCAACGAGCCGAGATCCTGCGCGCCCGAATCGTCTTTGAGGTAGTACTGATAAACCCACCCGAGCCCCGTCGCGTCAGGACCCAGCCGCGCGGCCACGCCACCGGGTAGCAACTCGCCAAGCGAGTTCAGCCGCTCAAGCACCCGCGTACGCGCGAAATAAGTTTCGGTGTTGTCGCCGAAGATGACCGTGAGAAACGAAAAGCCGAACATCGACGACGCCCTCACCGTTTTCACTCCGGCGAGTCCTTGGAGGGAAACCGAAAGCGGGTATGTGATTTGATCCTCCACTTCCTGCGGCGAACGTCCGGGCCAGTCCGCATAAACGATCACCTGATTTTCCGAGAGATCGGGGATCGCATCGACGGGCACGGTGCGCAGCGCATGCACGCCCCACACGCAAAGGCCGAGAAATGCCGCGACGACGATGAAGCGGTTGTGCAAAGACCAATGAATGATGCGAGAGATCACGGGGACTTTCTTGGAACCATAGACGCCGCGATCACTCGACCGCTCCCCCGCATTCGGGCATCGCCGAGCCGAAGAATGGATTGCGCAGTTCCCCATCGCGTTGCAGCCAGCGGCCAGTCCCGAGCACCGGTGTCATCGGACACTGAAAAATCTTCACGGCGCCGCGATGATGCAGATGCGCATCGCGTGCGAGATCGGCAAGCGCGGTGCTAAACGGTTCATACGCGCGCCTCGCCGTTTTCAAATCCGGGCCATCCACAAGTTTCTCTCCGGTCTGGCGCAACCCGCCCGCATCGGGACCGGCGTTTTTTAAAGCCGCTATGAGCGCCGGAAACACTTTCTGAAATCCCACCAAATCATCCGCTGCGAGCGCAGCCGAAACATCCGCAGCCGCCAACGCGAGTGGCTCGAGAAAACGCTTCGGTCCCTCGGATGCCGCGGAGTTTCCCGTGGCGTTCCTCCTTCCGTCCGAGGGTTTCTCGCCCGTTTCGCCGCCATCCATCGCCGAGTCCGAACCGTGGGCTAGCTGAGCTTGTCCATCGAGCATCAACGCGCCTTCAGCGACCACGCGTTCACCGACTTTCACACCCGCTAGTACTTCATAGTGATCGTCGCCCGCGCGGCCGATTTTCACTGTGCGCGGCTCATACGCTCCGCCGCCTTTGCCGACGAACACGATGGGGTCTTTCCGAGTGTGCAGCACCGCCGACCTCGGAACTAGAAGCGTATCCGGAATCTCCAGCCGCACTCGGCCCGACGCCGTTTGCCGGTGAAGGAACTTCCCCTCCGCATTATCCACCACGACACGCACACGCGCGGTCCGGCTCGCTTCGGCGATGTTGGGATCGATGAACGTTATCGGTGCAGTGATGGACGCCCCCCCGCTGCGATGGAACGAAAACGTCCACAGGCTGCCCCGCACGCAGGATCGCCAGATCCGTTTCGTACGCATCGAAGACAAACCACAGCGCCGAGAAATCGCCGACCTCGAAAAGCGTGTCGTGCGTTTCCACATACTGCCCTTCGTACGCTTTGCGTGTGATGATCGTGCCACCGGCATGAGCGTACACGGCGATCGTGGCCCTCGGCTGTAGCGTTTTTTCCAGTTCTTCGATTTCTTTCGCGAGCATGCCCATCGCGAGCAACCGCTCCCTCGCATCGGCACGTTCAGAAGCCGTGAATGCATTGGGGCCCGCGCGAAAGCGCTCCACGTACTGTCGCTGCGCCGTCTGAATCTCCGGACTATAAAGCAACGCCAAGGGCTCGCCCGCCGTGACACGCGCGCCTATCTGGTTCACGAAAAGTTTTTCAATGCGGCCAGAGATATGGGCGGAGACCACGCGATGCTTGGTCTCGTCGTCGTCCAAAACGCCCGTGACTCGAATCGTGCGGACCCACGGGCCCATCGACACGGCAGCCGTGCGAACGCCGATCACCGCCGCCGATGACGCCGACAGCGTCACCAAATCGCCGCCGCTCCTCCTGCCCGCGTCGCCCCCATACACCGGCACAAGATCCATACCGCAGATCGTGCACTTGCCCGGTTTGTCCGACTTGATCCACGGATGCATCGGACTTTGGTAGAAAGCCGCTTTACGCGACTCCGTTGCGACCGTCGTTCCGCCATGGATCTCCACGCGTTTCCCCGCGAAAAAATAACCGCCCGCGGCGGCTATGACGGCGGTGACCAAAACGACGGCAAAAATTTTAGCGCTCATAGTTCGGAGAGTTTTCGAGCGGACAGTAGTACGCTCCGTTCGCGATTGTCCCCTTCGTTATCGCGAACGCGTTTCGCCGAGAGTCCCCGGCCGGCTTTTTTGCGAAGTGATCAGAATCACGCCCACGACAATCACTACCGCGGACAAAATCGTGCGATGATTCACATCTTCATCGAGCAGCAACCAACCCAGGAAAACCGCCACCACCGGATTTACATACGCGTAGGTCGATACGCGCGCGGGCGTGCTGTGTTTCATCAACCACACAAACGTGGAAAAGCCCACGAGCGAACCGATCAGCACGAGATAAACAAACGACCACCACGATCGCTCACTCACGGCCGCTACGCTGAAACCGTGCAGCTCTCCGCGGACCAGTGAGACGAGCCCGAGCGCGATCCCGCCCATGAGCATCTGCATCGCAGAACCCATGAGAGGCGGCGCGGGATTTTTCGCATGACGCGAGTAAATGGAGCCGAGCGCCCACAGAAAACACGCGGTAACGAGTGCGAGCAGTCCGCGCAAGTGCAGCGATTTTCCCGCGGCTTGTTCCCAGGGGGCCGCGAGCCAGGCCGCCCCGCCAAACCCGAGTATGAGTCCGAAAAACGTCAGCGCTGTCGGGCGTTGGCCACCGGGCCACGCCCATTCGATCAACACGAAAAACAATGGGCTTATTCCAATGAGCAGGGCCGCCACACCCGACGGGATAAAGTGCAGCGACCACGCGACCAGGCCGTTTCCTCCGACGAGAAGCATGGTGCCGATCAACGCATTTTCGCGCCACTGCCGACCGGTCGGCGCCGGTGTACCCCGCAGCCGCACGCAGGCATATAAAATCAATCCCGCTAAAACGAAGCGTCCCGCCGCCATCGCAAATGGCGGCATGCTCTCCACCGCGACGTGCATCGCCAGATAGGTGCTGCCCCACACGAGGTAGATCGTGGCAAACGCCGTTACGAGCGCGGCGAGTGTCGGTTTGGCCTCAGGCACGGCGCTCATACTCCATATGACGGGCAGTCGTATCCGCCGCTTCCTGACCGAGCAAGCGCCCAACAACATGAAGCGATAAATCGATCCCCGCCGAGATTCCGGCGGATGTGCAGATTTTTCCGTTGTCCGTGAAACGTTCTCCCGGCGTTATCACGGCGGAGGGCGCATATTCACGCAGCAGATCGAAGCATTCGAAATGGGTGGTGGCGCGAAGCCCGTCGAGCAGCCCGGCTTTTCCTAACACGAGCGCGCCGGTACACACGCTCATGACCGCCTGCGCGCCTCGCGCCTGCTTCCGCACCCATTCGAGCAACAGCTGGCGATTGAGCAAGGAGCGTGTCCCCTGCCCTCCCGGAATCACGAGCACCTGAGCCGGCGGACAGTTTTCCAAGGTGAAATCCGGCACGATCTTCAGTCCGTTGCGCGCACGAATCGTGGCTCGCAGCTCGGAGACCGTGAAGACGTGAAACTCGCCGTGCGCACGGAGCTCGTCCGTGACGGCGAACACTTCAAACGGTCCCGCAAAATCGAGGATCTGAACATCGTCGAAAACGAGGATGGCCACGTGTTTTTTCATGATGGGGAACCGGGTACACTCAGAGCTGCGCGCGAGCGAGCCGTCCGAGCGTTTCCAACGCGGCTTCGATCGCGGGCGCCCACGGGATACCGCAGTTCATGCGCAGACAATTTTTGTAGCGATCTTTGACCGAAAAGAGCGCTCCCGGCGCCGTGTTGATGCGGTGCTTGAGCGCGTCTTTATGCAAGCGAAGCGTGTCAACCCCCGGAGGCAGCTCGACCCAAAGCACAAATCCTCCTTGAGGTCGGCTCAGTCGCGTGCCCGCGGGAAAATGCCGTAAGATCGCCTGCGAAAATAAATGCAGCTGATTTTGGTACGCGCGCCGGATCGAACGCAGGTGGTGATCGTAACCGCCGCCGCGCAGAAAATCGGAGACGGTTTTTTGCAACACGACCGGAGTGCCGAGCGTATTCGTGAACTTCAGGCGGCGCACGCGTTCGAGATAGCGCCCAGGCGCAACCCAGCCCACGCGCAAACTCGGCGCGAGCGTCTTGCCGAACGATGAGCACAACAGCACGCGTCCATCGCGATCCCACGCCTTCAATGGCTTCGGGCGGCGCTCGCTGAAATGCAGATCGCCGTAGACGTCGTCCTCGATGGCAGGCACATCGTGCTCGGCGAGCAATTCGTAGAGCGCCTCTTTTTTCGCATCCGGCATGCACGTACCGAGCGGATTTTGAAACGCGGGCATCACAAAAAGGGCTTTCACCTCGTGCTGCGTGAGCGCGCCCCGAAACGCCTCCAAGCTCAACCCGTCTCGCGGGTCGGTGGGGATTTCCACAACGCGCAGATTGAGGCTCTGAATCGTTTCCAAAATGCCGAAATAAGCCGGCGTCTCCACCGCGACGGTATCGCCCGGTTTCGTCACCGCGCGCAGCGAGAGATTGAGCGCTTCCGAGCAGCCGATCGTGATCACGAGCTCGTCGTGCGCGAGCGAAGCGCCCGCGTGGAGATAGCGGCGGGCGATTTCGCGCGTGAGCGGTTCGTACGCCCAGTTCATCGCGTAACGGCCGAGTGCGGACGCGTCGTTGCGAGCAGCGGCGCCGATGAACCGCGCGAGTTTTTTGACGGGAAAAAGCGAGGCATCCGGACAGGCCGCGCCAAATGGTACGAGACTCGGATCCGCTGAGCGCACGATCACTTCAGCGGTCAGATCGTTGACACCCACGTAGCTAGCTTTCGCCATCGGGCGCGCCATGCGCGGCTCCGGCGTATCGCTCGGCAAACGCGGCCGCACATAGTAACCGGACTGCGGGCGCGCCTCGAGATAGCCACGATTTTCCAACACGGTATAAGCCTGCAACACCGTGGAGATGCTCACGTCGCGTTGAAGCGCCATCCTACGCACCGAAGGCACCCGATGCCCGGGACGCAGCGTTCCTTGCTCGACCAGCTGCTGGAGAAAATCGGCCAGCGCCGCGTAGAGAGGAACCGTGGATTGGGCAGCGGACGCGATCATGGTGGAAAGGCTTGGTTATAACGGGAAATTGCCAGGACGCTCAGAGGCACCCGGCGAATATTGCCATCGGTACAATTTCAAGAACGAGCGCACTGTGACCATGACAATTTTCTCTTTCATCCACACGCCCACCCCGGACTTGCCTCTATGAGCGCGGGTATTGTCCCTCGACAAAATGAGAGGGCCGGATTTCCGTCTGACCGCATTTTTTGGAAAAACTTCCCGCATGAACCTGTTCCGCATGTACCGGCAGCGTACCTTGTTGGCGACCGCTTTAGGAGCGACTGCGTGCCTCGCAAGCGGATGCGCGGCCGGACTACCGGTTACCGCCTGGAATCTCGCGTGGGGCGCAGTGGCCGCCGCTTCGGTCACCGCCGTGCTCCTCATTCGTCACACGAGCAAAAAACTCCGGCGCGATCTCGAAAAACATGCGCGCGAGCTGGAGACCTCAGAGGAGCGCCACCGGCTCCTTCTGGCGCAGGCCAGCGACGCCATTCTCGTGGCCGATGCCGACACCGGCGTGATCATAGAGGCCAACCGCTGCGCGAGCGATCTGCTCGGCTGGGACGGCGCGCAGCTGGTCGGCCATCGCCACACAACCGTTCATCAAAATAGCGAACGCGAACTCGTTCGCCGCGCCTTCGTCGAACACGGCAAACGCGGCGGCATCGTCGACGAAGACACGCACGTGATGCACCGCTCCGGCGAGCGCATCCCGGTCAACGCGCGCTCCACGCTGGTGACCGCAGGCGCGCGCCGTTTTATGCAGGTCATCCTGCGCGATCTCCGTCCTCGTCTGCGCGCGGAAGAAGCGCTTCGCCAATCCGAGACACGCCTTCGCGAACTGCTAGCCCACGTCCCAGTCTCCATCATCGAGGAAGATTTCACTCCGCCTGCCCAGTGGCTCGAAACGCTCCGCGCGCAAAACGTCACCGACATTTCGGACTACCTCAAAACGCACCCGAAAGATCTCGCCGAGCAGTTTTGCCGTATCCACATCGTCAGTGCCAATCCCGCGGCCTTGCGCGCGGCGGGCGCCCCCGATCTCGATTCTTTCCGCAAGCACCTCGCTACGACTATCACGCCGTCCGTTCTCGAAGCGTTCCGCCTCGAGCTCGAGGCCGTTTGGAATGGCCGCACCGAGGTCACCTGCGAGCTGAGCTTCCGCCGTTCCGATGGCTCGCTCAGCCACGGCGTGATGCATTGGAGCGTGAACAAAACGGGCGACCGCGCCGACCTAAGTCGAGTGATTGTCGCGATCTCCGACCTCACGCCGTTGCGAACGGCCGAAGCGCGTCTGCGCGAGGTCGAGGATCGCTGGGAACTCGCGGTTCGCGGACTCAACGCCGGCATCTTCGAGCAAAATTACCTCACCGGAGAAACCCACCTCTCCGACCGTTGGAAGGAGATCATCGGCTACCTGCCGCACGAGCTCCCTGCGCTTCGCGAAACCTGGCAAGAACGCGTACATCCGCACGACCGCGAGCGCGTGCTTGGCGCGTTGCACGCACATCTTCGCCGCGAGAAAGACTCCTATGAGGTCGACTACCGCATCCGCTGCAAAGATGGGACGTATAAATGGATCGAGGCGCGCGGCCGAGCGATTTTCGATTCGGAAAGCCGGCCGGTCCGCCTGATCGGGGCTCACGCCGATATCAGCGCCCGCAAAGCCGCCGAAGCCGCGCTGCGCGACGGCGAGGCCCGCTACCGCCGCCTCTTCGAAGAAAATCCCTGCCTCATGTGGGTGTACGATCTGGAGACGTTACGCTTCCTTGCCGTCAATCCCGCCGCCGTCCGGCATTACGGATACAGCGAGCAGGAGTTTCTCGCGATGACGATTTTCGACATTCGTCCGCCAAACGAAATCGAACGCCTCCGCGACGTCCTCGCGGATTGGAAAGACGGCCAGACTCAGCCGGGCCTTTGGCTGCATCGCCGCAAGGATGGCGTGCACATGCTCATGAACGTCTCCACTCACGCGCACGAATTCGCCGGCCGGCCCGCCGTGCTCACGCTCGTCGAGGACGTCACCGAGCGGCAGGCAGCGGATCAGCGCCTTCGCGCCAGCGAGGCTCGCTACCGCGTGTTATTCGAGCAATCGCCCGTCGCGATCGTCGAACAAAATTACAGCGAGGCCGGCGTATGGCTGGAAAAGCTCCGCGCCTCCGGCCTCACCGATCTCTCCGGGTATCTAGATCAGCACCCCGACGAGCTCGCCCGGATGCTCAACTCCGTGCAGATCGTGGACACCAATCGCGAAACGCTTCGCATGCTGCGCGCGGCAAACAAGGAGGAATTCATCGCCAATCTCGGCCGCGTCTTCACCCCCGACGCCTATGCCGCACGCAAACAAACCTTCCTCGCGCTCTGGGCCGGAAAATCCGAGGTGGAGGGCGAGATCACTTTGCTCCGGCTCGATGGTTTGCCCCGCCGCGTTTTTTATCGCTGGTGGATGCCTCCACTCGAAAAAGGCAGCACGATTTCCCACACGCAGATCGTGCTCGTCGATCTGACCGATATCCGTACCGCCGAAGCCGAGCTCGCCGCCGAACGCGAACGTCTCCGCGTGACGCTGCGCGCGATGGCAGAAGGTCTTCTCACGACGGACACCGAAGGCACCGTCCAATTCATGAATGAAGCCGCCGAACGCATGACGGGCTGGAGCACCGGCTCCGCCATCGGCCGCCACGTGGATGAGATCAGCCGGCTACGCCACGAAAAAAACCTGACGCACATTTCTCTCCCGTTGCACCGCGCGATCTCCGAACACCGCGTCGTTGAATTCCCCTTACAAACCGTACTCACCGGACGCAACGGGATCACCTGCCAGGTGGATGGCCGCTGCGCCCCCATGCACGACCTCAGCGGTCGCGCCATCGGCGGGGTCGCTGTCTTCCGCGATGTAACGGAACGCTCCCGCCTCGAGGCCGAATTGCTCCGCTCCTCCAAACTCGAATCGGTCGGGATTCTCGCCGGCGGCATCGCGCACGATTTCAATAACATCCTCACCGTCGTCATGGGTAACGTCACCTTGGCGATGCTCGACTCTACAGTGACCGACGCTGTCGGCCGGTGGCTCGAAGAAGCCGAGCGCGGCGTGCTGCGCGCCCGCGATCTCACCCAGCAACTGCTCACGTTTGCAAAAGGCGGCGATCCCGTGCGCAAAACCGTGCGCCTTCCGGAAGTCGTGCGCGAGGCCGCCGAGTTCGCGCTTCACGGCTCGAAAGTCCGTTGCGAATTTTCCATCGCGTCCGACTTGTGGGCCGCCGATGTCGACAAGGGTCAGATCGGCCAAGTGGTGCAAAATCTCGTCATCAACGCCGTACAAGCCATGCCCGAGGGCGGGGTTATCCGCGTCGCGATCACCAACGAAAAGAGCAGCCAGCACACAACCCCCGGTTTGCTCGTCGAGGGGAGCTACCTGCGGCTTTCCATCGCGGATAGCGGCATGGGCATCCGCGCGGATCACCTCTCCCGGATTTTCGATCCGTACTTCACCACCAAACAGTCCGGCAGCGGCCTCGGTCTCGCGACGGTTTATTCGATTGTTCGCAAGCATCAGGGCCACATCGACGTCGAGTCTGAGCTCGGCAAGGGCACGACTTTTCACATCTGGCTGCCGGCCGTTCCGGAGGCGCAACCGGTGCAAGCCGACACCTCGACCCAGATCGTGAAGATGAGCGGACGGCTCCTGTTCATGGACGACGAGACCACGATCTGCGTGATGGCAAAAACGCTGCTCACGCGTCTCGGCTTTGTGGTGACAACCGTGCCCGACGGCGCCGCCGCAGTCGCCGCGTACAAAGAAGCCAAGGCCAAGAAAGAGCCTTACCGTCTCGTGATTATGGACCTCACGGTCCCTGGCGGCATGGGCGGACTTGAAGCGATGCACGAGCTACTCGCCATCGATCCCGATGTCACCGCCATCGTCTCAAGCGGCTACTCGAGCGATCCCGTCATGGCCAGTTATCGCAAGCATGGCTTCCGCGGCATGGTGCCAAAGCCCTACAAAATCACCGACCTCGCCCGCGCCATCCGCGCGGTGCTCGACGAAAGCAAGCGCGAGCCCTGAGCGACAAGACGCCTCCCAACGATGAGCCAGCTGAAGGAACTTATGTTGCGCGCGTCTGAGCGGACGTTCGCCGTCGCCGAAAGCCTGACCAGCGGCCGCATCCAGGCGCGTGTCGGAGCAATATCGGGCGCGTCGCATTTTTTCCTCGGCGGCATCACCGCCTACAGCCTCGAACAAAAAGTCCGCCATCTCGGCATCGACCGCGACTGCGCAAAAGCCGTCAACTGCGTGTCCGCCGAGGTCGCCGGGCAAATGGCACGCGGCGCCTGCGCTCTCTTCGGCAGCGAACTCGCCCTCGCCACCACTGGCTACGCCGAACCCTCCGTCGAGTGGAACATCCCGCATCCATTCGCGTGGTACGCCCTCGCTCATCGCCGCGGTCCGGGAACCAAGCCTGAAGATTTTTCAATCCGAACCTTCCAGATCGATTGCCCCGCCCTGGATCGCACTGCCGTGCAAGAACGTGTCGCCGACGCCGCGCTGAATGCGCTGATAAAATATCTGGCCGAATTGGGATAAACACCTGTCTATCCAAGGCTCGTTAAGAGAAACGAATTCACGAGCGTCGATGTGACCCACCAAGCCAAAGCCCCATGAAGAAAATTATCGTGCTCGCAGCTCTCGCGACTTTGCTCTCCGCCTGCAAAGTCGACATCCCAGAGATTGAATCCGGCGTAACCCGCGATGGATGGGTGAGGTTCGATACGCCGGACCGCGTCGAGCTTTCCCAGCGGCAAATCGACGCGTTCACAACATGGTTCCGCAATCATCGTGACGGATGGAAACACGAGATCACCGACACTCCGGCCAAGCGCATGATCCTTTTCCGACATAAGGACGGGCGCGTCACGTCGGTGCTCTTGCAAGCGAGCAAAGTTTGGGTGGGCAACCGCTATCGCGATTTGAGCGAGGAAGAACACGCCGACCTTCAAGCGATTCTCGATGCTAAGTTTCTGCTACCCTCAGAAATCAAAAAATAGAGGATTTCAAATAAACGATGGCCGTTGGTCTGCGCCGTTTCCGCGGCGATTTTTCGCTCATGCCGGGCCCCGGCTTCCGGGGAGCACGCGAGGCCCGCGTGTGGTGTCCGGCGGCACGCCGGACACGACTGGAAGCTACAACTTAATTTGAACCGCTCTAGCCCGCGACCCCAACGCCGCGACAGGTGAGCGATCGAGCTCCTTCATCCGAGCCCCCGCGCCTCCAGTTGGTCTTCATCCCAGCCGAAATAGTGCCCGAGCTCGTGGAGGTAGGTGATGCGCACTTCATCGCGATAAACGGCCGCATTGCCTTCCGCGTAGTCGTAGATGTTTTCCAAAAAGAGCAAAATTTGCGCGGGCACCGGATTGCCCTCCCCGGTCGCCATTCCATGCGCATCCCCGACAAACATCCCGAGGATGTCCGGCTCGAATTCCTCGCCGAGAATCTGCTCGTTCGGCCAGTCGTGAAACACCACGGGCAAAGCCCGCGCCTTCTCGCGGAGCTTAGCCGGCAGTTTCCGCTGCGTCGCCACGACGGTTTTTTCGGCTTCGGCCGTGAGCTGCGCAAATGTCATGAATTTTTCGGAAACCTCCGATGAGCGATAACGTCTCGTTGCAGGTCCTATCTCCTCTCTAGAAATCCAAAAACACACAATGAACTCCTTGAAACGCTCTCTCCTTACGCTGGCCATCGTCGCTGGCTGCGCCGCTCCTGCTCTCGCCCAACCTCCCGAACATCCGCCGGGTGCCGCCGCCGGCGAACAGGGCGGCGCAGAACGCGGCCCCCGCGGCGGTAGGCGCGGCGATCGCCTCAAGATGCTCGCGGAAGAGCTCGGCCTTACCGAAGAACAAAAGACCCAGCTTAAACCCATCCTCGCTGAAGAAGCCGCCGCGTTGAAAGCGATCTCTGAAGACAAGGCGCTTGAAGGCGACGCACGCCGCGAAAAAATGAAGAGCGTGCGCGAGAGCTTCGCACCCAAGATCGGCGCCATCCTTACGCCCGAGCAGAAAGCGAAATTTGAAAAACTCAAAGCCAGGCGCGGTCCCGCCGGCCCTCGCAAGGATCGCGAAGAAACGAAGTAATCCCGCAATCCCTTCAAGCCTCTCCGCGGCCGCGCTCTCCGTCACTCGCGCCGCTCGTTCTTAAATTTTTAAGAACCGCTGTCGGCCTTCACGGGCTGCGGCGGTTTTTTTATTCCTCACAAACCGCCCATCCCCACGCACGCGCCCTGGCCCGAGCATCAACCCGCTCGCAAACCGCTTCCTCTATTTCACAGACTGCTCGGCCAAAGCCCGCGCTTGCCAAACCCCGCACCTCTTCACTTCCTCGCTCCCGGCGGACTCCCTGGCGGGAGGCCACGTCGAAAAAATCGCTTCCGATTTTCGTGTCGTCCCGTCTGCCACGCGCCGCCTCAAAACGTAATCCATGAACATCCTAAATCGCCTCATCCTCGCGTTGACCCTCACCGCCGGCCTCTTAAGCACCGTACTCCTCGCGGAACCAGCCGCATCCGCGCCACCGACAGGCGAGCACGGCGAAAAATCCCCCAAGAAACCCCGCATCAGTCGCGTCGAAAAACTCAGCACGGAGCTCAGCCTCACCGACGATCAAAAGACGCAGATTGCCGCCATCCACAAAAAGGAAAACGCCGCTCTGAAAGTCGTGCGCGAGGACCAGTCCCTCGAGCGCGCCGCCAAGGCCGCCAAGAACAAAGAAATCCGCGCCGCCCACGACGCCAACGTTCGCGCCCTGCTCAATTCCGAGCAGCAGGCGAAGTTCGACACGCTCGTCGCCAAAGACAAGAAGCACGACCACGAACAACACTGAGCTTAATCCGTCCTGCAGGGCCTGAGCTCGCGCAACCCGGATCGCTCTCCACCGAGAGCTGCCTTCGCCGCCGCCGGCTCAAGCCCGCGGCGGTTTTTTTTCGACAGCCATGCGCGCCCAACGCAGCTTCCCCGACTCACCCCAACAGAATGAACCAATCTCGGGCAGTCATCGCGGGCGGCGGCGCAGCCGGTTTTTTCGCCGCGATCACGTGCGCGGAAACCGATCCCACCCGCGAAGTCGTCCTGCTCGAGGCCTCGCCCACGTTACTGGCCAAGGTGAAAATCTCCGGCGGGGGTCGCTGCAACCTCACCCACGCCTGCTTCGAGCCGCGCGATCTCGCGAGACGTTATCCACGCGGCGGTCGCGAACTCCTCGGCGCCTTTCATCGTTGGCAACCGCGTGACACCGCTGCGTGGTTCGCTGATCGCGGCGTCACTTTAAAAACCGAGTCCGACGGCCGCATGTTCCCGGCGTCCGACGACTCCCAAACCATCATCGACTGCCTCCAACGCGCCGCCGAAAAAGCCCGCGTTCACATCCGCACCCGCTGCGCCGTTATAACCGTTTCCCCCGCCGGCTCCCCGCTGCCCTCCGATCCCTCATCTCTCGACCCTCAGCGCTCAACGCTTTTCTCTCCTCCGTTCACGCTCACTCTTTCTACCGGAGAAACGTCGATCTGCGACCGGCTCCTCCTCGCAACCGGCGGCCCTAAAATTTCCTCCGCTCCGCCACTTGCCGTCCAACTCGGCCACACCGTCGAACCGCCGGTGCCGTCGCTTTTCACCTTCAATCTCACGGACTCGCGCCTGCGCGATCTCGCCGGACTTTCCGTGACCGAGGTCGCCGCCAGCGTACGCGGCACGAAGCTCCGTGAAACCGGCCCGTTGCTCATCACACATTGGGGCGTGAGCGGTCCGGCGATTCTAAAACTCTCCGCGTGGGGCGCGCGCGAACTTCACGCTCGCGACTACCGTTTCACGCTTCTTGTGAACTGGCTCGGAGGAAAAACGCTCGACCAGGCCCGCGCCGATCTCGCCGCTGCGCGCACCGCGTATCCGCGTCGCCAGGTCGCCGCCGCCGGCCCTTTCGCCGCGATTCCCCAACGTCTCTGGGAACGCCTCGCCGTTGCCGCCAGCCTCGCGCCCGACGCGATTTGGACCAGCGTCTCCAACGATAAACTCGCCGCCCTCGCTGCGCAGCTCATCGCTTCTGAATTCGCCGTGACCGGCAAAAGCACCAACAAAGAGGAATTCGTCACCTGCGGCGGCGTGCGTCTAAGCGAGGTTGATTTCAAAACGATGGAGAGCCGCATCCGTCGCGGCCTGCACGTCGCCGGCGAAGCGCTCGACATCGACGGCGTGACGGGCGGTTTCAATTTTCAAGCCGCCTGGACCACCGGCCGTCTCGCAGGCCTCGCGATGGCCGCCAACCCAGTCCGCGCCTGAGATCCCCTTTCCCGAGATGAATTTTTCCTACTGGCAGCTTCTTCTGAGTATCTTGCCTGCTTTCGCCATGCTCGGCGTCGGCATCGGCCTGCGCCGCGCCCGCTGGTTCACCGAAGAAGCTGACGCGAGCCTGCTCAAGATGGTGGTGAACTTCCTCTATCCCTGTCTCATCTTCGAAAACGTCCTCAACAACGCTGCGCTGCTTCAGCCCTCGAACCTCTTTCTCGCGCCGCTCGCCGGTTTCGTGCTGATGTCGGCCTGCATCTACCTCGGGCTCTTCGGCGCGAAACTCCTCGGCCTGAAAAAAGGGACCGGTCTGCGCACCTTCGCCTTCGCCATCGGGATAAACAACTACGGCTACATCCCGATCCCGCTCATGGAATCTCTTTTCGGAAAAGAGAGCATCGGTCTGTTGCTCGTCCACAATGTCGGCTGCGAAGCGGCGATCTGGACGGTTGGCATCTTTGTCCTTTCCGGTCTGTCGTTCCGTGAGGGCTGGCGAAAGCTCATCAACGCCCCGGTCATCTCGCTCATCGTCGCCGTCGCCGGAAATCTGTTACACGTCGGCCCGCACATTCCCGGAGTCGTGCTTAACGTTATCCACCAGTGCGCCGTTTGCGCGATTCCTCTTGGCCTTATCTTGATCGGCGGCGCGCTCGAAAAGTACGTGAACACACCGCGCCAGCTCTTCGAGCCGCGCATCTCCTTCGCTTCCTGTCTGCTGCGCCTGGGTCTCTTTCCGCTGCTCTACCTCAGCGCCGCGAAATTCCTCCCCTGCAGCTACGAGCTGAAGCGCATCCTCGTCGTCGAAGGCGCGATGCCCACCGGTATTTTGTTGATCGTGATCGCGCAGCATTATGGCGGACACACGCTCACGGCCGTCCGCGCGGTCATCGGTACGACCGTGCTCGGCATTTTCACCATCCCTCTCTGGCTGCGCCTAGGCCTCGCATGGATCGAATAACGAAAACGCGCCCACTCCCCCGTAGCCCACTCGCGTAGCCTCTCCCCGTAGCCTCTTCTCGTAGCCGCGCTCCTTAGAGCGTGGCCCTGGGCCGCGTCAGGCTTCTCTGCGATGAATTTTGCCGAAGAGTTATAATCACGAGTCCGTTGACGCCTCCGCCTCTACCCTGCTTTCTCCCGCTTTCTCTATGGAATGGCTATCTGACCCCCAAATCTGGATTTCACTGCTGACGCTCACCGGTCTCGAGATCGTGCTCGGCATCGACAACGTCATTT
>WUUC01085966.1_pt1 | contig 24516 bp, 19 predicted proteins | sample 6278441 | NCBI WGS metagenome assembly WUUC01 (sample SAMN13675441, study PRJNA597444) | soil metagenome | isolation source: soil | place: USA: Washington | collected 2017-10 | reverse complement strand
CGAACGCGCGCTGCTGGCGATCGATCAGCTCCATGTCCGGGCCGTCGACGGTCGGCGCGAGGCGCTCGAGGTCGGTCTCGAGCATCGGCTCGAGGCGGCGGCGGCGTTCGCGGCGGAGGTGGTCATGGGCGGTCGAGGTGGCGATGACGCCGATCCAGCTCGACACCGAGCAGCCACCGTCCACGCGGTAGAGCTTCAAGCGGCGGAAGTCGCCGGCGACCATGTTCATGCAGGCGTCGCCGAGGATGTCCATGAGATCGTCGGGCTGCACGCGCACGCCGGAGCGCAGGCAGACGCGCGTGATGCAGGCGATCATCAAGTTGCGGAAGCGATCGTAGAACGCTTCCCACGCGAGGGCGTCGGCCTTCGACACTGCGTCCAGGAGCTCGACGTCGGTCATCGCGTCGAGATCGAAGCGCCGCGCTTTTTTGGTGTCTGCTTTCATCCGGGTGGTCTCCATCGTCGCGATCCAGGCATTAGCGAGGAGCGGACCACGCCCGCCGTGGCCCTAAGCCACCGTCACGGCTCACGATTTATTCGATGTGCAGCAGCTCACGTAGGTCCGACCGGAAAAAAAGATCCGCCGACGAATGACGTATGAGGCTCGCGGATCCGCGTCCGGGTCCCGTTTTGCCGAAATTCTTTGCGGATCGCGCGGTCGGAGAAAAAGATCCGATACGCTGCCCTTCCTGGATGTCGTTGAAATTGTTTGTACCTTGTCATCGACCGGAGAAAAAGATCCGATGGCCTCGGCTTCGTGTCGCTCGCGCTCCGGGGCATGCCCGCTTACTTCGACCGCTTGGCCGCCGCGAGCTCGTCCTGAAGGCCATGAAGCTTGAGCTTCGCATCCAACGTGACGCGAGAGATGCCGAGCGCATCCGCCACCGCAGATTTGACGCCGGCGGTGCGCACCCAAGCGCGAAGGATCATCTCGCGTTCCACGCGCGCCACCGCCTCGGCGAGCGTGTCGCCGGAAGCGATCGCCGTCTTCGCGACGTCGCTTCCCGCGAGGAGATCCGCCGGAAGATCGCCGAGCCCAATACGAGAACCTTCGGACATGATCACCGCGCGTTCGATGACATTGCGAAGCTCGCGAACATTGCCGGGCCAACTGCGGCGCTCCAAAGCTTCGATCGCCGCGCCATCGATCTCTTTTACCGGAACACCGGCGCTCTTCGAGAGCTCTTTGACGAAAGCGAGCGTCAAAGCCGCAATATCCCCCGAGCGTGAGCGCAGCGGAGGCACGCGCAAATGGATCACCGCCAAGCGGTAATAGAGATCCTCGCGAAACTCGCCGCGCGCGATCATCTCTTCCAGCCGCCGCGAGGTCGCCGCAACGATGCGCACGTCGACCTCGAGCCCACGCGTGCTCCCCACGCGAAAGATCACCCGCTCTTGCAGCGCGCGCAGAAGCTTCACCTGCGTGTCGCGCGCGCATTCGCCGACTTCATCGAGAAATAAAGTGCCGCCGTTCGCCGCCTCGAACAGGCCCATCTTCTGGCGATCCGCACCGGTGAACGCGCCCTTCTCGTGACCGAACAGCTCCGACTCTTGAAGGTTCGCGGGAAGCGCACCGCAGTTCACCGCGATGAACGGACCACTCCGGCGCGCGCTCTCGGCGTGCAGCAACCGCGCGAGCACCTCTTTGCCGCTGCCGGTCTCGCCCGTGTAGAGCACGCTCGAAGGTGCACGCGATGCACGCAGCGTCTCTTCGACGATGACCTTCATCGCCTCGCTCTCGGCGATCACCTGCGGCTTCTCGACTTTGTGCGCACGGCGCGCGCGTTTTCGCAGCTTGTCGATGCCGTCGCCGGCGAGCACCACCAGCGCGAGCGCGTTCACCGCGGGGATGAAGGCGCGCAGATCTTCCGCGCTGAACGCGTTCTTCGCTTTTTTATCGAGGTGCACCATCCCGATCGCGCGGCCGTCGGCGAGGAGCGGCGCCGCGAGCAACGAGCGGATGTCCGAAGACACGATGCTCACGCCGCCGGAGAACGCCACATCGCGCGGCGCATCGCCGGAGATCAACGCCCGTTTTTCACGCAAGACCCGTTCGACGATGGTGCGGCTGACGGTGATCGGCCCCTGCCCGTGCGCCGCCAACACCCGCGGTTTTTCTTCCGCCCCGAGCACGGCCGCGAGCACAAAGGCGCGTTCGGCGCCGAATCGTGCGGCCAGCAGCGCGACCGCTTCCGCGAGCAGATCTTTTGCGCCTTCGGGCTGCGCCAACGATCGCGCGACCAGCTCGAGCAGCTCGGTCCCTGCCTCGCGCTCCTCGCCGCTGACGTCGAGCGCGCGTTCGCCCACCGGTTCGGCGGAGGCGATGATCACATCGGGACCTGTCCGAGAGATCAGGTAATCGAGCTCGGGCGAAAACAGAAAGCTGGTCTGGCCCACGCCGATCAGATCGTTTGGTGCGAGCCGCGCGCTCGTGCCGGTGATGGTGCGCCCGTTGAGCGCGGTCCCGTTCTCGGAGAGATCGCGGAGCAACCAGCCGTCGCCGTCGCGTTCGATCGCCGCGTGCCTGCGGCTGACCTGCGCATCGAAGAGCTGGATGTGAACCGAGCTGCTGCGGCCGATCTCGGTGTGGTCGCGATCGAGCTCGTAGCGGATGCCGGTGGCGCGTCCGGTGACCGCGAGGAGCACCGCGCTCATTTCGCCGGCTCCTCGGAGGCTTCTTGGAACTGATAACGAAGCCCCACCGCGAAGACGAAGATCGTCCCCGAAGCTTCAAAAGAGCCGACCGGATCCTGAGGATCGATCTTCGGATAGTTTCGCTTCGCCACGTAAAACAGCGACGCGCCCGCATCGATGATCAGCGGGTTGGAGAACGCGTTGAACGGATCGCGAAAACGGATACCTGCCCCAATGGCCAGTTGGTGGGTCGTCGCATCGACGTAGTTCGTCCCCGAAGTTTGCACCGGCGCCGGGCTCGGGCGGATCGAATAACCCGCGCGAAAAGAGAAGATGTCGTAGTCTTTCTCCACGCCGAAACGCGGGATGACCACGTCGCGAAAGCCGAGCACCACCGCGCGATCTTGTCCTTCGGCGGGTGCGTCGAGCACGTCTTGGAGACCTGTACCTTCGAACAGCTCGCCGCCGACATCGATCGACGACGCCACCGACGGATCCGGCGCACCCGACCACACCGCGTAGGTCACGTCGGCCGCCAAACGCAGCTGAAATTCGGGCCAATCGTAGCTCGCGCCGAGCGAAAGTTGGTGCGGCGTGTACTGCACGCGAAAGTTGGTCAACACCAAGAGCCGCGCGATCCCGGTGATCTCCAGCTCCACCGGCAGATCGACGGGCGCTTCGATCGACGCCCGGTACGAGACACCGATCCGCAAGCCGCTCACCGGCCGCAGCTCGATACCCACCAGCGGTGCGGTCTCCGGCTCGATGTCGAACTCCACCGTCTTTCGCGAAAAACGTCCGGCGACGATGTCCAGCTCGTAGTCGAGCCGGCCGTTCACGCCGGCGAGGATCTGTACGCCCATGCCGAGCGACAACCATTCGAACGGCATCACGCCCAGCCCGAGCAAAGCCACCAAACGCGACGGGAGCGACTGGTACATGTACCAGTGCGGAATCGCGGGATCGAGCGACTGGCCTTGGAGCAAGGAACGCGTCGGCACCGAGATCGCGAAGCCGAGCGCGACGCGATTCCGAAACGCGGGACCACCGAGCGGAAACAACGAGCCGAAGGTGATCCCATTCGACGAAGGCGGCGACAGATCGCCGATCGCGCGCTCGCTGTTTTGAAAGCTCATCTTCAAGCTCGGCCGCGCACCATAAAAGCCGACACCGAAGCCGAGATGTTTCGCCGCCGTGAGCGCCGCGGGGTTGTAATAAACCGCGGTGAAATCGTCGGCGAACGCGGTGTGCGCCGACGCCATGCCCAAGGCGCGCGGATTGAACCCATACAGATCCAGCGGATTCGCGTGCGCCGCGGTTGGGAGAACGAGCAAAAAGAGCACGCTGATCTTCAGATCAGTCATTGAACCGACCACATCCGCTCAAGAGCTTCGCCACCGCTTCCAAGGCTTCGCCGAGCACTTCTCGGTCGAGCAATTCGATCACCACCGGCAAGGTGAGCTCTACGTCCGGCTCGGACAACAACGTCGACAAAAGGCCGCGGATGTCGCGCGAAAGTTTCGGATCGTCGCGCACGATGGCCACCACGTCGGCGACGAGATCGAGCTCGTTCTTCGCGCCGGTCTCGCTGGTGATCGCCACCGTGGAGTCGATGATCATGTTCAGCCCGACCTCTTCGCTGGCGATCAGATCGTAGACGAAACCGAGCAATTGATCGCGCGCTTCCGGATGCATTAAACCGCAGCGCACGGCGCCTTGAATGGGAACGAGGATCCCGGCTTCGGGGCGCGTCGCTTCGTCGAGCATGGCCACCAACACTTCGATCTTCGCTTTGAGCGCGGGCGACACCAGCGGATAGACCGCGCTCTCGAGCAAGGTCTGGACGCGTTCGATGGAGAAATTTTCGTCCGCCAGGAACACCATAATCTGCACACCGATGGAGACGATCGCCGGTTTTCCGCGCTCTGCGTTCTGCTCGAAGCTGTCGAGGAAAGGGCCGAGCGCGGGATCAGAGAGCAGAGGCGAGGCTTCTTGAAGGGTCGCCGTCAACCACGGTTTGCCGTGTGATGGGCTCTGAAAACGGAGCACACCTTCGACGCCGGTCAGCAGATGATCGGGGTCGCAGCGATCGATGAACAACGCGGCGGCGTCGGGCACGGCGTAACGGGTGGTGCCGTCCGTGCGGCCATCGACCAAACCGAGCGCAGCGACCAAGAGCGGCGCGAGGTTCGCTTCGATCTCACCCTTCTTCGCGATCTCCACGACCAGCTCGGTGCGATCGAGCCCGAGCTGTGACACGAGCGTGACAATCGCGCCGAGCAAGGTGCGCAGCGCAGGATCGTCGAAGTTTTTTTGAATGACGGCACGCAGCGGCTCGAAGCGATCTTCACCGAGGAATAAAGCCAATTTCGGCAAGAGCGTTTCCGTCGTCCCGCAGGCACCGGGCGCGATCGCCGATTGCACGTGCGGTGCAGAGCGCTCGGTGTCGAAGCTGCACGACAGAAGAAGAAGCGCACAAATTGGGGCGATGCGCCGCACGAGGGAAGAACGTTCAATCCGACTGTACCGTGACGGTCAATGGGTCGATTCGCGTGGACCCACCGTCCTTCGTGGTCTAGCGTCGCGCGCATGCTGACCGCACTCCAGATCGGCGCGCTGATGTCGCTTTCGATCGCAGCGCCTCCGCCTGCGACCGATCCCGCATTGCCGTTCGAGAAATATCAGCTCGAAAACGGGCTGACCGTCATCTTGCACCAGGACAACCGGCTGCCGCTCGCAGCCGTGAGCGTCTGGTACGACGTCGGCGGGCTCCACGAAAAAGCCGGAAAATCAGGCTTCGCCCACCTCTTCGAACACATGATGTTCCAGGGGACACCTCACGTCGGCGCGGACCTTCACTTCCGGCGCTTGCAAGAGGTCGGCGGCACGAACATCAACGGTACGACGGACTTCGATCGCACCAATTACTTCGAGACCGTGCCGAGTCACGAGCTCGATCTCGCGTTGTGGCTCGAGTCCGATCGCATGGGTTTCTTGCTCTATTCGCTGACGAAACCGGCGCTCGATAACCAGATCGAAGTGGTGAAGAACGAGCGCCGCCAATCGGTGGAGAACGCGCCCTACGGCTTGCTCGACGAGATGATCACCCAGACGCTTTATCCGAGCACGCATCCCTATTACGGGAACGTGATCGGCTCGATGAAAGATCTCGAGAGCGCGACGCTCGACGACGTGCGCGACTTCTTCCGCACCTATTATTCGCCGGCAAATGCCTCGCTGGTGATCGCCGGCGACCTCGAGATTCCGAAGACCAAAGCGATGGTGCAGAAGTATTTCGGCACCATCAAAGGTCTGCCGAAACCGGCGCCCGTGAAGATCCCGGCGCCGGCGATCGAGAAGGAGCAGGTGATCAAGTTCGTCGAGCCGGTGGCGAATCTCCCGAAGCTGACCTTCGTGTGGATGGTGCCCTCCGCGTTCGAACCGGACAGCGCCGAGCTCGATCTTTTGACGCACGTGATCTCAGGGACACGTTCGGCCCGCCTCGATCGCAAGGTCACCTTCGATCAGCTGATCGCCCAGTCGGTGACGGCGCGCCTTCAGCCGAACAAATCGGGCTCGCAGTTTTACATCGAGCTGACGGTGCAGCCGGGGCGCACGCTGGAAGAAGCGCACCAAGCGGTCGACGCGGTGCTCGCCGACTTCCGGAAAAATCCGCCGAGCAAAGCGGAGCTGCAGCGCGCCATGAACGCCGAAGAGACGGGGACGTTTTATTCGCTCGAGATCCTCGGCGGCTTCTCCGGTCGCGCCGAGCGCTTGCAGACCTACCAGAACTATCTCGGTGATCCCGGAAAGCTCGCCTGGGACCTCGAGCGTTACAAGAAGGTCACGGTGAAAGATCTCGACCGCGTCTTCAAGAAATACATCAACGACAAGCGGCTCGTGGTCTACGCGACCCCGGCGAAACAGGAGGGCTGAACATGAACAAGCTGATCATCGGCGCTTTTGCTTTTGCCATGGTGGTGTCCTGCGCCAAAAAAGGCGCGGAGCCGGAGACCTCGCCGGCGGGCGAGACGCCGACACCTGATCCGAAGGCCAAAACTGATCCAAAGAACACACCTGATCCAAAGGCCACCAAGACCGAAGTCGCGCTGGCGACGGACCTGCCGCCGATCCCCGACTCGGAGAGCTGGCGCAAAGATCTGCCGCAGAACGTCGACGAGGAGACTCCGCGCCTTCCGGCGTTCGAGTCCTCGAAGCTGAAGAACGGGCTCACGGTGATCGTCCCTTCGGAGAAATCGCAGCTCCCGTTGATCAGCCTGCAGCTGGTGACGCGCGGAGGTGCGGCGCTCGATACACCGGACAAAGCGGGCCTCGCTTCGCTGGTGTACGGAATGCTCGGCGAGGGTGCCGGCAATCGTGACGCCCTGAAGTTCAGCGATGCGGTCGCGGATCTCGGCGCACAGTTTGGTGCGGCTTCCGATCGCGATCGCGGCTCCGTTTCCATCGGCGGGTTGTCGCGGCACGCGGATGCGATGACGGCGCTGCTCGCGGATGCCGCGCTTCGCCCGCGGATGGCGGACAAAGACTTCGCGCGTCGCAAGGAGCAGCAGATCGCGGGTTTGATCGCCTCGCGCGGCTCGCCGGATGGGCTCGCGTTTCAAGCGATCCCGGCGTTGTTGTACGGAAAGGATCATCCGTACGGCCATCCGCCCACGGGTACTCCGGACACTGTCAAAACGATCAGTATCGCGGATCTCAAGGCGGCGCTCCCGAAGGTGATCGCGCCGGAACGTTCGGCGTTGGTCGTCGCGGGCAATCTCTCGCTCGACGCGGCGGTGAAGCTCGCCGAAAAACATTTCGGCAAGTGGAAGAGCGGGACCTCGGTGATGGCGGAGATCAAAGAAGTATCTGCGGCTCCGCGCGCGCAGGTCTTCCTCATCGACAAAAAAGGTGCGCCGCAGACGATGACGCTCGTCGGCCGCCCGATCTTCGGACGCGGCAGCCCGGATGAAGCGCCGATGTTGGTGACCAACAACCTGTACGGAGGATCATTCACCTCGCGCTTGAACATGAACCTGCGCGAAGACAAAGGTTACACGTACGGTGCCGGCTCGCAGATCGCCTACCGCATCGGTGCCGGTTCTTTCCTCGCGTATTCGGCGCTGCGCGCGGATGCGACCGGACTGGGGCTCGCAGAGTTCTTCAAGGAGCTCGAAGGTTTGATCACCAAACCTCCGGCGGAGGACGAGGTCACGCTGGCGAAAGACGGCTTGATCCTGGCGCTGCCCGGACAATTCGAACGGCTTTCGGCGGCGGCGACCGCGGCCAGCAGCATCTTCGTGTACGAGCTGCCGCTCGACTATTACGTGGGTTTGGTGGAGCGCATTCAGTCCGTCGATCCCGCGAAGGTGAAAGAGATGGCGCAGAAACATCTCGATCCGAAGGTGATGACGGTGTTGTTGGTGGGGGATGCCGCCGGCGTGAAAGCACAAGTCGAGAAGCTCGGGCTCGGCGCCGTGGTGCTCACACCCGCACCTTAAAGAGAGCTCGGTTGGAAAAAGCGGTGCCTAAGTGACCGCGAACGCACGTATTTGACCGAGGGATCCGCGGGGCTTCCATTCCCCACCACCAAGGTGCAACGCTTCAAACACAAACGCTCGGGAAGATCTGACCCCCGGGTCGAGCGTTGGAGGTTCTGATGAAGCTCGAGCTCTCTCTTCTCCTCACGTTTGCCGTCGCGGCGCCCGCCTTCGCGGAAACCGAGCTGCCCGAGGCCACGTTGCCGGTGCAGCTCCTCGTCGATCTGAACGACGACACCACCGACGCCGATGAACAAGACCTCGAGGCCAAGCTCGGCGGTCTCGATCTGAAATTGAACAGCATCAACGCGACCGAAGAGCGCTTCTTCGTCGCCGACATCGATCCGGCGCTCCTCCCGGACTACCTCGATGCGCTGAAGAACGATCCCCGCGTCGAACACGCGGAGCTGAACTACTTCTACGAAATGTCGATGATCCCCGACGATCCCATGTGGGATCGCCAGTGGTCGATGCAGATGATCGACATGCCCGAAGCGTGGGAGCACGCGGCCGGCGAAGGTGTCGTCGTCGCGGTGATCGACACCGGCGTCGCCTACGAGAACTACGAGAAATTCAAGCTCGTCGAGGATCTCGGGGGCACCAGCTTCGTCAAAGGTTACGACTTCGTCTCCGACGACGATCATGCGAACGACGATCATGGCCACGGCACCCACGTCGCGGGGACGATCGCCCAGACGACGAACAACGGCGTCGGCGTCGCCGGCATCGCTTACAAAGCGAAGATCATGCCGCTCAAAGTGTTGAACCGCGCGGGTATGGGCACGGCGGCCGACATCGCCGACGCGATCCGTTTCGCGGCCGATGAAGGCGCGCAGGTGATCAACATGTCGCTCGGCGGCGGCGGGCGCTCCGCGGTCATGGAGAGCGCGGTCGCCTATGCGCGAAAGAAGAACGTCGTCGTGGTGTGCGCGGCGGGCAACGGCTCGCGAAATCGCGTCGAATATCCTGCAGCTTATCCGGGTGCTTTCGCGGTCAGCGCGGTCGGCCCCGACAAGAAGCTCGCGTTCTACTCGAGCTACGGCAAAGAGCTCGCCATCTCCGCTCCGGGCGGTGACAAACAAAAAGGCGGTGACGCGGGCGCGATCTTACAGAACACGATCCAGCCTGATCGAGTGGCCAGTACGAACCTCTATCTGTCTTTCCAAGGGACCTCGATGGCCACGCCGCACGTCGCGGGTGTTGCGGCCTTGGTGATCAGCGCAGGTGTCACCGACGCGAAAGACGTCGAGGAGATTTTGAAGAGCTCGGCGAGCGATGCCGGTGAACAAGGCTGGGACGAGAAGTACGGCGCAGGCATCCTGAACGCGGGACGCGCGGTCCAAGAAGCAGAAGGCGCGACCGGTGGGTGGAAGTTTTTGCTCGCGGGCCTCGGCTCGCTCGTCGCTTTCGTCACCGGTCTGCGGAGAAAGCTGCCCGGCGCGCGTTTTGGTTTCGGCTCGATCTTGGGCACGATCCTCGGCGCGAGCGGTCTGTTCTTCTTGAGCCGCCTCGGCGTGCCCGGCCTCGGCATTCTCGCCGAACCGATGCCCGCGTGGGACGGAGTGATCTTTGGATCAGGTTGGCGCTTCACCGCGCTGTGGGCCTCGGCGATCCCGGTGGTGCTCGCCACCGTCGCTTTGCTCTCGTCCAAGAGGCTGCGCGGCTTCCTCTTCGGTCTGTCCATCGGTTGGGGCGCCCATCTGATTTTGTCGGCGTTCACGCTCGCCGCGGATGTCCGCTTCATTCCGGGAACGGCCGGTATCTTCGACGCGATGTGGCTCGCCACCAGCGGCCTGATCCTCTTCGCGCTCGCCACGTTGGTCGCAAAACTTCAGGTTGCGCGACGCTGATGATACTTTGACGGCGGCGTGCCGAATTTTCCGCCGCTGCTCCTCTACTCGCATCCCAGCACCGGTGAGCTGTTTCGCCGCCGGTGGTTCCTCGAAGTCATCGATGGGAGCGATCAGGGCACCGTCGCAGAGATCGATCACTCGCCGGCGTTGATCGGTGCGGCGCCCGCATCCGCGCTGTTGATCACCGACGACACCGTCTCGCGTTATCACGCCGAAGTGGAGCCGTTCGCCGAAGGCGTGCGCCTCCGCGATCTCGACTCCACCAACGGGTCCTTCATCGGCGAAGATCGCGTGCGCGACGCCTTCCTCGAAAACGACGAAGAGTTCCGCGTCGGCCGCACCACGGTCCGCGTGCGCGCAGAAGACGAATCCGCCGCGAGCGAGATCGACACCGATCCGCGAGGTGTTCCGCCGGGCGCCGTCGAAGAAGTCGGCCACGCGTTGGCGGTGGCCGGCGTCTCTCGCGAGCTGTTGCGTTTGGTCCGGAAGATCGCGCCGTCGTCTTCGGCCGTCCTGTTCGAAGGACCAGGTGGCTCCGGAAAAGCGACGCTCGCCAGATTGTTGCACGATCTTTCGCCGCGAAAAGCGCAGCCCTTCGTCTCTTTCGCGCCGCGAACGATGATCGACGAGACCGAAGCGATGCAGCGCCTCTTCGGCCGCGGGAGCAAAACCGCGTCTCCGCGCCCTTCCCTGTTCGAGAACGCCAAGGGCGGCACGTTGTTCATCGAGGACATCGCGCATCTGCACGAACGCCTGCAGCTCAGTCTGTTGAACGCGATCGAACGCGGTGAGATCCAGCGCGACGCCGATGATCGAAAGATCAGGATCGACGTCCGCCTCGTCTCCTCGACCTCGAAGAGCTTGAGCGACGATCCGCGCTTCTCACGCGCGCTCGAACAACGTGTCGCGGTGGTGCGGCTTCCCGTGCCCTCGCTCCGCGAACGCAAAGAGGACGTGCGCGCGTTGGCAGAGCGTTTCTACGAGCAGGTCCGGCGCGACGCACCGAAGCTCGGCGTGCGCGCGCTGACGTTGTTGGAGAACGCACTTTTGCCGGGAAACCTCGACCAGCTCCGCGTGCTCATCGGAGCGCTGGCCGTGGGTGACGCGCAGCGACCAACCGACGAGAACCAATGGGGCCTGGCCCACACAGAGCTGACCGCCTCGCTCCGGCGCGCGTTCATCGAGGACGTGCTCGCGGCGAAACAAGGGCACGTCGGCCAAGCGGCCGAAGATCTGCGAATGACGCAGCTCGAGCTGTTTCGTTTCTGCCAAAAACACGACGTCGATCTCGAGGGGACCGATCGATGATCGAAAGTTAACACCGCCGCGAAAGAGATCGCGGCCGAGCCGTCGAGCCTTTCTCTTTGCCAAGCACAGCGAAGCATCCGTATAACGCCCGGAGAATGCGCCTCTTCTTTGGCCCGCTCCTGCTGCTCCTCGTCCTCAGCGCTGCGTGCAGCAGCGAAGATGGACAATCCAACGACTCGGGCGTGCCCACCGACGCGGTCGACGATTACGACGGCGGCGTCGCGCCCGACGCGCGTCCCGACGCAGGTCGCATCGACGGCGGAAAACGCGACGTCGGCTTCGATGATCCGGCGACGATCATCCGTGGCCAAGAGATCATCGCGGGCGTCGACACCTTCGTCGAGGTCCAAGGCGTGCTCACCTCGACCTCGCCGCCGATCTTCTTGCTGCACACCGGTCCGAATCTTTCGCACGAATATTTGCCGGAGCACATGCGCTTCCTCCTCGATGGCAACCGTTTGCTCGTCTATTGGGATCTTCGCGGCACGGGGCTGACCGCCTATGGCGACACCAGCGGCACGTCGACGGTGACCGCCGAGCAACACGTGCTCGACGTCGAAGACCTGCGCCTCTTCATGGGCGAGCGCGGCGCGAACGTCGACAAGATCGACCTCGTCGCGCATGGCTACGGCGCGGGCATCGCGTCGCTCTACGCGGCGGCGAATCCGGATCGCGTCGATCACCTGGTGTTGACCACACCGTTTCCGACGAACATCCGGCAGCTCGGGTGGTTCCGCGCCGACGCGGATGCGCGGCTGACCTCGACCGATCGCCAAGCGCTGAACCTGATCATGTCCGACCCGCAGTGTTGGGGTGACTTCAGCGGCTGCGAGATCATGTCCTGGTTGGTGCGCGGCCCGCACTACATGTGTCCGGAGAACAGATCGAAGTTCCGCGAGCTCTTCTTCGAGCATGGGAGCCCGGAGACGCTGCACTTCGTGGAACGCGATCTGCGGAACACACGGTACGACTGGTCGACGCGGCTCGCCTCGGTCACTGCGAAGACGACGATCATCGCGGGCGCCTGCGATCCGACTCGTCCCGAAACAGTGTTGACGTATTCCTCGACGATTACCGGGTCAGTCCTCCAGACCTTGGAGCACAGCGGACACTTCCCGATGGTCGAGGAGCCCGAGGAATACCGGCGGTTGGTGAAGGAAGCGCTCCGCCGTTGACAGTCTCGACGGGCACGGCGATAGCTTCGCCTCATGCGCTACCATGAGACGATTCTCTCCGCGATCGGCGACACCCCGCTCGTCAAGCTCCGCCGGGTCGTGCCGCGCGACGCCGCGACCGTGTTGGTGAAGTGCGAATACATGAACCCCGCCGGGTCGATCAAAGATCGCATGGCGCTGCACATCATCGAGAAGGCGGAGAAGGCGGGCTTGCTTCGTCCCGGTGGAACGATCGTCGAGAACACGTCCGGTAACACCGGCCTCGGCGTGGCCATGGCCGCAGCGGTCAAAGGTTATCGCTGCATCTTCACGATGCCCGACAAGATGTCGCTCGAGAAGATCAACATGTTGAAGTCCTTCGGTGCCGAAGTTGTCGTGACGCCGACGAACGTGCCGGCCGACAGCCCCGAGAGCTACTACGAAACGGCGAAGCGCATCGCGCGCGAAACGCCGGGCTCCTTCTATCTCAATCAGTACGACAACGCGGACAACATCGAAGCGCATTACCGCAGCACCGGCCCCGAGATCTGGGAGCAGACCGAAGGCCAGATCGACGCGCTCGTCGCCGGCATCGGCACGGGCGGCACGATGAGCGGCACCGGCAAATATCTCAAAGAGCGGAAACCGGGGATCAAGAACGTCGCGGTCGACGCGGTCGGCTCGATCTACAAAGGCCTGTTCGAAACCGGAAAGATGGGCACGCCGCACGTCTACAAGGTCGAAGGCATCGGCGAAGATCGTATCTGCAAAGCGATGGACTTCTCGGTCGTCGACGAAGTCCGCCAGATCGACGATCGCGCCAGCTTCCAAATGGCCCGCCGTCTCACGCGCGAAGAAGGTCTGTTCGCGGGTGGCTCCTCGGGCTCAGCGGTCGCGGTTGCGGTCGCCGTCGCGCGCGAGCTTGGACCGGGCAAGTTGGTCGTCACCATCCTCCCCGACTCGGGCACGCGTTACGTCACCAAGTTCTTCAGCGATCCGTGGATGAAGGACAACGGCATGTTGGAGACGCCCGGCGACCCGTTCGGCACGGTGAAAGATCTGCTCGATAAGCCGCGCAAAGTCGTCACGGCGAAGATCGGCGAAAGCGGCGGCGACGTCGTCGGCCGCATGAAGAGCTTGGGCATCTCGCAGCTCCCGGTGGTCGACGAGAAGAATCATTGCGTCGGCATGATTCACGAGATCGATCTGCTCGAGTCGTTGTTGGCCAAACGGATGGAGCTGTCCGGCAAGATCGACGACGTGGTGCAGCCGCTTCAGGGTCTGGTCACGAAAGACACGCCCATCCGGCACCTCAAAGAGATCTTCAACGAAGGTAATGTGGCGATCGTCCTCGAAGGCGAGCAGCCGATCGCCGTCATCACCAAGATCGACGTCATCGAACACCTGGCCAAGGGGCTTTAACTTGCCTCACTGCGCGCTTCGTTTGCGAGGCAAAGAGCCGCGCATCAACCTGAGAGCCCAGTGAATCGAGGTTGGCGCGCGCCCTGCTCTTCTCGCGGCGCGAATGCGTAGCTTCGCAATTTCCCTCGTCGCAATTTTCCACCTCGCCGCCTGCGGAGGTGGCAACGACGACATCGACGGCGGCGACGGCGCCTCGACGTGCAGCGCGATCGACGCGACGCTTCGCCCCGAAAACTACGATCCGAGCGCGATCGCCCGTTCGCTCGCCGAAGCGGAGTGCGACTTCTACACGCGCTGCCAACCCGCGACCTACCCATTCCTCGGCTTCTCGAACGCCGGCGACTGCACCGCACAGCTCGCGACCCGTTACACGCTGGACTTCGAGCTGCTCGGCCCGGCGATCGCTTCCGGGCGCATCGCGTTCAACAGCGGCAACGTCGATCAATGTGCAGGCGAGCTGCGCACCATGGACTGCGATCTCGGACAGAGCTCGAGCTCCGCGTGCACCCGCGTGACCGAAGGCCAACAAGACGCAGCGGGCGCGTGTTTCCTCACCGCGGAATGCGACGCAGGCTTCTACTGCAAACGTGCTTCGGGCATCGGCTCGGGCGGCACCTGCGCACCGGCCGCACGCCGCGGTGAAGATTGCACCGCGACCGACGGCGCCTGTGAGCTCGACAACGTCTGTGCCCAGGCGGAAGGCGGAATCTTCCGCTGCGTGGCCACGGATCGCGGTGAAAACGACGGCTGCGGCACCTCGGACACCGGCATCTGCCGCGGCACCTTGATGTGTGTGGGCGCGGATGGAGGCGCGGGCACCTGTAAACGCCCGGTGAAAGCCGTCGGCGAATCGTGCGACCTCGCGCTCTCCGCCGCCGCCGACTGCGATCTCGGCAACAATCTCTCCTGTACCAACGGACAGTGCGCCACCGTGACCGCCTGGAACGGCGCGGGCGGTGCGTGCAGCGCCACCGAACAATGCGACGTCGCATCCTATTGTCCGGACGGCGGCGCTCAATGCACCACGCTCCCGAACGCCGGCGAAACGTGCGCCGAAAACGCGTGCCGGCAAGGCGCGTTCTGCGATGGCAGCAACACCTGCGTCGGCGAACGGGCCATGGGCATGCCCTGCGGAGCGTCGTTCGAGTGCGGCGGAAATCTCGCGTGTATCGGTCTATCCGCCGCTAGCGACGGACAGTGCGGTACGCTCAGCTATATGTTGTGCAATTGAAGCGATATCGATTCGTGCCCGAACGTTCGCGGGCGACGGTGATCGCGCATGCCCCCGGTCATGACTTCAAAGCCTCGGGGACAGGCGTCTCAGGAACGATCGAGCTCCTCGAGCTGCGCGTGCAAAGTCTCGACGCGACCTTCCCGCTCGCAGCGCTCGACGCCGGCGACCCGCTCGGCAACCGCGAGCTGAAACGTTTCCTCGACCTCGGCGCCGGACCGGTGGCGCGCGCGATTTTGAGCGAAGAAGATGGGAAACTGACCTTCAGCATCGGCTCGCGGAGCATGACCACCGCCGCCGTCTTCCATGCTCCCAAGGCCAGCGACGCCCAAGGAATCGCGAAATTCGCCCTGACATTCAGCGGTCTCGGCTACACGGCGCCGAAGATGCTCTTTCTCAAGGTGAAGGATACGCTGGAAATCGAAGTTTCTACCGAGCTTCAACCCGTTGACGGGTGAGACCCAACAAAGCGTTTTACTCTCGGGATAAGTCGGCTAGCATCCGCCCCGCATGAATCGCACTGCTCTTCTCGCTCTCGTGTTGTTCGCCTCCGCTCTTCCGGCGTGCGCCCCGCGCATGAACAAGACGCACTTCGCGCGTTGGTCCGATCAGGATCAGAAACGTCGCGACGAGAATGCGGCCGATGAAAAGGTCGACCAGTGGTTGCGCCAACAAGCGGGCGTGGCGACGACCTCGGACGGCAAGACCGCCCCCGCGAGCACGCCGCGCACCACGACCACGCAACAGAGCTCGGTGCAGACGCGCGAGACGACGCCGACGATCCCGCACACCACGACCTCGACCAAATCGAGCCGCGTCATTCGTCCGTCGGAAACTCCGGCGGAAGAAGAAGAAGAAGCGATCTACTAGTTAGGCGCGGTAAAACGCATGACGCTCGATTCCAAGCGCACCATCCTCATCGCGGACGACGAAGCGAACATGCGTAAGGTGCTCGCGGCGATGTTGCGCCGCGAGGGTTACGAGGTCATCACGGTCAGCGACGGCGCCGAGGCGCTCGACATCATGCGGCGCGCGCGCGTCGACGTGTTGCTCACCGACCTGAAGATGCCGAACGTCGACGGCATGGAGCTGCTGAAGCGTGTCCTCGCGGAGTTCGAAGGTGTGCCGGTCGTGATGTTGACCGCGCACGGCACGGTCGACACCGCGGTGAGCGCGATGAAGCTCGGCGCGTTCGACTATCTGTCGAAACCCTTCGACAAAGACGAGCTGCGCCTGGTGATCAAAAAAGCCTCGGCGACCGCCGATCTGAACATCGGCGAGCCGGAGAAGCTGCAAGTCGGCACGGGAAAATACGGGATGATCGGGCACTCACCGAAGCTGCAGTCGGTGTTCAAGACGATCGACAAAGTCGCCGCTTCACCGACGAACGTGCTGATCACCGGCGAGTCCGGCACAGGCAAAGAGCTGATCGCTTCGGCGCTCCACAATTCTTCCGGGCGCATCGACAAGCCGTTCATCAAGATCAACTGCGCCGCGATTCCGCGCGACCTCTTGGAGTCGGAGCTCTTCGGCTACGAGAAAGGCGCGTTCACCGGCGCGGTCTCAAGCAAGCCGGGACGTTTCGAGCTCGCGGACAACGGCACTTTGTTCCTCGACGAGATCGGAACGATCCCGCTCGAGATGCAAGTGAAGCTGTTGCGTGCGCTCCAAGAGTCGGAGTTCGAACGCGTCGGCGGCGTGACCACCACGCGGGTCAACGTTCGTCTGATCGCGGCGACGAACAGCGATCTTGCGGCGGAAGCTGCGGCCGGCCGGTTCCGCGAAGATCTCTATTACCGCTTGAACGTGGTTTCGATCGCGCTGCCTCCTTTGCGGGAGCGCGTCGAAGACATTCCACTGCTCGTGGAGCACTTCAAAGAGAAGTACAATCTCCGCCTCAACAAGAAGGTGGAGCGCGTCAGCGAAAGTGCGCTTGCTTTACTTGCGCGTTACGGCTGGCCGGGAAATATCCGCGAGCTGGAGAACGTGATGGAGCGTGCGGTGTTGTTCGCCGAAGGCGTGATGATCACGCCGGACGATCTGCCCGACGCGATCCGTGCGCCCGATGCGAAACGTGAAGAAGCGGCGGCCTCCTCGCCGGCACCGCACGTGATCGGTCCGCTGAAAGAGATCGTCCGACAACACACGGAGAACCTCGAGAAGAGCCTGATCATGCGTGCGTTGGAGGAGACCGGCGGCAACGTGACCAAGGCGGCGCGAAAGTTGGAAATCTCGCGAAAAAGCCTGCAAAACAAGATGAAAGAGCTGGGCCTTCGGGGTCAGCCCATCGAGGACGGGGACTCGATGGACACGATTCCGCCCGAGTGATCCGGCCGTTTCCTTGACAGGATCTCCGGGCAAGCTTAACGCCATAGGGTGACGAGAAGACTGGTTCTTCCCGCGATCGCGCTCGCTTTCATCAGCGACCGCGCGGACGCAGCGTGGCCGACCCAAGTTCTGAGCGCGGTCGAGAAACACAAGACGTTGCCCGACGTGAACGTCGAAGTGACGTGGGACCGCCTCCTCAAACAAGCGAAGATCACACGCGAGTGGATCCAAAACGACGGCGGCAATCTCACGGCGCTCGACGTCAAAGAGCTACGCTACAAAGAGGTCACTCAGCGATTGCTGATCGATCTGCGCGTCGGCATCTACCACGACTTGGAGCTCCACCTTCAAGCGCCGATCATTCTGCAGAGCGACAGCGAGATTCGGCACGCCGCGGGCGTCGATGGACGTTCGACGATCGCCGGCTCGATGAACGCGGACGATCCCACGTACTGCGAACGGAACGGCGAAAATCCGTGCACGCACAACAACTATCGTTATCCGATCACCGAGGTGCCGGATTCGCGGTCGCGCTCCGGTTTCGGCGACATGACCTTCGGCCTTTCGTGGTCACCGGTCGTCGACACCAAAGATGAAGCGTATCCGACGCTGACCTTGCGCGCGGACATCATCGCGCCCACGGGAAAGACGCGCGATCCCTCGGATCAGGCGGCGCTGCCGGGCGGAAACGGCGGCAGCGTCGGTCTCGGAATGACGGTGTTCGATCTCTCGATTGGCCTGTCGAAACGGATGCGCACCGATATCCCGACGTTCGATCCCTACATGATCTTCGGAGTGCAGCTCCCGATCGCCAGCTCTTCGCAGAAATCACGCGGTATGGAGCCGGCACCGACGGGCCGTTTTTTGGTCGGCACCGAAGTGGTCGTCAGCGAAGACCTCCCCACGTTCCAGCGCTATGCGATCGACCTCTCCTTCGGCGTGAAATACACAGGCATTGGCCGAACGTACAGTGAGCTCTCGGACTATCTGCCGAACTTCAACCAAACGGCCGTTCCGGGAAATCGTGCGCCGGGGGCCGAGCTTTCGCCCGATGTGGTGCAGTATTCGGACTACGACAACGAGAACAACTACAACGTGGCGCCGCTCGATGGAGCGTCCTGCGGCCGTCTCTCGGGTGTGCCCTGCGGAGAGCTCAATCGCGTCGACGAATATCTACAATTGCAGAGTCAGTTCGCGCTCCACGTGCGGCCCGCGAAGTATGCACTGTTTCGCGTGGGCGTCGCGTTCGGTTTGAACACCGACCACTTCTTGACCACCGAACGCGTCGGCGAAGATCGCGATCCGCGAAACACCCCGGAGCTCTGCGGCGGTGCGCCTTGTGCCGGCCGCGTCAATGCGGTGAACACCAACGGCGACGACGAACGTTCGCCCTATTACGACCCCCGCTACGACTCCCCCGGCCGCCGTTTGCGCATCGAAGAGACCACAAACTTCACGCTCTTCGTCACCGGCGCCGCGACGTTCTAATCACAACGGAGCTGTCCGCGCGGCTCGATCGGCTCGAGCAAAGTGATCGTCTGATCGCGCAGATCTTTAGGGATCGCCGGGCGCGACAACAACACAATCCCGTCCCCCATTTGTACAATCTGCCGGACATCGGGCGCCGCGAAATTTTCAGCCACGCAGTAACCGCCGTCGGGATGGTAGGCACCGAAATAGCCACCTGTCCCTCCGTACAGGAGCACTTCGGTCTCGTACTCGGCGATCGCCAACACGGGTAAGACGAAGTCTCCGCTCGGGAGCGCTGAAAGCTGCTGCCCATCTTCCAACTGCACGAGACCGCCGAGGAAGGTCCCCGCGACAACGCCGAAGTTTGGAAGCGAGGCCACCGCCGTCGGATATTGCGAGTCATTGCCGGGGAACTTGAAGTTGGTCAGCGTGCGACCGAGGCCTTCATAACGAAACATCTTCGGCTGATTCACGGTGGTGGGGATCGGGTTGCCGAGGAACAGATGGCCTGCGAGCACTTCGATAAAATATCGTTCGTTCTCGACCAACGCCGCACCTCCCGTGATCAACACCGGCGCGCCTTCTACGCTCGCGGAACGTTCTTGATCGTGCAGCTCGCGCCAGCGGGAGGCGGTCGCGGTGGTCGTCGTATAACTGTAGAGCTTGCCGCCGTCGGTGGTCATCAAGAGCTCGACGTTGTCGCCGTCGAGGTAACGCCCCGACAACCACGCGTAACGGTACGGGTCAGGATTGCTACTCGAAGGCGGGATCACCGTGCGAAAGGTGTCGAAGGTATCGGCGCGATAGAGCGCGCCCCCGCGGCCGACAACGAACATCGAATTCGGCCCGCGATACGCGGCCATGGCACTGGTCGAAAGGACAGTGAGCATCTCCGTAGTGTTCGTCTCGCTGTCGACCATGAACAAACGTCCGTCGAGCACGCCCACCAAGGCCGAGGTCTCGCTCACCGGCTCGACGAAGGTCAGCTCGGTCTCTTTCGTGTCCGGAATTTCGACGGCGATCGGCCGAAACAAGGGTACAAAACGCCGGCACGCCGCCGCGGGATCCACCGGCAGCCGGGCGAGCAGAGCCTGCAAAGGTTCGTAGCTCGGCGGACGCTCCGCCCAAGACGAAGCCGCACCCTCCGCGACGTTCGCCTCGAGCGCGACCTCCGGCACGAGCGCGTCGGGCAACACGCGCCCTTCGTCGGGCAACAGCTCGAGCGTCCCTTCGGACAGGCCGAGCACGTCGAGCGGACAACGATAAGCCGCGGCGTACACCGTGAGACCCGCATTGGTGTCGAGCGGCGAGCGCACCGACTGAGATTTGGTCAGATCCACGGCCTCGGCGCGCAGCGCGTCGCCTTGGGTGTACAAAACGAGCGTACGCATGCCCGCCAGCGCCGGTTCCGGAAAGATCACGGGAGGTTCGCTGCACCCCGCGACCACCCCGAACAGCGCGAACGCGCCCTGCGCCCAGCGTCTCAAGCTCGGAAGAGCATACCGCGTAATAGCGATCTTGCGCGACCGCCCGAACACAAAGACGATCAGGCCGGTTGCTCGCGCAAAAGATCGCCGTGCTCGTCTTGCTCGCGTCCGATCGCGGTGCGACTCCCATCGCACCGTTGGTCGATGCGGTCGCGCGCGCGTTGTCGATGCGGCCATCGCTCGAGCTCAGCGTCGAAGAAGAGAGCTTCAACGACGGAGTGCTCCTGTCCTGTGGGACAGATATCCGCTGCGTCGCCAAAGCGTTCGACGGAAAGTCGGTGGAGCTTGCGCTGTTGGTCGTCGCGGCGAACGACGCGAATCCGCCGATCCTGGCGATGAAGCTGGTCGACCTCAAAAAGGTGAACGTGCTCGCCGACTCGCGCAATCGTTACCAAGCGGGCGCGCTGACCGAGAGCGTGAGTCTCTATGCGAACCAGCTCCTCGACGCCGAAGGATTCAAGAAGCTCGCGCGCCTTCGCGCTCACGTGAAACCTGCGGGCGCAGCGGTGGCGCTCGAAGGCGGTGTCAAGGCGGACGCGGCCGGCGTGTTGCTGGCCGATCCCGGCAAATATCGCGTGGTGGCGACGCACCCCGGCTACGATGAAGAAGCGCGGGACGTGGAGCTGATCGCCGGCCAAGAAACGGCAGTGTCGATCGAGCTCGACGAAGATGGCTCGATCCTCGAATCACCGTGGTTGTGGATCGCCGTCGGAGTCGTCGCCGCGGGTGTGACGACTGCCCTGGTCGTTGGGCCCGGTGCGCCCGACGAAGCGTGTATCCCCATCAACGGCGGATCTTGCGAGTGAGGAGCGCTTGAAGGGGTACCTGATCGGCGGGCGATATTGCCTCCAACGTCACCTGGGATCGGGCGCCGTCGGCGAAGTGTGGGCAGCGGAAGACTTCCTCAACGGCAAACAAGTCGCCGTAAAAGTGTTGCATGCCCATCACCGCAAAAGCTCGCGAGTCTATGAACGTTTCGTGCGCGAAGCAGCGATCATGCGCAAATTTTCGCATCCACGAATCGTGCAGCTCATCGACTCGCTGGAAGAAGCAGAAACTGCATTCTTGGTGATGGAGTATGTGGAAGGAGAAAGTCTACATACGACGATCCGCGAACGTTCGCAGAGGCATGAACACTTCGAGTGGAGCGAGATCCGTGGAGTCGTCGGTGACGTGGCGGCGGGTGTCACGGCAGCCCATGCACAGTCGATTCTGCACCGCGATCTGAAGCCGGGAAATGTGCTCTTATTGGAAGAAGGCGGACGGACCCGCGCCAAAGTTGCAGACTTCGGAATCGCAAAAATGCTGGAAGGACCGGCGCACGACGGAACCACTGTGGGGCGAGTCGTCGGCACGCCGCGCTACATGGCGCCCGAACAATGTGAAGCGCGGGCGGTCGACGATCGCGCCGATCAATTCGCGCTCGGCGTGTTGGCGTTCGAGATGGTGACCTTGGTGTCGCCCTGGGACGACGTCGCCTACCACACGCGCACCGACGTCGAGCCGGTGGTGATCATGGGACGCGTGATGACTGCGGAGCGGCCGCTGTGTTCGGAGAAACGGGCGGATATTCCGGAGGAGCTCGACGCGATCGTGGCCAAAGCGATGGCCATCGAGCCGCAGGATCGTTACGCGACGACCGCAGAGTTCTCGCAGGCTTTTGCACGGGCGATCGCCGCCTACGAAACGTTGCGCCAGTTGCCGCACGCACCGCTGAAACAGATCGAACGGCACCGGGAAACGCAGGTCGTGCGGCAGCGGACCACGCAGGTGACGCTCAAAAAGAGCTCGAAGTTGCCGCTGTTCGCCGCGTTGTCGCTGGTGGTGGTGGGAGCCGCGATCGCCGCCTCGCGCGCCACCGAACGCGCGATGATCGAGCATCCGATCCTGGAAACGCCGAGCGAAACTATCGAAGCGCCCCTTCCGACGGCCCAACAGAAACCTCAGCTGCTCGAGACGGCCCGCGTCGAGGCGGAGACGCAGGAGGCGGAGATTGAGGAGGCGGAGATCGAGGAAGCCTCGAAGACGAAACGTGTACGCAAGGAGCCGGTCGAAGCTGCGGCGCCGAAGGAACAGGTCCGCGAGGCGAAACCTGATCTTTTGGCCAGTGCGCGCCTCCTGGTCCAAAGATCAGCGAGCGAGCCGAACAACTCCGCCCTCCTCGAGCAGCTCGACCGCGAGCTGACCCGCATCACCCATGCGGTGATCACCGATGAGGACCTGAAAAAGCAGCTCATTCGCAGCATCAAAGCGAGCGCATTTGCGGGAAACGTCGGGGGCCTCGAACGCGCCTTGAAAGACCTCGACGACGCGATTGACCGCGGCGGCACGCGGTGAGAACGCTCGGCGCATGGCGCTCGACACCGTATCGCGACGTTTGATCACGCTGGCGCTCGAGGAAGATCTCGGGCCGGGCGACGTGACCGCACAGCTGCTTCCGGCCGAACACCGAGGCCACGCCACGGTGCTCGCGCGGACCTCGCTGGTGCTCGCGGGGACAGCAGCCTTCAGCGAAGTGTTTCGACAAGTCGATCCCGAGTCGGTCGTCGAGTGGACACACGCGGACGGAGCTCCGGTCGAAGCGGGGACGACGGTCGGATCGGTGCGCGGGTTGTCCAGATCTCTGCTGATCGCGGAACGCACGGCGCTCAATCTGCTGCAGCGTCTCTGTGGCGTCGCGACGATGTCCGCGAAAGCGGCGAAAGCCGTCCAGGGGACAAAAGCGCGCGTGGTCGACACGCGAAAGACCACGCCCGGAATGCGTGCATTGGAAAAAGCCGCGGTGCGCGCCGGCGGAGCGACGAATCACCGCATCGGCCTCTTCGACGGCGTGTTGATAAAAGACAATCACGTCCGTGCCGCGGGCGGAGTGGCGAATGCGATTCGGGCTGCGAAAAAGACGGCACATCATCTGTTGAAGATAGAGTGTGAAGTCACCACATTAGTAGAGTTGCAGGAAGCGCTGGCCGAAGGTGCCGATGTGGTCCTGCTCGACAATATGGATGTGCCGACGATGAAACGTGCCGTCGAGATCGCCGCCGGGCGTATCCCCCTGGAAGCGAGCGGTGGTGTGACGCTCGAGAAATTGCCGGCGATCGCCGCCACGGGCGTGGACTTCATCTCCATGGGCGCGCTGACGCACAGTGCACCTTCGGCGGACATCGCGCTCGAGTGGGTATGAAGGCGCTGCTCGAAACGCGGGCCATCGGGCGCGTCCTAGAGAAACACGCGTCGATCGGGAGCACGAACGATCGGGCGCGCGAGCTGGCGCGGCGGGGCGCGGCGCATGGCTTGGCGGTGATGGCGGATTCGCAGACGCGAGGGCGCGGGCAAAGAGGCAAGACGTGGAGCTCGCCGCCGGGACGCGGTTTGTATGTGTCGTATCTGGTGCGGCCGAGCCTGCACACGCGTTCGGCGCCGGTGTTGACGCTGATCGCGGGCCTCTCTTTGCTCGATGCGGTGCGGAAGTTGTGGTCGCTCGAGGCGGCGTTGAAGTGGCCCAATGATCTTTTGGCCAGGGAGGGCCGAAAGAAGATCGCCGGAGTGTTGGTGGAGCTGTCGGCGGATCAGCTGCGCATCGATCATGCGGTGATCGGCATCGGCGTGAACTTGAAAGACAGAGCGTGGCCTGCGGAGCTGGACGACTACGCGACCTCGGTCGAGGAGGTCGCAGGTCGTTCGGTGGAGCGCGATCCGCTCTACGCGGCGATCGCCAAGGAGCTGGAGGCGAAGCTCGACGAGGCGGAGTCCCAAGGTGTGGCGGGCATCGTGGAGCGCGTGGAGGTGAACCTGCTGGGGCGCGGAGAAGTCGCGGAGCTCGATGTCGACGGCACCAAGACGCGCGGGGTGCTCGCCGGGCTGGCCGAAGATGGGGCGCTCGTCCTGAGCGTCGAGGGCCGCGAACAAACGTTTCATCGAGGAGAGCTGCAGCTCCCAAACGCACCGATCAAACCCCGTTAGCGGCCAAGCGCGAAGTTGTTGACACTGAGCCCCAGGGCGCGCTACCCGAACGTCTCAATTCCCGGGGTCATAGCTCAGCTGGGAGAGCGCTTGAATGGCATTCAAGAGGTCGGCGGTTCGATCCCGCCT
>WUUC01076240.1_pt1 | contig 24521 bp, 23 predicted proteins | sample 6278441 | NCBI WGS metagenome assembly WUUC01 (sample SAMN13675441, study PRJNA597444) | soil metagenome | isolation source: soil | place: USA: Washington | collected 2017-10 | reverse complement strand
TATCGATAAACACAAAACGAAAGGAAGGATAACTCGCCGAGAGTTCCTTCAGGTCACTTCCAACCTGCCCATTGCCGCCTGTAACCAGAATAGTTTTCAAAATTCAAATTTTGCGTCTTGTATCGAAGGGAGATTCTTGTCCTTGTCAGAGAGGATGAGTATGTCGTCAGGCAACTTCCAGTCTATTCCAACCGACCGGTAGTGAATACCACCATCTGCCTCGGGGTTATAAAATTCGTCGCATTTATAAAATACATCGGCGACATCGCTCAATACTACAAAGCCGTGAGCAAACCCTTGAGGCACCAAAAGCTGTTTTTTGTTCTCAGCCGAAAGCTCGACGGAGAAATACTTGCCGAAAGTTTGCTCCGACCTCCGGAGGTCGACCACAACATCGAGAATGCTGCCACTAAGTGCACGCACGAGCTTCGTTTGTGCATGGGGCTTGCGTTGGAAATGCAGACCCCTGAGGACACCTTTCGATGACCGTGATTGGTTGTCCTGAACGAAAACAATATCGATATCCGATTTCAGAAGAGTTTGCTTGTTGTATGACTCCATGAAATACCCGCGAGAGTCGCCGAACACCTTCGGTTCCAGTACGTACAGATCCTTAAAACCGGTTGAATTAACTTTCATACCAAATTACCGGATGAATTTGTCATTCATTATTTTCATCAGGTACTGACCGTACTGGTTCTTAAGCAATGGTTTTGCCAGCTCCGTCAACTGGTCTTTTGTGATGTATCCTTTACGGAATGCGATCTCTTCAAGGCAAGCTACTTTCAGACCCTGACGCTCTTCGATCGATTCAACGAAGTTTGAAGCTTGTAGCATCGACTGATGAGTTCCCGTGTCCAGCCATGCCATTCCACGGCCGAGAAGCTTCACCGTAAGCTTCTTTTCATCGAGATATATCTTATTGAGATCGGTGATCTCGAATTCCCCGCGCGGAGAAGGTTTTATGGTCTTGGCTTTCGCTACAACACTGTTGTCATAAAAATAAAGCCCGGTGACAGCATAGTTCGACTTAGGCTGCTTCGGTTTTTCTTCTATCGACAGCACGTTGCCGTCGTCATCAAATTCAGCTACTCCATATCGTTCGGGGTCATTCACGTAGTATCCGAACACAGTAGCTCCCGATTTGATCTCGCTCGACTCTATCAATAATTTGGAGAAGTTGTAGCCGTAGAAAATATTATCACCGAGTACCAGGCAGCACGAATCATTGCCGATAAATTCCTCGCCCAAAATGAAAGCCTGCGCAAGTCCATCCGGTGAAGGCTGGACCTTATACTTTATCGACATCCCAATCTGACTTCCATCGCCTAACAACTGTTCGAACAGGCCGATATCGGTAGGGGTCGAAATAATAAGCACTTCGCGGATGTTTGCAAGCATTAGCACCGACAGTGGATAATAGATCATCGGCTTGTCGTAAATAGGAAGTATTTGCTTGGAGATGGCCTTCGTAATAGGATAAAGCCGGGTTCCGGAGCCGCCGGCTAGGATGATGCCTTTCATAAGGCCGTAAAAATAGCAAGAATTGAGAATTCGACAGCCTTAGGCCTTACACATTAATCCTTGCCATTGGCGGCATGCCGGATCGCGTAAACCAGCTCTATAGAGGGCTTGGCATCCGCCAGACCAAATCCATCGCCGGCCAGGATGTTTCCGTAACTCCGCGTATGCAGCTCGGTAAAGCCGTCGCTGAACTCGATTTCTTCGCCCTCCATCTTCAGGGAACGGTAGGTACGCTTGCCGGCCTCCCGAACAGTGTCGGGGATATGATTGTAGTTTATGCTGAGGTGCCAATTGACCCGGGCTCTTTCCAGTTCGAGGTAGCCTTTTGCACTTTCACCGTCCACGCTCTTCAAGTCCATCCTTTTCAAAGGACCGAATATCCAAAGCAGCATGTCGAAAAAGTGAATGCCGATGTTGGTGGCGATCCCTCCCGACTTCGATACATCTCCTTTCCAACTGATGTTGTACCATTGACCGCGTGAGGTCATATAGGTAAGATCGACATCATACACTTTGCCTTTCGGTCCGTTCAGAACCCTGTCGCGAAGAGCGATGATGTTGGGGTGCAGGCGCAGCTGAAGAATAGTGTTGACCCGTTTGCCGGTCTCGCGCTCCATCTGCTCCAGTGCCTCCACATTCCATGGGCTAAGGACGAGGGGCTTTTCGCAAATCGCGTTGGCGCCCTGTCTTAATGCAAATCGTATGTGCGAATCGTGAAGGTAGTTCGGAGAGCAAATGCTGACATAATCGACGCCATTTCCCTGACGTTTCATTTTATCAAGGTGCCGGTCGAATCTTTCAAACTCGGTGAAGAACTGGGCCTGTGGAAAATATGAATCAAGAATGCCGACGGTGTCGGATTTGTCGAGGGCAGCGACCACAACATTGCCGGTATCCCGTATAGCCTGGAGATGCCGGGGGGCGATATATCCGGCAACGCCGATTATTGCAAACTTCTTCATTTGCTTTTAGTCACTTTATCCTTATTCAGAAAATATTTCTCGCCGCTCTCGTCGCAAATAGCGTACCCGGACGCATCGAATTTCAATGGATGTCCATACTCGCTCATCCACCCCGTTTGCCTGGCAGGATTGCCGACGACCAATGCATAATCAGGGACGGGCTTAGTAACTACAGCGCCGGCGCCAATGAAGGCGAATGAACCGATCTCGTTGCCGCAAATGATCGTAGCATTGGCCCCAACGCTTGCGCCTCGCCTGACAAGGGTCTGCATGTACTCATTCTTGCGATTCACGGCGCTGCGTGGATTAATGACATTGGTAAACACCATCGACGGCCCGAGGAAGACATCATCTTCGCAGATCACCCCTGTATATATAGAGACGTTATTTTGGACCTTCACATTTTTCCCCAGTATGACCCCGGGGGAAACAACCACATTCTGTCCGATGTTGCAGTTCTCACCAATCTCGCAACCGGGCATGATGTGGCAGAAGTGCCAGATCTTTGTACCGGCGCCGATCCGGGTTCCCTCGTCGACTACCGCAGTCGGATGTGCGAAATAATTTTCAGCCACGATAAAACGAAATAATGGTCCTGCAAATATAGTCGAGTTGTTCTTCTGTAAGCTCGGTGTGCATCGGCAATGAGAGCACTTCCTTCGAAAGTTTTTCAGTCACCGGAAATGAGCCTTCTGGTGCGGAGGACTGCCGGTAGGCCTTCTGCAAATGTAGCGGCATCGGGTAGTAGATAATGGTTGGCACTCCATTCGACTGAAGGTATTTTTTCAATTCATCGCGTCGCTGGGCCCTGAGGGTGTATTGATGAAAAGTGTGATCAGATTTTTTCGCCCTTGCGGGAATAATGACTTCACTTAGATCCTTCAATGCGTTATCATAAAATTTGGCCGCCTCGTTACGCTTCCGCAAGTATTCACCGAGATACTTTCCTTTAACATTCAAGACCGCCGCCTGCAGGGTATCGAGCCGGCTATTTACACCAACGATTTCATGAGAATACTTTTGTTTTTGTCCGTGGTTGGCCGTCATCCTGATCCGTTCGGCAAGGCCGGCATTCCGCGTGATGATCGCTCCGCCGTCGCCGAAGCATCCCAGGTTCTTCGTTGGGAAAAACGATGTAGTGCCTATGTCGCCGATTGTTCCGCTCTGGAACGTCTTCCCGCTTTGGAATGTGTAACTGGCACCAAGAGATTGTGCGGCATCTTCGATAACCTTTAGTTGATGCCGCGAAGCGATCTCCATTAAAGGTTCCATATCCGCGCATTGACCATACAGGTGAACAGGAACGATTGCTTTGGTGCGACTGGTAATCTTTCTTTCAACCTGTGAAATGTCGAGGTTGAACGTGTCGGGATAAACATCGGCAAACACCGGCGTCAGTCCGAGTAAGGCAGTTACCTCGGCAGTTGCCACGTATGTGTGTACCGGCAATATTACTTCGTCGCCGGGTTTCAGTTCTAACGCCATCATGGCAATTTGCAGGGCGTCAGTTCCGTTGGCACACGGAATCACTTCAACGTTCCCAAGGTATGATCCCAGGAACGATGCAAATTGTTCTATATCCTTTCCCCGTATGAAAGCTGTGGAATCGAGAACGGACTGAATGGCCTGATCGATCTCTGCTTTGATGCGCAGGTATTGTCCGTGAAGATCGACCATGCTGATTTCCATATTCAGGGTTTGGCGAGACTCGTTTCCCACTGCCATGCGTGAAGCAATGCTTCTTCGATTGAATACTTTGGTCTCCACCGGAGCTCGTTAAAAGCTTTGGAGGGGTCGGCGTAGGTCTTTTCTACATCACCGGGTCTGCGTGGCCCGATTGTATAATTTAGTTTGGCTCCGGTTGCCTTTTGAAACTTGTTTATGAGTTCGAGAACGGAAACACCGACGCCGGTTCCGAGGTTGAACACCCTGTACAACGGTGTGTCGGACTGGCTCAAAAGGAATTCCATGGCCTTGATATGAGCTTGCCCTACGTCAACTACATGAATGAAATCGCGTATACATGATCCATCAGTGGTGTTGTAGTCATCACCGAAAACCGTGAGGTTTTTTCTCTTCCCGATCGCCGTTTGGGTAATGTAGGGCACGAGATTGTTGGGAACACCAATGGGAAGCTCGCCGATAAACGCTGTGGGATGCGCCCCGATTGGATTAAAGTACCTCAATGACACGGCGCGTATCCCGTGGGGATAAACATCTTCGATTATTCGTTCACACATCTGCTTCGTCGCTCCATAAGGCGATTCCGCTCGCTTCATCGGCGCGTCTTCGTTGACGGGTATATGGTCCGGTTCTCCGTACACGGTGCATGATGAAGAGAAAATCAGGTCGCGGGCGTCGAACTCGTTCATCACATTCAAAAGTGTGACAAGAGAATTGAGATTGTTCGAATAGTACATCGCTGGCTCGGCCACCGATTCGCCAACTGACTTATAAGCTGCGAAATGCATTACGCTGCTAATGTTTTCCTCGGCTTCGAAAACCTTTCTAAGAAAGCTGGCATCGGCACAATCACCTTGATAAAAAACAGGTTTTTGTTGAAGGATCTTTTCCATCCCCTCCAACAGCGTGCGGTCGCTTCTCGCAAAATTGTCGACGATCACGGCGTCGTAGCCGGCTTGAATCAGCTCGACAACAGTGTGTGCACCGATGTAACCTGCTCCACCTGTTACTAATATCTTCCTTTTCATAATGTTTCGGTTATCAGAGCCGTGCTGTTACAATCGAGCGGTCGAGGAAACCCTTGACGTCGTACACAACAGTCGACTCGGTTTTTATTTCGTTCCAGTTGATGTCCTTAAACACCTCGTGGTTGACGGCCAGAATGATGGCATGATACTTCTTTTTGGGTTCCTTAATAAGAGTGAGATCATACTCTTCACGTACTTCCTGTTCTTCGGCGAAGGGATCATACACGTCTACGGATGTGCCGTAACTCTGCAATTCCCTGACTACATCCACTACTTTGCTGTTGCGGATATCCGGACAGTTCTCTTTGAACGTGATCCCCAACACCAGTATGTTGGCGTTGTTGATGGGCAGCTTATGCTGGGCCATGAGTTTGATAACCGTGCTGGCGACATGCTTCGGCATGTTATCATTGATCCGTCGTCCCGACAAAATCACTTCCGGCCTGTAACCAAGGCCTTCCGCTTTATAGGTGAGGTAATATGGATCGACGCCTATGCAATGGCCGCCGACCAGGCCGGGTCTGAAGTTCAGAAAGTTCCATTTGGTGCCGGCGGCCTCCAATACTTCGTGAGTGTCGATACCCAATTTTTCAAAAATGAGAGCGAGTTCATTCACGAACGCGATGTTTAGATCGCGTTGAGAGTTTTCGATTACCTTGGCAGCTTCCGCAACCTTTATCGAGGATACCCTGTGAGTTCCCGCAGTCACTATCCTTTTATACAGCTCATCCACCCTGGCGGCAACTTCCGGTGTGCTTCCGCTTGTTACTTTCTTTATATTCGTTACCCGGTGTTGCTTATCCCCGGGATTGATGCGTTCCGGTGAATAACCGCAAAAGAAATCGACGTTGAACTTCAGTCCGCTTGTATTTTCGAGTATCGGAACGCAGATCTCCTCAGTACAGCCAGGATAAACCGTCGATTCGTAAATAACGATATCACCCTTTTTAAGGACCTTACCCACGCTTGTGCTGGCTGCTTGCAGCGGTCTGAGGTCGGGTTTCTTAAATTCATCTACGGGCGTGGGCACCGTGATGATAAACCAGTTTGCGTCTTTGATATCGGAGACTTCGAATGAAAACTTCAGGTTCTTTGCTGCCTTCAATTCGGCGGAGGTCATTTCTCCGGTCTTGTCCTTGCCGTTAGCCAGTTCGTCGAGACGGTTGCGATTGATGTCGAATCCGACAACGTCGAGAATTTTACCGAATTCAACGGCAAGGGGAAGCCCGACGTAGCCCATTCCGACAATTGCAAGTTTTTCCATAGTCTATCCTCCGTAATACGCCAGGTACCAATCTACAAATTTACCTACCCCAACCTCAATAGATGTCGATGGCCGGAAATCTATTTCATTGAAGAGGTCTTCAACATCAGCGAACGACTGAGGAACGTCCCCCACCTGCATGGGCATATTGGTGCGGATTGCCTTTCGTCCAAGCTTCCGTTCAATGTGATCGATGAATTGCCACAACTCGACGGGGTTGTTATTTCCAACATTGAAGATGCGATATGGCGCAAAGCTTGTCGACGGGTCGGGCATCTCGTAATTCCACGACGGATTGGCCGCCGGCACTTTATGAAGGAGTCTTTCGATACTCTCACATATGTCTTCGACGTATGTGAAATCGCGTTTCATATTGCCGTCGTTATAAACTTCGATCGGACTTCCCTCAAGTATCGATTTTGTAAAGACAAACAGCGCCATGTCGGGGCGGCCATAAGGACCGTAGGCTGAAAAGAAACGAAGACCTGTGGTCGGAAGCCCGTAGAGTGACGAATAGGAATGAGCCATCAGTTCGTTGGCTTTCTTCGTAGCCGCATACAACGAGAGTGGGTGATCTACATTGTCATGAATGGAGAACGGCATCTTCTTATTGGCGCCGTACACCGAACTGGAAGAAGCATAAACGAGATGCTTTGCTGCGTTGTGCCGGCAGGCTTCGAGTATATTCAGAAAACCTGTAATGTTGCTGTCGATATACGTGTGAGGATGGTGAATTGAGTGTCTCACACCGGCCTGCGCTGCAAGGTTGACTACGTATGGGAAGGAGTGTGTTTTGAAAAGCTCATTAACGGCGCTGGTGTCCGAGATGTCCAATTTGTAAAATGAGAAAAACTTGTGTTGACGGAGAACGATGACCCGATCTTCCTTCAGTTTCACATCGTAGTAGTCGTTGATGTTGTCGATTCCAACGACTGTGTAGCCTCTCCGGCAGAGCAAGTCTGAAAGATGAAATCCGATGAATCCAGCAGCCCCGGTAATTAAAATTTTCTCGTCTTTGGTCACTGGGAAGTTATTCCTAATTTCGGACCACAAAACTAAGAACTTTCGTTCGATATAACCCTACGATGATATATGGAGAGTCGAAGACCCGGACCCCAATCTGACGACGTTGATCTAGGTCAGCTGTTCTCCAAACTAGGTACGTTTTTCAGCGATACCTGGATGAACTTTATACGTTTTCTGGCTACAATAAGGAGAACGCCCGTTAAAAACAAATGGTCTTTCCTGGCGATCATAGTAGCCAGCGTTGCTCTTGGTTTCATCCTCAACCAATACGTTCGGAAGAATTATTACGAGTCGACCATGATCCTCAGCTCCACCTACCTCAACAAACGGTTGGCAGAGAACACCATCGAAAAGCTCGACATTCTCGCGGGCGAAGAAAACAAATCGCAATTGGCGAAAGTATTGGGATTACACGATTCGCTTGCGGACAATATTGTTGGATTCGAAGTTCAGCCGTTCGTGGCGGAAAATGATGTGATCGAACTTGAAGTCCTGAAAGAACAACTTCGGGGTGCCCAGACTAACGCGAACAACCAGGAGGTCATCACACAGGTGATCGAAAGAATCGAAATTGAAAACCGGCATGCTTTCGAGATCACTGTAAGAACACTGAATCCAAGTGTTATCCCGGATCTCCAGCATGCAATCGTCGGGCATTTCCGCAACAATCCCTACATCAGGAAACGTATCGAGATCAACCGGGAAAATCTTTTGGGCAGGAAAGAGAAACTGACCAGGGATATTGAGAAGCTTGACAGCCTGAAGTCGGTGATCTATGCAAACTACAGAAATATGGCCGACCAAAGCAGGCAAGGTTCGAACAATGTGATCCTTAGTGACAAAGCTGTTACCGATCCCGTTGATATCTACAACCAGGACCTGCTCATCTACAATGAACTCCAGGATGTTGACAGAGACCTGTTCCTGCAGAAAGATTTCGAAATCGTAGATGGATTTACCGAATTCAGTGAGCCGGCCAGCGCGAGTTCCGTAACCGTCATCCTGTATTCTTTGCTTATCGGGGTTGTCGTCGCATATCTCGACGTCGCAATCCGGACCTTCAATAGCTACCTGGCTAATTTTCAATAAAGAGTGCTGACTCTACTTAAGAAAGAATTCACACTCGACATTCGCCGTAAGTCGATCTTTCTCGGCATTGTTCTCTATTTAATAAGCACAACGTTTATCTGCTATCTCACTTTTACCCTAAAAGGCAACACGATGAGCCCGCTTACGTGGAGCGCCATCTATTGGATTGTTGTAATGTTCAGCGGGGTGAACTCGGTCGCAAAAAGTTTCATCGGAGAGAAAAAAGGGGTTGACATTTACCTGTTCTCCGTCGCCGATCCTCATGACGTCATACTTGCCAAACTGCTATACAATTTCTTTCTGTGCGGATTGATGTCATTAAGCTGTCTTGCATTATTTATGCTCTTCTTTGGCAACCCCATTGCCGATACGGGCACTTTTTTGATAGCGGTCGTCCTTGCGTCGCTGGGGTTTTCAGGAGCGTTTACAATGCTCTCCGGTATCGCATCAAAATCCGCAAACAGCAACGTGATCATGGCCGTGTTGAGCTTCCCGGTGATCATCTCTGTATTGTTGCTTGTGATAAAAGTGACCAAAAATTGTATCGACGGTCTTGATCCAAGCTTGAGCACCAGCGACCTGCTCTCTCTCGCCGCTATCGACGCTTTACTGGTAGCGCTATCTTATATGCTGTTTCCATTTGTGTGGCGGAGCTAAGCCAGGCGACTGGCTCCATTGCGGAGAAATTCATTCTCGTACACGCTCTTAAGCCCGCTTTTCAGATCGATGCGCGCTTTCCAGCCCATCCCATTCAGTTTCGAAATGTCCATCAATTTTCTTGGTGTTCCATCGGGTTTCGTCGCATCAAACACGATCTCGCCCGTGAACCCGACGATCTCGCGAATGAGCGCGGCCAGGTCTTTTATCGACAGGTCCTTTCCAACACCGACATTGACGAACTGGATGTCAGAATAATTATTCAGTAAGAATAAGGCTGCGTCGGCAAGGTCATCCACGTGGAGGAATTCACGCAAAGGAGTTCCGGTACCCCACACCTCAACTGTTTTGCTGCCGGAAACTTTCGCTTCATGCATTTTCCTGATAAGGGCAGGTATAACATGTGAGTGCTTAAGGTCATAGTTGTCGTTAGCGCCATAAAGGTTGGTAGGCATCGCACTGATAAAGTCGCAACCGTACTGGCGTCTGTAGCTCTCACACAGCTTGATGCCCGCTATTTTTGCAATTGCATACGGTTCGTTCGTTTCTTCCAGATATCCCGACAACAGGGATTCCTCTTTCAACGGCTGTGAGGCCATCTTCGGATAGATACATGAAGAACCCATGAACAGCAGCTTCTTTACATTTGATTTGTAGCTGTAATGAATCACATTCGATTCGATCATCAGATTCTCGTAAATGAAGTCAGCCCGATAAATATTGTTGGCCACGATGCCCCCGACTTTAGCGGCGGCCAGCACAACATAAGCCGGTTGTTCTTTTTCAAAAAATGTCCTGACGTCGGCTTGTGCCCGAAGGTCAAGTTCCGAAGAGCTTTTCAGTACGAGATTATCGTATCCTTCGGCCTGTAACTTCCTCACAATAGCCGATCCTACCAGGCCGCGGTGACCTGCCACAAATACCTTTTCATGTTTCTCCATTACTCCGCCCTTCTTAAAACCTTATGACCACCTTCCGCCAGGTACGACTCGCGGAGGAACAACTCATAATCGCTGTCGACCATGTCCGTCACCAAAGCATCGAGATCATATTCCGGTTCCCAACCTGTTGCCTTTGTGATCTTCGCGCGGTTTCCAATAAGTATATCAACTTCAGTCGGACGAAAGTACACGGGATCGATCTTTACAACGACATCGCCAACTTTCACTTTCACATTGTCCTTCTCAACCGCCTTCACAAAACCCACTTCATCAACACCTTTGCCTTTAAATCCTATTACGATACCCAGGCGTGCGAACGACTTGACAAGGAAATCACGAACAGTGGTTGTAACACCGGTAGCCACAACGAAATCATCGGCTACCGCATGCTGAAGTATAAGCCACATCGCCCTCACATAGTCTTTGGCATGACCCCAGTCGCGTTTTGCATCCAGGTTGCCCATAAACAATGTCGACTGCATTCCGAGCGCGATCCTGCATGCGGCGCGAGTGATCTTGCGTGTTACAAACGTCTCTCCACGCAACGGTGATTCATGATTGAACAGGATTCCGTTGCTGGCAAACATGTCGTAAGCTTCGCGATAGTTTACCGTGATCCAATAACCGTACAGCTTCGCCACACCGTACGGAGAGCGAGGATAGAAAGGCGTCTTTTCATCCTGCACATCTTTTTGAACAAGGCCGTACAACTCCGAGGTCGATGCCTGGTAGATCTTTGTTTTCTTGGTGAGACCCAGGATCCTGACTGCCTCCAGCACCCTCAACGTCCCGAGCCCGTCGACATTGGCTGTGTACTCGGGCATGTCGAAGCTTACACGCACGTGTGACATTGCGCCAAGGTTGTAGATCTCGTCGGGCTGTATCTGCTGCACGAGACCGATGAGGTTGGCGGAATCGCTAAGATCGCCATAGTGAAGGCGGAATTTGCCGCGCTCCTCGTGTGCATCTTCATACAGGTGATCGATCCTGTCGGTATTGAATAGTGAGCTGCGTCGTTTGATACCGTGAACCTCGTATCCCTTTGAAAGCAACAGTTCCGCGAGATACGCTCCGTCCTGTCCGGTAATACCCGTAATCAGTGCTTTTTTCATTTTTTAATGGTTGGCCAAAAGTACTCAAAAATGGGTCTATCGTAATATATTTGCACTCCCCTATGCGCAACTCCTGGTGGAAAATACTCTCGATCCTGTTGCTGGTTTATACAGTGATAGCAGGTCTGTTGTTCGAAGTTCCCAGGCTTGTCGTTGTTCATGAAACGATTCGATCGCTGTATTTTCATGTGCCTATGTGGTTCGGCATGATTTCACTTTTCGGCGCCTCCTGCTGGTACTCCATCAAATACCTCCGTAACCCGGCCCCTGCCACAGATATCTATTGCAACGAACTAGCACACGTTGGTTTTGCCTACGGAATACTGGGAATTTTCACAGGAATGGTATGGGCCAATTACTCATGGGGATCGCCCTGGCACGGAGACCCCAAGCAAAATGGCGCCGCGATCACGCTGCTCGTCTATAGTGCCTTCTTCGTGCTGCGTGCATCGATTGAGAATGAAGACCAACGCGCACGATTAAGCGCTATCTACAACATCTTCGCTTTCGTCGCCATGATTCCGCTGATCTTCGTGATACCCCGGATGCAGGATTCACTTCACCCCGGGAGCGGCGGAAATCCCGGCTTCAACATGTATGACCTCGATAACACAATGAGGATGGTATTCTATCCTGCCTGCGCAGGCTGGATCTTACTTGGATTCTGGATAGCATCTCTACGGATCCGTCTCAAATTAATCGAAGAAAAGTATTTACAACCATGAAAAGACTCGCTGCCATACTCGCGTTAACATTCTCCTTCGCAACGTCTTTCGCGCAACAGGAAGAGCCGGAAATGGCCGATTTGATGCGATCAAACGGAATGATCTATGTCGTCGTCGCGGTGATCCTCATCATACTGGCCGGTTTGCTGCTTTACCTGCTCCTGCTGGACAAAAAAATCACTCGTCTCGAAAAGAAAATCGAGGATAATCGTTAACGATTTTTGCGTTAACTTTGCGGGCCGTAACACCGTTGAATTCTCAGTTTTAGGCCCAAAACACAATGAAAAAGTCATACATCGTCGCCCTGGTGGTCATCGCCGCGGCCATCGCCATCATCGTTCAGACGGCAGGTGAGTCGAGCACGTATGTTACGTTCGACCAGGCCTTCCAACTGGCGTCCAACGGCAGCTCTAAAAGCATTCACGTCGTCGGCGAACTGAAAAAGAACGGTGCCGGCGAGATCATCGGCATCTATCCCGGCAACGACAAAGTGTCATTCTCCTTCCTCCTGGTCGATGCCAACGGCAAAGAACAGGAAGTCGTGTACAACGAGCCCATGCCCGCCGACTTCAAGCGCTCCGAAAAAGTTGTAGTGATCGGCTCATATCACAACGCCACATTCGTTGCCGACAAGATCCTCCTGAAATGCCCTTCGAAGTACGTGGATGAAAAAATTAACGCGGGCGCCTGATCGTGGATAAAGTTGTTCACTATCTGATCGGCGACCTCGGGCATCTCTTTATAATCCTGTCTTTCGTTAGTTCGCTCGTTTGCGCTTTCGCATACATGAGGGCTCGTTCAAAAGAAGACCTCGCTGAAAAACGGTCCTGGATTATCAATGCCCGTGTTGCATTCTATGTTCATGTGTTTTCGATACTCGGTGTGGTGGCTTCCTTGTTCACCATCATTTACAATCATTACTTCGAATACCATTACGCGTACAGTCACTCGTCGATTTATCTTCAGCCCCAGTACATGCTCTCATGTTTCTGGGAAGGCCAGGAAGGCAGCTTCCTTCTTTGGCTCTTCTGGCAGGCAATGCTGGGCATCGTAATCCTGTTTACGCAACGTCAGTGGGAAGCGCCCGTGATGGTGATAGTAGCGCTCGTGCAGGCCTTCCTTGGTTCGATGATACTCGGTGTTGTCATTCCATGGCTCAATATCAAGATCGGCAGCTCGCCGTTCATTCTCCTGCGTGATGCAATCCAGGACCCGATATTCAAAACCAATCCCGACTTCGTTCCAAACGACGGTAATGGACTGGAACCATTACTTCAGAATTACTGGATGGTCATTCACCCTCCCACCCTCTTCCTTGGTTTCGCGTTGACACTGTTCCCCTTCGCTTTCTGTCTCGCGGGGTTGTGGGAGAAAAAGTACAGCGAGTGGATCAAGCCCGCTCTTCCATGGACATTGTTTGCCGGTGCGGTGCTGGGGCTCGGCATCCTGATGGGTGGATATTGGGCTTACGAAACGTTAAGCTTTGGCGGATACTGGAACTGGGATCCTGTCGAGAACGCGGTGTATGTGCCATGGCTCATACTGATCGCCTCGATGCATACCATGATCACCTACAAGAACAGCAACACCGCGCTTAAAATTTCGGTAATACTTGTTGTGTCGGTGTTCATTCTTATCCTTTACGCAACATTCCTCACACGCAGCGGCATACTCGGCGATGCCTCGGTCCACTCGTTCACTGACCTCGGCTTATCGGGACAGCTTCTCATTTACCTTCTGTTCTTCGTATTGGCTTCGGCGGTTCTCATCACTGTGCGATGGAAACATATACCCACCAGCGAGAAGGAAGTGGTCACGTACTCGCGTGAATTCTGGATATTCCTTGGCGCCACGATCCTTTGTCTCATGGGCTTCCAGGTATTGGTGCCCACGTCGTTCCCCGTATGGAATAAACTTGTGTCGTTCTTCGGAGGTGAGTCCAACATCGCGACCCCTGCCGACCAGATAGGATTTTATTCAACGTTCCAGTTGTGGTTTGCCGTAGCGGTGGCATTTGTGTCGGGCACCGGCCAGTTCTTCTGGTGGACACGGCTGGAGAAAAACACATGGAAGAAAGAGGTGATGCCTGTTGTGCTTATAACGCTCATCGTTTTTGCCGCTGTGATCGCCATAGGTCGTGTGACGAACCCTTCGTACATGGCAATGGCCCTGATGGGCGTCTATATATTGGTGTCGAACGCGAAAGTTCTCGTATCCGTAATGAAGACCAACCCCAAGTTCTCGGGCGGCGCTGTTGCCCACATTGGGGTAGGTATGATGTTGCTGGGTGTCATGTTCTCTGCAGGGCAGTCGAAAGTTGTTTCCCTGAACAACACCGGATTGATCATGACGAGAGAAGCCGGTACTGAGTTCAATCGCGACAATCTTTTCCTGTTCATCAACGAGCCCCGCACCATGGCCGATTACGAGATCGAATACCGTGGTGAGCGACTTGAGCTTCGCGACAAGAGCGGATACGTAAAGAAGAATGAAGTTATCCCAACCTTCAACGAGCACGTGGTGATCGCAAAAAAAGATCTGTTCTTCGACGGCAAAAAGATGTACAACGCACTCGACACCTTCGAGATCTATCCAGAGAATACCTATTACGAGATCGAGTTTCGCAAGAATGACAAAGTTGCTGCAACATTGTTCCCGAGAGTTCAGATGAATGAGAACATGGGTGGCTTCATAGCCTCTCCCGATATCAAAAAAGACGTGCGCCGCGATATTTACACCCACGTGTCGGGCTATTACAACCCCGAAGAAGGTCATGACTGGAGTGAGCAGGAGGAGGTAACAGTTGCAATCGGTCAGCAGTTTTTTGTGAATGATTACGTTGCCGTTCTGGAAGACGTCCAGCGTATCGAAACCATTCCCGGCTACCAGCTAAACCCGGAAGATGTTGCCGTACAGGCAAAGATTAAAGTGCAGGGCGAACGCGAAGAGTACTATGCAGAGCCGGTGTTCCTGATCGAGAACAAGGCCGAAGTGAAAGTAATGCCCATCGAGATCAGCGATCTGGGCGTGAAACTTGTCCTGCTCAACATTCACCCCGAGACGAACTCATTCACGCTCGGCATCACGAGACGCCAGAAGGATTGGGTGGTGATCAAGGCTAAAGAATTTCCCCTGATCAATGTGCTATGGTTAGGAACCGGAGTATTGATGGTGGGTTTTATGGTGGCCCTGGTCCGCAGATTCAAAGACCACCTGCGGGGTGAGTGATTTTTTCAACACACAGGACACATAGGAGAAAACAGAGCGCCCGGTCATGGCGAATGCGTCTTTTCTAAGTGAGCTCATTGATTACAGTGCCCCTACTAGTGCACATAGAAGGTTTGCGAATAGCGCCAACGTCGTTACTTTCTATGTGTCCTGGTAGGGGTATTCGAATCGGGCGTTCCGTTTGGAAGAGCAGTGCGTTGTCGAAAGGCGCTTTGTGTGCGTCTATGTGACCTATGTGTTGGTGAAGATTCTCTCAACTTAATTTCTTGATCGACAGCACGACGTCTTCTGCTACACGTTCTCCCGATGCCAATGCCCCGTTAATTGTTCCGGGCTCTCCACTGATATCCGTCGCCTCTCCAGCAAAGAACAGTCTGTCGTTGATCGGCTCCATCAGTGCCGTGCGATCGTCGAGTGTAGTTGAAGCGAGCGGGTACGAAAATCCCCCCTGGATATACTTCTCCTTCGTCCAGTCTTTGATGTAGTAGACCATCTTAGCCTCTTCCGGCACTTCGGGGTTATCGGAAGGAAGCGTCATCCTGATAAATGCTGTTGCCTGGTTGTCGTATATTTTATCGAGCTCGGCGAGGATCTCCTTCACGATCTTTTCTTCATCGTTCAGGTTCGAAAGCTCCAGTGCTTTCGGTCCGTTGATCGTTACCGACATCGTCTGGTAGAATTCGCTCCTGCCTATCCCGCCACTAAAATATTGCGGACCGGTGATGCCTCCCCAGATGAACGACGCTTCGTTGCCCCAGAAGTTCTTTTTAAAATCGAGGATCACCCGCATAGAAGGATCCATTCCGAGACGGCCGAGCGCCGAAGTCTTCGAAGCGGGAAGTCCGGGTGAAAATACGATGCCGTTTTTGAGGATGGGCACCGGAACTGTTATGATCACCTTGTCGGCATTGATCTCTGTACCATCTTCGAGTGTGATCTTCACAGGGTCGCTGGTATAGTTGAGCGACTTCACCGGTGAGTTCAGCTGCACGTGGCGATAAACGTTGTCGAACCTGGAGATGATGAGGTCCTGCATGGTGTTGTTCTTCAACACATAATACTTCAGCTCGTGATCAACGAGCTTCATTTGCTCGGAGATACCCTTGATGCCTATCCTGTCGCTTGAAGAACCGTAGAAATTCCCTGCCTGTGAATTCATCAGTGTCATGGCTTCAGCGCTCAGCCCGCCAGCTGCGTCTTTCATTGACGTTGCCGGGCCGGTATAAGTTTTAATTCCCGACACGAATGATTGGACCGCAGCAAAGTCGCCGTTGCCGGTCCATTCGGCAGCAGAGTTCACCTGGTCGCCGAGGATATATTTCCTACTCTCTTCGGTAAGCTCTACTGTATTCAGATTAAGATTTGCGACGATCTCCCCCATGATGGAGTCGCTGCCCTGCCAGTATTCGGCGCCAAGCTCCACGGGAAAGTCTGCGATAGACTGGTAGGGTAGATCCTCCTGGTTACGGAGTGACCTTACGCGGCCACCGATCTGGTCACTGGCTTCCAGGAGAACAACATTCACTCCCTTGGTGATGAGGATATCGGCTGCGTAAAGGCCTGCGGGGCCTGCGCCGATGACGATCACGGTACCGTCGTACTGAATTTCGGGGGCGGGATCGTCTTTCTTGCACGAAGCGAGCCATGACGCGCCAACCGCTGCCGTAGAAATGCCAACTCCCAGATGTCTTATTGCCTGCCTGCGTTTCACTTTCAGAGCGTTTGCAACCTGAAAGATAAAGGTTCCTGCCGACTTATTAAAAGACGAGTTCCCGTGCTAATTTTGCCCGCCTCAGGGCCTTCTTCAGGTGGGCACTGGTGTACCAAATGATGACTTCGCAGTCCCGTCCGGATATCCAAAAAGTCTGTGTGATCGGTCCCGAGTGCACAGGGAAAACCGCGCTGTCAGGAGCCCTTGCCGCCCATCTCAAGACGGCCTGGGTGCAGGAATACGCTCGCGCATATCTCAACAAGCTCAACAAACCGTACGTTGAGTCCGACCTGATCAAGATCTCCCACGGCCAGCTCCGGATGGAAGACGAATGGGTTTACGACGCCAATAGAATACTCGTTTGCGATACCAACCTTATCGTGATCAAAGTATGGAGTGAATTCAAATACGGAAAATGTGACCCGATCATCCTGGATCTGATCGCGACACGCAAATACGATTTATATCTACTCACCTACATCGATATCCCCTGGATGAGCGATCCTCTTCGCGAGCACCCCGACAAGCGCGAAGAGCTGTACAACATGTATCTCAGGGAAATGAAAGATCAGACTGTCCCGTTTGTCGAGATAAAAGGCACCGAACAACAGCGCCTCGACCACGCACTGGCAGCGATCTCGAAATTCATCCCGGTGAAAAATGAATGATCCTTACGCGGCTCTCAGGATTGCCGACTTCAGGTTCTTTATCTCCGCCCGTTTCTGTGTAACACTAGCCATCCAGATACAAGGCGTAGTTGTCGGGTACCAGGTGTACGAGATCACTAAAGATGCTTTTTCGCTCGGACTGATCGGACTGGCTGAAGCCGTTCCGTCCATCGTTGTTTCGCTCTATGCCGGCCACGTAGCCGATGTGGTGGTCCGCAAGAAAATCATACTGTGGTGCCTGTTGACACTGGTGTTCTGTTCAACCAGTCTTTTATTCTTCACCACCGATCCCGGTGCGTTTCTCCTTAGCTACGGTGTTGTTCCCATTTATTCGGTGATCTTCATCAGCGGTATCGCACGCGGCTTCCTGACGCCGGCGAATTTCTCGTTCATGCCGCAGCTGGTCCCGCGGGAAATGTTTTCAAACGCCGTTACGATCAACAGCACCACGTGGGAAACAGCTTCCATTGCCGGTCCAGCCCTCGGTGGTTTCCTGTATGGACTGTTCGGTATCACGGCCTCGTACGCGGCCGACGTATTGCTGATGGTGGCCGGACTGATGTTGATCATCAATGTCGCGAGCAAACCTCTGCCCCCGGAAAGCGGAGAGCAGGGTGTGTACGATAAGATCAAAGCGGGATTGAGATTTGTATTCACGAACAAGATCGTACTGGCAGCTATCTCGCTCGATCTCTTTGCTGTTTTGTTCGGCGGCGCGATTGCCCTGCTTCCGATCTTTGCCGATCAGATCCTTCACGTGGGACCTGTCGGCTTCGGCTTCCTCCGTGCGGCGCCTTCCATGGGCGCGCTGGCCGTGGCATTCGTAGTCATGCACAATCCCATACGCCGCAACATGGGAAGGCTGTTGTTGTGGTGTGTTGCAGGCTTCGGCTTTTGCATGATTGGATTCGGCCTGAGCACGCACTTCTGGCTATCGCTGGCACTGTTGGTTGCCAGCGGCGCGTTCGACTGTGTGAGTGTGATCATCCGGCTTACCGTTCTTCAGACACTTACTCCTGAGAATATGAAAGGCCGGGTGTCGGCTGTCAACAACATCTTCATCGGTTCATCGAATGAGATCGGCATGTTCGAGTCGGGTGTCGCCGCAAGAGCGATAGGGGTGGTGCCCAGCGTCATCTTCGGAGGGTGTATGACTGTGGCGGTGGTGAGCACCATCGCGTGGTTTTCGAAGTCCCTGCGGCGGCTTCAAAACGTTACGTAACCGGTAGCTCTTATCTCAGGGGAGATTGCTAAATTCACAGTAAACCTTACCGTATGAATTCACGCAGATCCTTCCTCCGCAAATCCGTTGGCTTCGCCGGAGCCGCTGCGCTCACCCCGTCACTTGCAGCCGCTGCAGCCGAAGATGTTTCGGATGCACTCGCCTCCCTCCAAAAACTGTCGCCCGCCGTGGCTGTTGGAGACGAAGATCTGTGGGCCCGCATGGCGCAGGCATATACTGTCACTCCGAACATGCTTAACCTGAACAATGGCGGCGTAAGCCCGCAGCCGAAAGTTGTGCAGGATGCTGTCGACCGCTACTATCATTTGAGCAATGAGGCTCCGACATACTACATGTGGCAGATCCTCGATAAAGGCCGTGAGCCACTTCGCCGCAAGCTCGCAGACCTTGCAGGCGTGTCGGGCGAAGAGATCGCGATCAACCGTAACACGACCGAAGCGCTGGGCACGTTCACGTGGGGTATCGATATGAAACGCGGCGATGAGATCGTGATGACCAGGCAGGATTATCCCAACATGATCCACGCATGGAAACAACGCGAGATGAGAGAAGGTGTCAAGATCAACTGGATCAATCTCGACCTGCCGGTCGACAACGACGACGTAGTTCTCAAAGCATACATCAACGCGACAACACCGAAGACCAAGATCTGGCACATCACCCACCTGATGACGTGGACCGGGCAGATCCTTCCCGCTGCGAAGCTCTGTGCCGAAGCGCGTAAGCGCGGCATCATCTCGATCGTAGACGCGGCGCATTCATTCGCTCACTTGGATTACAAGATCTCTGATTTCAACTGCGACTACTTCGGCACCAGCCTTCATAAATGGCTGTGTGCCCCGTTCGGAACGGGTATGATGTACGTCCGGCGGGAACATATCCCGAAGACGTGGCCGTTGTTCCCGACGGACAAGCCGCAAAGTGAAGACATCCGTAAATTCGAAGCGTTGGGTACTCGCTCCTTCGCTCCCGAGCAGGCCATCGGACAAGCGATCGATTTTCACAATGCGATCGGCAGCAGGAGAAAACAGGAACGTCTCCACTACCTGAAGAAATACTGGTGCGATGCGGTGACGCAAAATCCCAAAGTAAAGCTTCACATATCGCTTAAGCCGGAATACTCATGCGCACTGGGCACGTTCAGCATCGAGGGTCTGAAACCCGCCGATATCGCACACACGCTGATAGACAAATACCAGATACACGTTGTGGCGATCGTGTGGGAGAATGTAAGCGCTGTACGCGTGACACCACATGTTTACACGACAACAAAAGACCTCGATAGGTTTATCGAGGCGGTAGGGAAAGTAGCGCTGTCGTGAGAAGACTTCTATTTTTACTCTGTGCGCTGGCGGGTAATTTATTCGCACAGCAAATTCCTGGTCTTCGAGAGCCTGTTGAAGTGATCCGCGACCAGTACGGGATCAATCACATCTACGCCAAGAACGAACACGACCTGTTCTTCGCCCAGGGCTTCTGCGCTGCCAAAGACCGGCTGTTCCAGTTCGAGATGTGGCGCATGCAAGCTACCGGCACCACCGCGGAAGTCTTCGGTGAAAAGGAGCTGAAGCGCGACATCGGTACCCGGCGATTCAAGTATCGCGGAAACATCTCGCAGGAACTCAATCATTATCATTCCAATGGTGAAGCAATCGTCAGAGCATTTACAGATGGCGTGAACGCCTGCATCCGCGAGGCACTGAAAGATCCCTCGAAGCTTCCGATGGAATTCAAGCTGCTCGGGATCAAACCAAAAGAATGGACTCCCGAAGTAGTCATCTCACGCCACCAGGGACTTCTGGGGAACATCGGCGAAGAGATCACTACCGGCCGACAGGTGGCCACCGTAGGACCCGAAAAAGCCCGTGAGCTGGACGTTTTCGAACCCGGCCAGCCGGTGCTCGACATCGACCAGGCCATCGATAAAGAACGTCTCTTCGACAACGTCGTCGATTTGTACGACGCATTCCGGAAGTCCATGGCCATCACGCCCAAAGACCTGGTGCTGTCGGCGAACACAAACGAAAAAGAATACAAGTTGCTTGCAACGCAAGACGAAGAGGATATTGATAAAATGATCCATAGTGACGTCATCGGCAGCAACAACTGGATCATCAGCGGACGGTTGTCGCAAAGCGGGTACCCGATGCTTGCCAACGATCCCCATCGTGCGTTGTCGGCACCCTCGCTTCGTTATATGGTGCATCTGAACGCACCAGGCTGGAATGTTGTCGGCGGAGGCGAGCCGACCATTCCTGGTGTTTCCGTCGGCCACAACGATCACGGGGCATGGGGCCTCACCATCTTCGCCATCGACGGTGAAGATCTTTACGTGTACGAATTAAATCCTTCGAACAAACGACAATACAAATACCAGGGAAGGTGGGAAGACATGCGTGCGATCAAAGACACGATTCATGTCAAAGGAAGCCAGGATGTTTTCGTCGATCACCTGTTCACAAGGCACGGACCGGTTTCCTATGTCGATGAAAACAACAACACTGCTTACGCGATCCGTTGTGCATGGCTCGAGCCCGGCGGAGCTCCGTACCTCGCCAGCCTCCGGATCGATCAGGCGAAAGACTGGGATGAGTTCAGGAAAGGCTGCTCGTATAGTCACATTCCCGGTGAGAACATGATCTGGGCCGACCGCAAGGGCAACATCGGATGGCAAGCTGTCGGCATCGCGCCGATCCGAAAGAACTGGAGTGGACTGGTGCCTGTTCCGGGCGACGGCCGGTACGAGTGGGCTGGATATCTTCCCATCACCGAGCTGCCGAATATCTTCAATCCATCGAAAGGCTTTTGGGCTACAGCCAATGAAAACATTGTTCCACTCGACTATTCGCACAACAACGCCGTCGGTGCCAACTGGGCCGACCCTTATCGCGCCAATCGCGTGAACGAAGTACTCGGCTCCGGTAGAATATTCTCGCAAGCCGATATGATGCGCTTGCAATCCGACTACCTCAGCATACCCGCACGCAATCTTGTACCGTTCCTGAATGACCTGAAGTCTGCCGATCCGAAATCCGAAAGTGCCAGACAACTGTTGGTGGATTGGAACTTCGTGATGGACAAGAATTCAGTTGCAGCGGGGATCTATTCGGCCTGGGAGAAAAAGATCGGAGAAACAATCCCTTCCTTGTTCGTTCCCGGGAAAGCACTGAGTCTTTACAAGTACATTCCGACATCGCGCATTATTGAGTGGGTGACGACAGCCAGACCGGAGTTTGGAAAAAATCCCGTCGAAGATCGCAATGCGTTCCTTGTCCGTTGTTTGGATGATGCTGTAAAAGATCTCACAAAAAAGCTCGGGCCCGACATGAAGAAATGGCAATACGGACAAGCGTCGTATCACCATGTGCTCATCAAGCACCCGTTAAGCAATGCAGTCGATGAAGCCACCCGAAAGAAACTGGAAGTAGGACCACTTCCGCGCGGGGGTAACGGCTCCACGCCGGGTATGACGGGAAATTCCGACAACCAGGTCAGTGGAGCCTCGTTTCGCCTTGTTGCCGACACAAGAGATTGGGATCAGACTATGTTCACCAACGCTCCCGGACAAAGTGGAAACCCCGACAGCCCATTCTATCGTAACCTTTTTCCGATGTGGGCCAACGATCAGCATTTCCCTGTTTACTTCACCAGGGAAAAGATTGAAAAGAACGCAGCAGAAAAGTTAACGCTTACTCCACAGTAGGGCGTTGGGTTGCCTGGCCATGCGGTTAAGCCTGCGTCTCTCCTTCTTTTTATTGATATCGATCCGGTGATCGATTTTCGTTTCGTTCACCAGGTTGTTGGCCGCATCATAGATCTTTACGACGGACGTTTTTGCGGTCTTGCTTTCAGCTTCTACAACCCAGTAGTTTTGCGCATACGCTCCTGCGCACAACGTGAGGAGGGCCGCTATCAATGCTAACTTCTTCATGCGTGATCTTACGCAGCAAGCGCCAGCATTACACCGACTGAAAACAGACAGTCGGGATTTTTAGACTACGACTGTGCTCGCGCCGACGAACATTTTTCATCGCCCAAAGAGCGGCTTTGGTCTACAAATCGTCTTAAATGGAAACTTTGTCGTCACAATGGAGTAAATCACGGGAGCACTATGGACGAATTCTTCACGCGACTAGTCCTTTCCGACGACCGGCGGGCACGCGTCGGTCGGCACGTTCTCTTTTGGGCCACGGCATGGATATTCCAGGGATTGATCTATGGATTCTTTACCAGGAGCTCAGTGCCAAGACGTTCTTCATTTCCTTTTCCGAAGCCCTGTTGTACCTGCCGATGCACATGGCCCTTGCATACTCCCTCAACTACGTCGTGCTTCCCAAACTGATCTTCCGTGGCAAGTACTGGCCCGGCTTCCTGGCGGTTATTGGGTTGATCGTCATCACTGCCTTTCTCGCACCGTTGACACTCTACTACGTGATCAATCCGTTCCGCCGATTAATTGGCACCGAAACGAAATGGAATTCAATTTTCTATTCATTCATGGGCGGCCTGCGTGGAGCGCTCACCGTGTCGGGATTTTTCGTTGCGATCAAACTGATCAAACAGTGGTATCTGAAAAAGACCGAGAATGAATTCCTGGAAAAAGAAAAACTTCGCGCGGAGCTAGAACTTTTGAAAGGCCAGCTTCATCCTCACTTCATGTTCAATACGCTGAACAGCATTTATTCGATGGCTCTCAGGAATTCAACACAGACAGCAGATGCCATTCATAAGCTCTCGAACCTGATGCGTTACATGATCACGGAATGCAATACTCCCGCGATCTCGCTGGAACAGGAGATACAGGCTATCAAAACATATATCGAACTGGAGAAAAGTCGTTTGGGTGACAGACTCGACCATACGATGAACATCCAGGGACAGTTGTCCGGCCACAGCATCGCACCGCTGATCCTGCTTCCTTTTGTAGAAAACAGCTTCAAGCATGGCGCCTATATGGCCGAAGACCAGGCCTGGGTGTCGCTTACGATATTGCTCAAAGACGATCAATTTGTGTTCAAGCTGATCAATGGAAAGAACACCCAGGTAAAACCGCCAACTTCCGGCATCGGATTGGCGAACGTGAAAAAACGGCTTGATTTACTGTATCCGCAGAGCCACGACTTACGTATCAGCGAGGACGAAGAAACTTTCATTGTAAGCCTCACCCTCATGCTCGACAAAATAGCTGTTCCCACGGCCTGATGTATGAAGATCCGGTGCCTGATCGTCGACGATGAGCCGCCTGCGCTCGATGTGCTTCGCTCGCACATTGCCAACACACCTATGCTCGAAGTAGCGGGCGAGTGTCACAATGCAATGGGAGCATTCGATTTTCTTCAACGTCAGCACGTCGACCTGCTCTTCCTCGACATACAGATGCCGCGGCTGCTGGGAACTGAGCTCCTGAAGGCTCTCGCCGACCCTCCTAAAGTGATCTTTACAACCGCACACCGGGAGTACGCAATGGAGGGGTTCGATCTCAATGCCGTGGATTTTCTTCTGAAACCGATCTCGTTCGACAGGTTCCTGAAAGCTGTACAAAAGGCCGTACACCCGGACATGAAAGCGCAGAAGGCCGAAGAGTATGTGAGCGACTCACCACGATTCCTGTACTTCCGCGCCGATCGTAAAATGGTGAAGGTATTGTTGGATGATATCAG
>WUUC01054858.1_pt1 | contig 24525 bp, 17 predicted proteins | sample 6278441 | NCBI WGS metagenome assembly WUUC01 (sample SAMN13675441, study PRJNA597444) | soil metagenome | isolation source: soil | place: USA: Washington | collected 2017-10 | reverse complement strand
TCGGGGCGGTCTCGAAAACCGTTGAGCCCGCAAGGGTTCCGAGGGTTCGAATCCCTCCCTCTCCGCCATTCCCTTTAATCGCCGACGTTCGCCTGTGGCCACGGCAGGCGAAAACTCCCTCTTAGAAAGGCCCTGAATCTGTTCGGAGCCGGCCGTTGACGTTCGCCTACATTCGCCATAAAGTGTGGGAGCGAATGAGGGAGCGAAACAATGGCCGGTCTCACGCCGATGGAAGTCAGGCACGCCAAGGCCGGCCGCCACGCCGACGGGAAGGGTCTTTACCTCTTGGTGAAGCCGAGCGGCGCGAAGTCTTGGGTGCTGCGGGTACAGGTCGGCGGGCGGCGGCGCGATTATGGCCTCGGGTCGCTGGACCTCGTCTCTCTTACGGAAGCGCGCGACCGGGCGCTGGAATACCGCAAGGCGGCGAAGTCGGGCCTCGACCCCTCCCTCGAACGTAAGAAAGCACAGCGGGCGATCCCGACCTTCGAGGAAGCCGCCCGCCGCTACCACGAGACCGTGAAGGCGAGCTGGCGAAACGGGAAGCATGCAGACCAATGGCTGAGCACCCTCAAGGCCCACGCCTTCCCGACGATCGGCTCGCTTCGCGTAGACCATATCGAAGCTCCAACCATCCAGTCCGTGCTGCTGCCGATCTGGCTGACCCTGCCCGAGACTGCCCGCCGCGTTCGCCAGCGAATCACCTCGGTCCTCGACTTCGCGCATGGCCAAGGCTGGCGGGCCACCGAGACCCCGAGGAACGCGGTTAATACGCTGATGAAGCGGATCAAGCAGCCCCGGCGGCGCGGCGGCTTCGCCGCAATTCCTTACGCCGAGTTGCCCGACTTCATGGGGGAGTTGAAGGCCGGACCACCCACGGTCGGGCGGCTGGCTCTCCAGTTCCTGATTTTGACTGCGGCACGCTCGGGGGAGGTTCGCAGCGCCCGCTGGGAAGAGATCGACCTCGACAAGGCCCAGTGGAGCCTTCCGGCGGAGCGGATGAAGGCCGGCGAGGCGCACAGCGTCCCCCTCACTCCGGCCGCCGTCGAGGTTCTTCGGCAGGTGAGGGAGATCACATCGGTCCGGAAGGGCCAGCCGATCTTCCCAGGTCTAAAGGGGAAGCCGCTTAGCGACGCGACTTTGGCCAAGGTGCTGCGGGTGGCCGGTGAAGGCTCGGCGACGGTCCACGGCATGCGCTCGGCCTTCCGCGACTGGGTCGCCGAGCAGACGAGTTTCCCCGACGCCTGGGCCGAGGCGGCCCTGGCTCACACGCTGCCGAACAAGGTGGAGGCCGCCTACAAGCGCACCAAGTTCCTGGAGCAGCGGCGCAAGCTGATGGCGGCGTGGAGCGACTACCTCGCCACCAAGTCCAACGTAATCGCCCTCTCGCGGGCGTGATGGGGCTAGGCACCTCTCCCGCTCGTACATCCCGTCGAGGCGGCGCCGAATGGCTCGCACGCCTTCGGCGAAGGGTTCGTGGCACGTGAGCGATGGTCGCTGGCACTTCGATCCGGTGGACTGCCGTGTGGTAGACACGAAATACGAGCCCGCGCGCGAATGGCTTTCGGTCCGCGATGCTCTCGAACATCTCCGCTCCGTCGGCCTGTCGCCGGATGACAATCGCAAACTGCTGGCGCAGTGGGCCGCTACCGGCCTCCTCCCGGGGCGAGCTTTCTTCCTGCGTGATCGAAATGAGCGACTCCCGGAGGGATCTCTCGTGTCGCCGTCTGTTTGGGAATGGGTTGTCAGAGGAGTGTGGGTGACGGTCGACTGGCAAGCCGGATCGCTTCGGCTGCTTCGACATAATCTTGGGCCTGTCTTGGATGTCGAGGCGCACGGGATAGAGTTCGACAAGGCCGCCCTGATGAGATTGGCGCCAGGACGAGAGCCACCGGCGGCAGCGGCTGTTGCACCCCAGCGCGCTCGGCCGCTTGGCCGTGGCCGGCGCCTGGGCGTCGGAGGATATGCGAAGGCCGACGCGCCGCTGATCGAGGAGATGCGCCAGCTTCTACTGGGCGAGGTGGTCAATTCTATTCATGCGGCGGCAGTCCAGATGGCGCCGAGGGCCGTCGGCCTTGGTCAGCCAGAGTCAAAGGTGAGGCGCCTCTTCGAACGCTACAAAGCCACGTTCCCCGACTCTCTATAAACTCACTTTTTCTCCAAAGACTCTCCGCTCCCGGATGTGCTCGGTCGGGGGCGTTCACCGGCGGCCTTGCCGGTTCGGAGAAGTACAATGGAAAAGCTGACTGTTTCAGTTTCCGACGCCTGCCGGTTGATTGGGATCGGTAGGACCAAGGTATATGAGCTGATCAAGGAGGGCCGTCTCCAGACGGTCAAGCTGGGCCGCAGGACCGTCATCAGGGTCGATTCCATCCGTAGCTTGCTCGCTGAAGCCTCCTGACGGACCTCCGCCATGGCCCGTTCGCGCTTCAACCCTCAACGGGTGAAGATCAATTACAGCTACAGGGTTGAGGTGATCGCCCGCATGCTGTCGGTGCACAAGAATACCGTCCGTGCGTGGCTTAAGGACGGCCTTGCCACCATCGACGACCAGCGGCCGGCGATGGTTCAGGGAAAGGTCCTGCGCGCCTTCCTGGAGACGAAACGGACGGCGAAGCGGAGCCGCTGCGGCCCCGGCACCTTCTACTGTCTCAAGTGCCGCGCGCCGCGAAAGCCAGCCTTGGGAATGGTCGATTTCGTGCAGCTCAACTGCTCGTCCGGTAACCTGAAAGCTCTCTGCGACGAGTGCGACACTTTGATGCACCGGGCGACCAATATCGCCCGGATTCCCGAGGTCATGCCCAATCTGAACGTCCGGGTGACGGTGCAACAGTCACGATTAATAGGGAGCAGCAACCCCTCCCTAAACTGTGACTCTGACGGGGAGCGTCCCCACCATGCCTAAGCACAATGCCGCCAACGAGCGCGTGAAGCAGGATTATTTCGAATATCTGCGCGAGGCGAAGCGGTTGAGCACACCTTCCATTGACGCTGCCGCTAAGGCCATCAGCCGGTTCGAGGAGAGTACCGGTTGGCGCGACCTTCGGTCGTTTCACATCAAGCAGACGATCGCCTTTAAGGCGAAGCTGTCGCGTCAGGCGAGCCGGCGCACCGGCGAGCCGCTGAGCAAGGCGACGCTCTACTCCACGCTCCAGGCGCTGCGCGCCTTCACCCTCTGGCTCGTCGGCCGCCCAGGCTTCAAGTCCCGCATCCGCTATTCGGACGCCGAATATTTCAACCTCTCGGAGAAGGAAGCGCGGATCGCCAAAACGCCGCGCGAGAAGTCGGTACCTACGCTCGACCAGATCCACCACATGCTCGCGTTGATGCCGTCCGCTACGGACATCGAGCGCCGCGACCGCGCGCTTATTGCCTTCGCGGCACTGACCGGTGCCCGCGACGGCGCACTTGCCTCTCTCCGGCTCAAGCATGTCGACATCGAGGACGGCTCGATCCTCCAGGACGGCCGCGAGGTGCGGACGAAATTCTCGAAGACGTTCAGGACCTGGTTCTTGCCGATCGGCGGCGACGCAGCGGACATCGCCGGTGCATGGGTGCAGCATCTCCGCGAGACGCTTCTCTGGTCCGATGACGATCCGTTATTCCCGGCGACGCGGGTCGAGGTCGGCAGCGACCGCCGGTTCCACGCCGCCGGGCTCGAGCGGCGCTGCTGGAGTTCCGCGGCGCCGATACGACGTATTTACCGCGAAGCCTTCGAGCGCGCCGGGCTGCCCTATTTCAATCCGCACAGCTTCCGCGACATGCTCGTCCACCTGGGGCAGACGAAGTGCGAGGGTTCGACCGAAGCGCTGAAGGCATGGTCGCAGAACCTAGGCCATGAAAGCCTTCTCACCACGTTGCTGAGCTACGGGCCGGTGTCAGCCACCCGCCAGGCTGCGATTTTGCGGGAGCTGGGAAGCTCTGAGAATTGCGATCCACTCGACGATCCGGAGGTACGGGACTTACTGAGACGGCTTGCCCGCCGCGCGGCATAAACGACCGCTTTGCCCCGAGCCCAATTTGTGCGTCCAGCTTCACTCGCACTTCGTCTTCCCCAACTGGCTGAACGACCTAGGGGATGTTAGCGAGAATTTCCAATTTCGGGCCTTAGGAGTCTCGATGAATATGGTCGAACTGCTTCGCGAAAATGAAGTTGCGCCAAGATTTCGCATTTCGATGAGACAAGGAGGCGAGGCGCTCATTGCCGTCCCGTTTTGGGGGAAGGGAGCAATCGCTCTGCTTGGTCTAAATGCCGGAACTAGGGCTCGCATCATCTGCAATATCGATCACCCCGGGTGCAATCCCCAAGAAATTGAGGACATTCGTAAGCTTAAGATCAAGGTGTGGACGCATCCCCGACTCCACGCCAAGATTTACGTGACGCCGACGCTCGCCATTGTTGGCTCCTCGAATGTGTCGAGCAACGGGCTGGCCGTCGAAGGAAACGCCGCGCGCGGGTGGCTCGAGGCGAATGTGGCGGGGACCGCCAGTTCGTTCGTCGATGACGTCCCGGTCCTTTTTCAGACAATATTCGACGACCCCAATACCCGGCCTGTACGTGCACCCGACATCGCTCGCGCGAAAGCCAGGCGCGCGACTTTTCCGCCCTCACTGTACGAGTTGCCAGCACGACAGTCGCTATTCGATGCGGCACGCGCCGCGCCCGAGGCGTTCGCGTCGGTCTATGTTGCGGCCTATCGGGATTCTCTCGACGACGAAGCCAAGCCAAAGCTCAAAGAGGCAGAAGGCGAGGCTGCATCGCAGGTGGGGTCAGGCCGCTTCAAAAAATTATGGGGCTACCAGTTCGCGAAAATTCCTCGGGATGCCTGGGTTATCGACCTGTCATGCCGCAATCTCGACCGTCCTCGCGTGTGGGGAACCGCTCGAATCTTCGGCGAGCCGATCAAGGTCTTTCGGAACCGCAAGCGGCTCAACGACCTCTCGCTGGCCTTGCGCGGACCCATCTGGATTGGTGGCCGCAAATATAACATGAGCGCCAATGAGAAAGCGACGCTCGCGAAGGCGGCGAAAGCCATCTACGCGGTCGACACCGAGGGGCTGCTGCCCCTTTCCGATGCGTTGCGCATCATCGATCGCAAGCGCTGACCTTCAGTTGGGCGCCATCTTCAGCCAATAGTCCCGGTGCCAATTGGTGAAGAAGATGGGGATCGGCTCGCCTGAAACCCGATCGATTGCTTGCGCAATCCCGCCCTCGAGCCATGTCGATCCATCTGCTCGTGCGATGCAGTGGGGTCTCCACCGGTCGCGGAGCGCTTGAGTGACGTCCGCGCGACTCAATCGCGTGCCGATCCCGTCGTGGTTGACTTTCGAGAGGATGAGAAGGTTGCCGGCATGGCGAGCCCCGCCAGCCGACGTCTTGTCGGGATGATGAGCCTGGAGCATGCAGATACGGTTCTCGGCATGTTGCGCATAGGATCCGACCGGCCCCAATTCCTCGGGCGAGCGGCGGGCAAGCTCGATCTGGCAATGCGATGCATAATGATCGGTCTTAAGCTGTACGCGCTGAATGTCCTCGGCGACTACTTGCGGACGATTGCTCCCACTGGTTCGCGTCGTTTTGCGGATGCCGCCGCCGGAATAGAGCTCGCCTGGGTTCGGATTGTTGCGCTTGGGATCGGGGTCCGATCCGGGATGCGGCTGCGAGGATTCGCCAGCTTCTTCCTCGGCCGGTTTTTCGTCATAGCCGTCCTGGTCGTAGCTATCGGGTTCCTGGGATGCGCGGAAGTCGCGAGCACGGTAGCGAAGCGCGTCCTTGAGAACCGAACTCAGCCAGCGAGGCCGGGGTTTCAGGAATACGATGTCTGCGACTGCCTTCATTAGAAGGTCGTCAACGTCGCCGCCGCGATCGAGCCAGATCTCGCTCGGCAGCACTGCCCATTCGCGCGACGCTCGATACGGCCGGCCGCGAACCCTGAATTGGATGGTCAGTCCGCTCGCCAACACGACCCGCTTGATGGCAAGCAGCCGGCGCTGGAATTGTGGTTCGATCAGGCTTTGGGGAACGTCGGATTCCTGCAGTTGCTTTCGGAAGAGCTTGCCGGCGCTCACGCTTGCCATCCTGTGGACAGTCTCGAGGAAGCTTTGCGAGGCGGGTTCCTGGTCGCGGCCGTCGGGATTGAGGGGCTCGGCGGCAAGCGACGAAAGGGCCGGGATCTGCCAGTGCCGCAGTTCATCGGCGATAGGGTTTCGAACATTCGGGACGCTATGGATCGCCAGCCGCAACTTCGGATTGAGCGTGTCGCGGCGGATCGCCTCGGCCAGCTCGGGCATGTCATCAACGACCGCCACACGCCGCGCAACTGTCGCGGCCAATAGGTCGACCCCGCCATTATCCTCGACGGGGATGCAGCCGAGCTCGGGTGGCTGCATCAGCCACGTATTGACGCCCTTAGGATGATGGAGATGCCGCATGATGCAGCCAAGCTGGGCGGTGCGCGTCGCCTGGGGCTGCGCGTTGAGCCATTCGAAATAGGCGCGCGACGTTTCCGGGCTCGGGATACCGCGAATGACGCCAGCTTTGCGATAGAGTTCCTGTACATTGTCGGCCAGGCCGTCGCCGCTGATCTGAAGCTTCCAGCCACCCCAGAGTTCGCCGAGATTGCCCTTGAAGGCGAGACGATCCGGGGCGACCAGGCCACCTGCATGGGGGAGGCACGGGATCTGGCGGACCTCCGAGGCGATGTCGGAATCGTCGGTCTCCACGATGACGGCGAGCCGCGGTATGAGCCCGCGCCCGTTTCCGGGATCATCGCGCAACGCGTCGAGTGCCATCTGCGCGGTCGGCTGGCGCGCCGGCGGCAGGACGGCGTCGAGCTCGAGGGTCGGTCGGTCGATCAAGTCTTTCGACTGAAGGGCTAGCCGGGAAGCCTCGCCGCTGCCGCGGACAAGCAGCTTGGCCGGCTTGATTTCGCCCGAGAGGCTGAGTCCCACGGCGCTGCTACGCAGCGACCGCAACACCCCGGCCGCTCGCTTCGAACGTGCTAGCGCGGAGAGTGCGGATTCAAGCTGGTGAAAGGCGGAGCGCTCATTCGTGTTAAGCGGGCGGTCAGTCGGAAACGCCGCAAGCCGATCTGAATAGAATCCCATGACCTCGGCTGTGCTCGGCTCCTCCCGCAAGGTCAGCCTGGCGCGGCTGCGCTTAAGCTTCTTGCAGAGCGCCCGCACCTCGCGCGTAGGCTTGGCAATGTGGTCGCCAAGCAATGTCCCGATCTTACCCTCCGGTAGGCACAGCTCCTCAAAGGTATGCACCGACCCGTCGACCGCCGGCCAGATCGGCAGGTTCTTGGCCGTAGGCCAGTCGTCGCGAGCCAGTTCGTCCGGATTGGCCGCCAGCCACGCGAAGAAGCGCTTGCGGACTGCGGCTGATTTGTTCTCGAGGTCGCCACTGCGCAGCAGATTGCGCAATGCATAATTTTCGAGATTCCAGCCCTCGAGCTTGAAGACCGGATGCCCGCGCAGGTCAGGATGGATCGTGGGAGGGACATCGAGCTGGAGCTCGGCCGGAATCGACGCTCCACGTTTCAGCTTCGACAGAGGATGAATTTTGCCCTCGCCGTCGGGCAGGTGCGCGTTCGCGCCGTTGGGGCGAGCTCCTGGGGCGAGCCCGCTCAAGAATGGGTGTAGCGCATCGAGATGCGCTCTCGCGACGGCTGGATCGCCCAACGATCGAAGCCATTCCGCCTCGCTGCGCCATGGGAAATGCTTGGCGCCAGAGGCTTCCAAGCGTTCCAGCACATCTTGTCCGTTGTACCTCGAATGGTCGACATTCCATCCGGTACAGCTTCCGGTTGCGAGCAGCCGGACCAGCGCAGTTGGGGTTTTCGGATCGACAATAGGTGACGAGGCCGGCGCGACTTTGGCGAGGGCCGCGGACCATTCGCTCTCCCTGCCCTGATAAACCGGAACGGCCAGCATCGATCCTCGCTTGTGGCGGACAGCCTTGCGCTGCGCGTCGATCGACGGAAACGCGCGAGCCGCCAACAGTCGGTTGGCAAAGGAGAGCAGCCGTTCGCCGGCAAGGGTGCCGAGCAGGTCGAGCGCCCTCGCGCTGTGGCGTGGGATGAGCAGCTTGGCGAGGGCATGGGCAAAGAGCGCATCGCATGCCTCGATGATGGCGTTATTCCATGCGCCCGATTGCGCCGCGAGTTCGTGTCGTTCGGTGTCGGAGACGAATGCACCTGAATAGTGCGCAGTGATTCCGCTCGCTGAACCGGGATCACTCCCTGGATACGCTACGGGATAGCGCAATCGTCCACTGCGCGGTCTTAGCTTGCCGTTTGCGTCAACATCCCAGGCCACTTCAACTACGAGACCATCGCGGGGAAATAGCCGCTTGCCGGCCGATCGGTATTCCGCCGCCTGGAAGAAGCGAGCCTTGCCGGGCGATTGCTCGGTTGACAGTGCCAGGCAAGCCTGCTCGCGTTCGAGCTGCCGCTCGCCATCGGCGAGGATCTCACTGCAATCGCGGAAGTAGGTGACCAGCCCTGACTCCCGGCGCACGCGACCTGCGCTGAACGCGAAAGTGCGCGAGCCCAATTTGTGGTGCGATAGAACCAACTCGTATCGTTCGAGCATCCCGGGCCGCATGACGCCCAAGAGCCGTTTAGGCAGCGTGGCCACGGCCTCGTTGAAGACCTGTTCGATCTGCGGGTCGGTCACGTCCGCGAATTCGATCACCTCGCCATGCGGGACGGAGAATCGCCGGCGGCGATAGGGAACTTCGATTCGGGTACCGCGCGCTGGTGCGCCCGGATCCTCGCGCGGCGGGACGCGCACTCCGGGATAGGGAGGTTTGCTGTCGCCATCCTTGAACAGCGTTTGCAGGATCTGCTGACCTGCTGACCGCAGCGTAATGCTGTTGCCGAGCGTAAAGCACGCCTTAAGTCCGTGGTTCTTGACCCCGAACATGCCGACTTTGGCTTGGACTTCGTGGCCCGCACCCTTGATGTAGCTTAGTCGCTCCCACCCAAGCGCGTCGATCGGTTCACCGTTCCCGGCGCAGACAAGTTGATCGGGGTCAAACCGGATTTCAGTTCGCGATGACCGCGCGTCAAGCTCATTGACGATGAGCTCGACAAGCAGATCCTCGCCACGCAACCCGTTAAGGAACTGCCAGAACTCGGGCGCCTGATCGGTTTTGAGAACGAACTCTTCCGTCTGCTCGAAATTAGGAGGGGACTGCGGCGGCATCAGGCTGCTCTGAGTGATGGAGGGCGAATATGAACTTGCGGCGGGTTACGCTGTAGTAATTTCACGCTCAAGCATTCGAGCTCGCTGAGCCGCTTTTTCAACACATAGTCCGTGCATGGCCGATATTGAAGCAGCCGGAAGCTCACAGGAATTCGTCGGTGGTGCAGTCCATTTTGGAGAACGACCGATCAAGACAATTCTCCCCAAAAGCGGACGAGCAGCAACTGGCCATTCCTGCCGATTGGCGCTCGGCCTGTCAGGCTGGTCCTCGCCAATCTTAGCCGCTCGGCGGACGTGTCGTCCGCCTTACCCCTACCTCTAGGTCGTTGTATTCTATCCCGAACGTTCGCGGCGTAATTGTGCGTTCCCCCGTTCACTCCCACATTTCGTTCCCAAAAGCTGCCTAGGCTTGGCCGGTTACCGGCTGGATCACCCTTCAATGGCGAAGCGCTTGACCCGCAACGTGTGCTGACCAATTTCCAGAATGAATTCATCCCGAGTGCGCCCGAGAGCAACCTCCCCATAGTGCATCTGGCGATGATGGTTCGCGCACAGGATCATGATGTTGCTTGCCGCGAGTGACCCTATTTCGAGCTCTGAAACCGGGGTCGCATGATGTGCCTCGACATAGGGTTCCCCATCCCTTTTGAGGAAGCCAATGGGGTTGAGCCCCATCGCCTCGCAGATTTGGCATTTGAAGCCATTGGCCCGCTTGAGTCGCTGCCCGACGACGCCACGTTCGATGGACCTGCTGATCCGCTCTCGAACCTCGGGCCGCCTGCCAAGCAGCTTTCGCTCGATTTCCGCCACCTCAAGCGCCATCGCGTCCGGCCGTGCCGCCCCGACCGGGGCGGGCGGCTCATCCGCGTTCAGCGACATGGCCCAAGCCCGCACCTGGGCCTCCCTTTCCGACAGCTCCTTTCGCCAGGGGAGAGCCGCTTGACCCGGCAATGTGAGGGTATGCGCCTCGATCCGACCAAGCAGCTCGCTGTTCCAGATAAGGGACTGAGCGCATTCGCGCATGGCGGATATGGGGAACGACCAGCTTCGTCCTTCCTGGGACCAGGCGTTCGCGAAATGCTCGACGGCGCAAAGGCCCAATGGCGGAGCGCCGGCCACATAGCAGGCGAAGTCGATGCGGGATTGAATGTTGCCCAGCACGCGTCCGTGGCGAGCGAGATCCTCGAAGCCGAGCTGACGCCCAATATCGGCGTTCGTGTAGCCAAAGAGTCGCCCGCCGTTCCGCGCCGCGCGCTCCACGAGCCAAGTCAGAACCGTTTCGGTCCGCTGCTGGGTCAAGGTGCCGCGATCGGCCGGCGCCGTCCCGCTTTCATTCGGCAACCCGAGGGTCCGGCGGGCATGCCACAGCGCACGCGCGGAGAACTCCTCCGGGTGGTCGACGATGATCTGCTCGAAGGACAACGCGCGCAGGTCCGCCCTGTCGAGGACCTCAAACCCTTGCGTCACTTTCGAGCGGGCGACGGTGACCTCCGCGGCATCGATCAGACCGCGATTAGCGAGCAGTTGAAAGGTTCGAGCGGTGCCTTTGCCGTCGCGCTTTTGCAGGCCAACATAGCGGCCGACCGCGTTCACGATCTTGGTTTCCGCGGGCGTGAGCTCGCTGAGGTCGAGGCCGGTTTTTTCAGCGACCAACTGTTGGCCGAACTCCGCGTACTTTCTCTCGATCGCGGCGCCGATCTCGGGGGTTGCGGCCCCGCCGCTTCGAATGTTGCGCTCCAGAATTGCCAGCTTGTCGAGGGTGGCGACTTTCCCGATCGTGACCAGGGGATCCTGCGCCATCAGGGCTGGGCTATCTTCGCCAGGATAAAATCATAGATCGGCCTGAATGGCTCGAAATGTTGAGCGGCTATGGTAGGAACTACCTGCTGAGCAAAGGCGACCTTATTGCCTATGAATCTCGTCCACATCGCGGGATGATCAGGATCTACAGCAAAATGGTCCTCCAGACCGGGCACATCTCTAAACAGTAGCTCGATGGTCAGACGAGATGCGTCCCCGTAAGTCTGGCCCGAGTTCGGATTGCAGACCTGATGTCGAACGCTGAGGCGGGCCGGCACCGGCAGCAGCATGGCGTAGCCGGGCAGGTTGGGGCGTTTGCAAACCAGCCCGCGCGCGACGTCGTTTTCCTCCAGCGCCCCGTTCGCCACCGCCCGTGCCTTGACGCCGCCGACAGCGGCCCAGTCCCCATAGGCATTGTCAAAATCAAATAGAGCGAAGAACTTTCGGCCGGCATTTCCCTGGTACAGCTCCTGCCGAACCATTTGCTTGCGCAGATGCCCGCTATCGAAACACTGGATGATTTCAAAAGGGCATTCTCTGTCCAGGAACAGTTTCGTCCAGGCGATCTTCAAAATCTCGACATCGCTGACGCCCTCTGTGAACAGAACGGAACGGGTCGTATTGGCGACGAGCTGTTCGATGTTCAGCGTCGCCTCTCTTTCGGAAAAGGTGATGAGTCCGGCCGATAGGGATTTTACCAACTCCGCCTTGTCCATCTCCAAAAGCTCGACGCCATTCTCGCCCAGCGAAAACATCCGGATCCGGCCAGGGGTGTCGGCTGCGATCGTCGATGCGCTGTGACTGCTCAGCACAATGTGATTGGTCGCGGCCGCTTCGCCCGATATTGCATGCACCTGCTTCAGAAAATCGAACTGCCATTCGGGGTGGAGAAAGGCGTCGGGCTCGTCGAGCAGAGTGACGCAGTTGCGTCCTTTGAACAGCTCCGAAATCCCGAAAAGATAGACGGACTGATATTGGCCGTCGCTGAATAGTCCAAGGTCGGACACCTCCAATCCTTCGAGGGCGACCGGCAGGCCGATGTCGCGCAGCATTCCCAGGACGCGCAGCGCATCGAACGAGCGGAACAGGCGCTCGCCCGAAGCGTCGCCCATTGCTTCGCGGAGCCGGTCGATGTTGCAGGTCAGCGTATAGTGGCCGCGCTCTCGGTCGTACAATTGACCCGGCGTGAATCCGCCTTCGATGCTGTCGAGCAAATGCTGGAGGAAGATGCGGGCATAGCCCGCCACGCCCCAGAACAGTTGCGCGTCATCGAAAGGATCGTGGTAGTCGGTATCGACGAAATGGGGCCGGGAGAGCACGACGCGGATATTGCGAAGGCAATTCAGGATGCCGAGCTTCCTGAGCAGGAATTGCCGCGCTAGGCTCTCCTCCGACAGGAGCAGCAGCGTCACGATCAGGAGCTTCTTGCAGGCCGGCCCGATCCCGATGATGCACGGCGCGATTGCCGACTGCGCCTTCCGCAAATCGTCCCTGAAGCTCCGTTCGTAACGCTGGACCAGCTCGCCGACCTGATCGTTCTGGCCGGAATAATGGACGAGGAGATGATCCGGCAGCGGCATCCGGCCGATCGTGCGCCTTGCCGTCCCGTCAATGGTCAGGCCGCCGTCGCGCCACTCGAGCGAGGTCGTGCCGCCGTCGATCTCGTAGCTCAGCGTATAGTCGAAACCGGGACCAGGCGCGTCGGCGTCGAAATCGAACAAATGATCGAATATCTCGATCAGCGCTTCGAGGAAGTTCGATTTCCCGCTTCCGTTGCGCCCGACGAAGATGTCGATGAAGGTGTCGCCCTCGAAGTTTATCGAGAAGTCGCGCAGGTTTTTATAAGCGTTGATCCAGACCGATCTCAGCCTCATGAAATCTGCTTTCCGGGTCGCTTCGCGAAGGTCAGGTGCGTGTCGAGAACGAAATAGGCGAGTATCGACGCCTGAATTTCGATCGGACGATCGGCGGTCAAACGCCGTAGCGGACTACGTTTGGAAACCAGTGAAAGTAGATAATCGACGGATTTCACCAAGATTTCCCGATTCTCCGCCGCCGGTCGCCAGCCGTCCGACAATCGCCGCGCCAAGTTGTTGCCGGTCGGGTAGTGGCGCTCAAACCGGCGCCCCTCTTCGGAATAGACATAACCGAATGCATCTTCCGCCTTGAAGCTAACGTGGTGATCCCTGGTCACGTTGGGCAGCCTGATTTCCCGGGGTGAGAAGAAAGCGGCCGCGCTCGAGACGATCCGGCGATCGGCGAACGCGGCAGCGAACTCGCTGCGCAGATAAATCTGGCTGGTGACGTAGAAAACCAGATTACCCAATTGCTCAAGGACTTCCAGCGCCTTGTGCTGGCGATAGGCGCCGCGCTTGTGCAGATGCATGCGATACACGCGCGGGTGGCTGTAATGGTCGTCCCTAATCTCCTTCGCGATGTTCCGGGTCAGGACATAGGAGCGCTTGAACTGGATGAAGACCGGCAGCGCGTGATCGACGGCGATCTCCACGTCATATCCCTTGGTGGCCTCATCATTCTGGCTGATGAAATCCGGTGCCTTGGGAAATTGGCCGCCATGGACATATTGGCTTTCGAATTCCCGGAGGAATGCGTAGCCGAAGGTCAGTTCGGTAAAATCTGGCCAAGGCATCAGGCGGCGGCGCGCTCGACAATCGCGTCGGCGAGGTCCCTTTGTGTCTTGCCAGCCTCGGCAATACGCAGTTTTAAGTTTTCACATAGGTCCATCAGCTTATCCACCTCGGCTACGATCCGCCGCTGCTCTGAAACGGAGGGAACATAGATCTTTGCTGTTTCCACCTGCTTTGAAGATATATGAGGGACTCCGTTGCTTCGACCGGGATCGATTTGCTCTGAGAATAGAGGCGAGCAAACCCAAAGATATACAAAATCAGAAATTAGTCTGTCCGACAACTGGAAGCGCCCAACACGTTGAAGAAGCAAGGCCGGCAAGTCGTGTTCTGCGACCTTGGCGACTTTCGTACCTGTTGAAATGAAAGGGCGGTCGAGCGTGAGAACTACATCGCCTGCGTGTAGGCGAAATCGCTCATATCCTGCAGCCGTCTCCTCAGGCAGGTATGCGACCTCGTCCCAATCCGCGAATCCGTGGGACACGTTGATATTTCTGAGCAACCGGATTCCATGGTCAGAAAACCATTCGCTCTTGAACGCGTAACCGTTTTGTAATCTTGCGACTGATTTGAGTTGCACCGGCACACTCGGCCGATGCCTTTGATCTGTAAATCTTCCCCGCATCGCGAGGTCGAGGATGGCTTGTTTCAGGGCATTGACGCTTGCTTCGGTGGTGAAGAGGGAGTCGAAATGCTCTTCGAGCCACGTCCAGGTGGCGGCGAGACCAGCGTCATCGATGCAATCGGTTAGCGCGCCAAGCAGGACTTCGACCAGCGTCTGATGCGTGGCCGTCGCCGCTGCGCTCTCACCTTCTAACGCATCGCACAGCGCCATGAATTCATCGACCTTGGCGACGATACGCTTCTGTTGGGCAAGCGGCGGAAGAGCGAAAGGTGCCTCCCTTGCCTTGTCGGTTCCGAGGCGAGGGAGGTTCATCCCGTGAGTTGAATTGGTCGCCAAGTCTATGAAGAACGGCGTTTTTAGGAACAGCCGGAGGTAACCCGGTTCCAGTCCCACATATCCGCGCATGGGGACCATCTCGGTGCTGCAGACGCCGTCCTCGTCGGCAACAATCACCTTATCCAGATAAGGACGCAGTTTACCATAGATGACATCGTCGATGCGAAAGCGGTTTTTCTGGCTCTGAAATCGGCGAGACGAATGGCGAACGCGTTCAAGGACCCGCGAAGTCCCCTTCTCTATGTCTTCCAGCTCTAACACCCACGTATCGTCATCTACGTCGCCCGGATTCGCTTTCTCGGTTTCCCCGTAGTTTGTGATCCAGCCAAGCTGCGTCCACGCCCAATTCTGCGGGACGTCGAACGGCCAAGTTCTAGGTTTGACCATGACAACGGGGCGTTTCGTCACTCTGGCCGCAATCAGGCGCCGCTTTTCGTTTTCTATCCGTTCCAGGAGTACTGACGCCGGTTCGTCAGACGGGTCTTGCCGGATCAGCTTGCCACGTATGGCCAAGTCGAGAACTAGTGCCCGCAGGCGATCAATCCCGTACAGGCTCACTCGCTTCCCGCCGCTTCGCCCTGCACCTGACCTGCGCTCGACCGCTGTCGTCCAGACGTCCAGATTGCCGCTGACCAGCGCCGCGAAATCCGTCGTCACTTGCCGCGCCCCAGTGCCTCAGCGAGGATCGATTTCAACTGGTCGCGGACGGCCTGGATGTCCGCCTGCTGCGCGGCATGGCGCGCCAGCAACTCGTGCGGGTCGTGGCTTTCCCCTTCAGGCGAGTGCGGGTTCTTCAGGTCGAGGTTGTAGCCGCGTGCCGCGACGTCATCCGCGCTGATCTTCCATGCCTGCTCGGTCGGCTTTCGGGTGCGGAAGCTGTCGGCCTCGTCGCCCCACCAGTCGCATTCGGCCCGGAACTCCTCGAACTGCATCGGCCGAGATTTGTTGTAGGTGGTTGCGCCCTGCGGATAAAGGTGCTCGTAGAACCAGACGTTCTTTGTCGGCGTGCCCTTGGTGAAGAACAGGATGTTGGTCTTGATCCCGGTATAGGGGTTGAACACGCCATTGGGCAGGCGGACGATTGTGTGCAGGTTGCATTCCTCGATCAGACTCCGCTTGAGCGTGGTCTTCACGCCCTCGCCGAAGAGGAAGCCGTCGGGAAGTACAACCGCGGCGCGGCCCCCATTCTTGAGCAGCTTGATGATCAGCGCCATGAACAGGTCCGCCGTCTCGCGGGTGCGCAGACTGGCGGGGAAATTCCCCTCGATCCCATCCTGCTCCATGCCGCCGAATGGTGGATTGGTAGCAATCACGGGCACACGGTCGCGCTCGCCATAGTCGCGATAGGGCTTTTCCAGCGTGTTGCCGTGGACGATGCCCGACGGCGTGTCGATGCCGTGCAGGATCATGTTGGTGACGCACAGCATGTGCGGCAGCGCCTTCTTCTCCACGCCCCGGATCGTCGTCTGCAGCCGGGCTTCATCCTCGGGCGATTTCACGAACTGCCTCTTGTGGTCGATCGCGCAGGTGAGGAAGCCGCCGGTGCCGCAGGCGGGGTCGAACACGACCTCTTCGAGCCTGGGCGCCATCCGGTTGATGATGAATTTGGTGACCGCACGGGGGGTATAGAATTCGCCCGCGTTGCCGGCGCTCTGGAGATCCTTCAGAATCTGCTCGTAAATCGCGCCGAAAGTGTGCCGGTCAGCCGTACTGTTGAAGTCGATTTCATTGATTTTGTTGACTACCTGCCGCATGAGCGTACCGGATTTCATGTAATTGTACGTGTCTTCGAACAGGCCCCGGACCACCTGCGCACGCTTGCCGATCTCACCGATGGTCGGAAGATGGTTCTTCAGGGCGAAGAAGAGCTCGTCGATGAATTTCACCAGTATGTCGCCCGTGATGCCCTCGCGGTCGCTTGCCCAGTTTCGCCAGCGATATTTCTCGGGAATGGGCGAACGGTAGCCGGGCTCGGTATGCTCCAGCTCTTCCTCGCGATCGTCGTAGATCTTGAGGAAGATCATCCATACCATCTGACTGATGCGCTGAGCGTCGCCATCGACGCCGACGTCTTTGCGCATGATGTCCTGGATCGATTTGACCGCCCCGGAAACGTTGCTCATTCGTTGGACGCCTGTTCGTAAATCTGCTGCTCTAGGTCGCTCAGCGCGGCTTCGTATCCGCCCTTTCCGCCAAAAGCACCCTTGATGATTTCGAGTGGAGTGCCGATGCCGTCAAAAGGTTTCAGCCGCAACACCTTGGCGTCCTCGATCGCCTCGATGCCCTTGTCCGCATATTTGTCGAGCAGCGCTTCCAGCACCGCCCGGGCGGCCTCGCCATATTTCGCGAAATAGTTGCGTTTCCTAACATTCTCGGCCCGCTCGCGCCGCGTCAGCGGCGGGGCGTCATAGGCAACGTGCGCCAGCAGATCGAAGTCGCCAAAGTCGCGACCTACCTCTTCGGCAAGATTGGCCAGCACGACACCATGCTGCTCCAACTCGTCAATGATCGCCTGCTTGCGCTCGCTCGAGTTCCAGTTCCAGACGAACTCGTCCAGCGAGCGATAGGCTGAGGTGATCTGCTTGCGGGCAAAGCTGCGGTAAGACTCGGTCACCAGCCGGCCGTCGCTGCCGATATATTCGATCCGTTCGTTAAGAACGCGGGCCGGAACGCCGCTTATCACTAGCTTTTGCGAGCCCGCCGGATAATCCACGTCCGGCACGTCCTCCACGTCCGGCGGATCGGGCGGCACTGGGTCGTCTCCGGGCTCCGGTTCGTAGATCACCACGGGCTCGCCGTCGAAATCAGGGTCGCGGAACAATTCGGTCGCCTTCTTGAAATCCATGATCGTGAAGAAAAACTTGTTGTTGTCCTCGTCAATACGGGTGCCACGGCCGATCATCTGCTTGAACATGGTCATTGAGTTTATGGTGCGATCGAGGACGATGAGCTTGCATGTCTTGGCATCGACACCGGTCGTCAGAAGCTGCGATGTGGTGGCGATGACCGGATAGGGCTGTTCGGGGTCTATAAAGTTATCGAGCTGGGCCTTGCCCTCGACGCTGTCGCCGGTGATGCGCATGACATATTTAGGGTTGTCGCGCGCCAGCTCTCCGGCGGCGTTGACGATCGCTTTGCGCATCCGCTCCGCGTGGTCGATGTCCTCGCAGAAGATGATGGTTTTAGCCATCGGATCGGTGGCGTTAAGATAGGCCATCACCCGTTCGGCCACAAGCCTAGTCCGCTGGTTCAGCACCAGGGTGCGGTCCATGTCGGAGCGATTATATTCGCGCTGCTCCACCGGGCTGCCAAGGTCGTCGACCATCCCAGCCGGCGGCGTCCAGCCGAGCACGTCCTTGTCGATGTCGATGCGAATGACCTTGTAGGGCGCGAGGAAGCCGTCCTCGATACCCTGCTTGAGGCTGTAGGTGTAAACCGGGTCACCAAAATAGGTGATGTTGGAGACGTATTCGGTTTCCTTCGGGGTCGCCGTCATGCCGACCTGAATGGCGCCGTCGAAATAGTCGAGGATTTCCCGCCAGGCGCTGTCCTCGGCGGCGCTTCCGCGGTGGCATTCGTCGACCACGACCAGGTCGAAAAAGTCGCGCGACACGGATTTGAAAATCTTGTCCGACTCTTCCGGTCCGGTAATCGCCTGGTACAGCCCCAGATGGACCTCATAGGCCGGATCGATCTTGCGATTGCGGACCTTGGTCATGGCCTCGCCGAAAGGCTTGAAATCGTTGATTAGCGTCTGGTCGATTAGAATGTTGCGGTCGGCCAGGAAGAGGGTGCGCTTCGCGACACCGGCCTTCCAAAGCCGCCAGATGATCTGAAAGGTCGTGTAGGTCTTACCGGTGCCGGTGGCCATCACGAGCAGAATGCGCCGCCGACCTCCGGCTATGGCTTCGATCGTCCGATTGATCGCCTCCACCTGATAATAACGCGGCTCCTTTCCGGAGCTGTCGAGATGGTACGGCTGCTCGACTAGGATCGTCTCGTCCGGCTCGATCCCGTGAAACTTGCGATAGCGGGCGTAGAGATGTTCGGGGTCGGGAAAGGCATCCATCCCGATCGAAGTCTCGATCTCCTCGCCATCGGATGCGGTGCGGTTGTGACACGCGAAGCCGTCGCCGTTGGAGCCGAAGGCGCTTGGAAGGTCCAGAATTTCTGCATAGCCGAGCGCCTGCTGAAGGCCGTCGCTGACGCCGTGCTTGTTGTCCTTGGCCTCGACGATAGCCAGCGGCAGCCCTGGCTGCCAGGAGAGCACGTAGTCGGCGAATTTCCTCTTCTTCCTGTTACGCGACGAGAGGTTGCCGCGGACGATCACTGGCCCTGGCGTGAGCGTGACCTCGCGCCGGATCTGTTGAAACGGATCCCACCCAGCCTGCTTTATGGCTGGTGTGATGAACAGGTCACAGATGTCGCTTTCGCTGAGCTCCTGTTTTTCTGTCCTGTCCACTTTGCCCCTCGGGAACCTGTTGCCGATGACACACCCTGCCGTTGCGCTCGGCAGTGTCTTATATGAGTGGGCAACCAGCGCGTCGGTCAAGCAATTTTCCCGGCGGTCACGCTGACGCCAGATTATCCCCAGATGGTCATCATCAAGCTTTGGCCAGTCGCTGCAGCGCGGATTAGGTTGGCCAGCGTGGGCGGAACTAGTCATCTGAGGCATGTCCAACTTGGGTCGCCAGCAGTGTCGATTGGCCCGCGGATGGAATGTCTGCTGAGCGCGCTACATCAGATTTGCAAACTGGCAGGCCACTTCGCGATCAGCTCGCGGAAAGCCTCTTCAGGGTCTGCTCCAAGCGCCCTCATATGGCGTAGAACTCGATCACGTCGACGCGGCGCTCGCCGCGTTCGACGAAGGAGATGAATGGCTGGGGCCGGCCAAGGCGGCGGCGAGCTCGAGCTGCGTCAGGCCGGCCCGCGTTGTCGCCTCGATCGCGCCGACCGCATCGCCCGAGTCTGCAACGGCCCCTCCCCAGCTTGCCCGGCCCGTCTGGCGCAATTCGAATGGCCAACCGGGGCGGCGGGGCGGACGATGGCCCGATAGGAGAGGCGCCTCGGAAAGGGGTTTAGGAAAGGCAGGGTGGCAGAGACATTCTTCCACCAACGGGTAATTCTGGTCTAGAACTTACGATGTAAAGCGTGATAGCCTCCGCGTCTCGTTAGGGGGGCGAATGTCACCAACGTTCTGGAGCGGACTTCTCGCAGGAATTGAAGGACGCATGTCGCCCAGCGAAGAAGCGCTCCTAAAAGGAGGATTCGCAGAATACCGAGCAGAACATTTTGGATTTACGGTGCGCGATGCCGGTGGACAGGTTTTCAGCGCCATGAGTGCCGAGCAGTCCTGCTCAGATGCAGTTCGCTTCGAATATCAAAGCAAGTTGCTGGAGCTACTACGTGGAGCGATCGAAGGGGGATCGCCGCCGGCATGCTGCTGCGATCACCACCGCGCACTTTTCCCAGAGCTCTCCTCGGCGATTGCCGCCGGCGAACCCACCTGGTTGAAGACGTTCTTCGAAATATTGACCGCACTTACCGAAAATCTCCACTTCCAATTCGAGAGTCCGATAGGGGTCGAAGAAGGACGCTCCTTCGAACTCTCTCGACTGATGACATTGGAAGCGTTTGTTCGGCACCACGCCGATGACGATTTTAGCGAGTCGGCGCGTGATCGCTTCATTGATCGGCTCGCGCCACATTACAGCCGTCGCGCCAGGAAAAACGCTCGCGACCATCGCGACCTCGGCAGTTGGCACGGCACCATCGGAACTTATTCCAGTCCGACCCCGGCGACGTTGCCAGCCATCATCCCTTATGCCCGGGACTGCCCGTCAGTTAAGCCTTTCTCGACTCTGACCTACGAACTCGAAAAGCGGTTTGAGAGGGACGAACCGCCTGACTCTCTACTGTCCGCACTTGGTATGACCTTCAAGCCCAACTCCTTCTACATTGAACTTATTTTTTGCACGCAACATGTCCGTTTCTACAGGCCCGCCGATCACCACAATTTTGTGGCGATTCCGACCTGTATTGAGGCGGCCGGAAATTGGGCCTTTCGCCCTGACCGGGACGAGCCACCTGTCACGAATTATGCCTTGGATATAGGGTCCGATGGGCGCGGCCTGCCCGAGATCATCCACCAGCCGATCGCCTGTGCCACAATTGATGATGCAATCGTCTGGCCCTCGCCGACCATGGGAAACTGGGCGGATCGCTCGCCTTTCTCGGCAGGGCGGGCCTGATGTCCGAGCTGAGGCAGGCGCTCAATGAGGGCAATCACGCCCGCGCGGCGGATTTGATCTGGCGACGCCTTGCTGGCGATCATCTTGATGCACCGTTTGACATCGTCGCGGGGGAATCTCCCGGCGATTATATCCACTCACTTCACGAAGCCGGGTTTGCAGAACCGCTCGCTTGCGCTTTGGCGAATTTGCTCGACGCGCAGGTTCCAACGGCCATTGACGCCATGGCCGACAAGCCATCCCTGAGCGGAGCAGCCCGCATCGCGGAGCTGCTGCATCTTCTTGAGCGAACCCGCTATCCTGATCCAGGACGACGGCTTGAGCGCATTTGTGAACGCCTGATGTTGCTGCCTCGCTTCGAGAAGAACCTCGCCGCTATGCAGCTCGCCGCATTCAAGACCTATATTACTCTCGACCTAGAGCACAAAGAGCGGCTGCTCACACTTTTCTCGCCCGCGCTGGATCAGCCCGAGCTCCTTCCTGCTTATTGTATCGCGGCGGCAAAGGCAGATCCCATGGTCTTTTTCGACACGATCGCCCGGCACCTCTTGCCCGAGCTTGGCCGCCGCCGCGCTTCGGTCGGGGACGAATTTGACTTCCTTAGCGAATCCGTTCGCATCGCGGCGAACTTGCTCATTGATCGCCAGCAGATGGCTTCTGACTTGGTCGCAACACTCGACGGCTTCTTCACTCATGTCGCCCAATCGGCCCGGTCACCCAATGGACGGCCCATCCGTTCCGCGGTCTTGAAGGGGCTCTCGAGGACCTCATTGCCCGCTGCGTTCCTTCGCAATTTCGAGGCGGCATTTTGGGACGCGCTGCCACCCGCGAGCGCAGCACTCAGTCGCAGCGAAGGTCGATCGCACTTGCGCGGGTGGCTCCAAAACAAGGTTGCCGCTCCGAAGCTCAACCACGCCGTCGGGCTTGGCCTCAATGCAGTTCCCTACGGCGAGGCGGGCCTGTTTCGCCTGCTCGCTCTCGTCCTTCGCGTTGGCTGGGATTTTAGGCTCAATATCGTCCATGACGATTACAGTCATGTGGGGGCGTCGCTTGGCGAAGGCCGGCTCAGTATCGCGGTTCACAATTCCTCCATCGAGCGACAGGTGAAGGCATTGCCGAATGGACCTGTTCCACTCTTCGCCTCGCCGCCATTACTGACCTTTCAAAATTATGACATGCTCCTAAGCCAAGCCGCCCTTCGCAGCTGTTATCGAAATCCAGTCTTACCCCCTTCGACGCGCGAGATCGTCGAGCGACTGCTCGACGGGGGCATGCTTGACCTTTCCAAGGCGAGTTCGGACGGGGAGGAAGCGGTCACCCTGATGAAGCAAGGTGGCGTTTATTTCCTAAAGGACACTGATACGCAGGCCGTCGCTCTTCTGGTCGCGGGCGAGCGCGCAGTTGAGCTGGACGATGATGAGCATTATATCCATTCGTCGATAAACCCGGACGAAGGCTTGGAGCAGCTACTTGATGGCGAGGTACTGCTTTACTTTGGAGGTGCAATCCAAAGCCATTATGCGCTCGCCAATTGCGCTAATCGCATCTCAATGGCGGGACGCGTCGAGATGGCAACCGAACTGAAATTCTATGTCGACGAGCGTCAATATCTTCAACCCGACAAGAAGGCGACGTATGACTTCATCCTTAGCGCTTGGAACATCACAACGAACATCTGGAAGATCCTTCGCCATCGGAATCGTGCTCCGAAGGATTGGGGAGACTTGCCCCTAGCGTTGCGCGAGGAGATCATTGTTGAAGTCAATCGCAGCCAGGACATGCCGAACGGCTTCGTATCCGATTTCGACGACCTATTTGACCTGATTCGCGAACATGACACAATTCATATTATGCCTGAGACTGCTTCATTCGAAGCCATATCGAAATCCACTGTCACGCCCCTCATCTCCGCGAAGGCGAAAAACCAATGAATTGGCTGATCCCCAACGATGATTATTCCAGCGGCCCTGTGCCTAAGGAGGCACGGGTTGCGGCATGGCGAGTGCTCGCGGTCTGGGCTGGCTTCATCATCGTCGTTGGCGTGATGGCGATCGGCGGCGCGATGACGCCGGCGATGAGTCTCCCCAATCTTCTTACTGCCGTCCTGATTGGCAATCTCATTCTCGGCGCGCTGGCTGCGCTGAGCGGGTTTATCGCCGCAGGCTCTGGGCTCTCCTTCGCGCAGCTTGTCGAACAAATCTTTCCGGGCCCTTCGGCCCGGATCGTCAATCTCTACGCGCCACTTACTCTGATCGGCTGGTATGCAATCGAATGCGCGATTTTTGGCAATCTTGTCGCCCGCATTCTAGTGCTCGACGAATTCGGCACGAGGCTAGCGATGGCGAGCTCCGCCCTGTTCTTCGCGACCAGCAGCTATATAGGTTTTCGCGCGATCCAATGGGTCAGCGTCACCTTCATCCCCATTGTCCTTTTGCTGGCGATCTACGCTTTCGGCGCGATTGCCGAGGGCGGCAGCGCTGGCTTCGGGCAAGGCGTCGACCCGATGCCTCTTCAGACCGCAATCGGATTGGTCATCGGTTCTTGGGCGCTCGGCGCGGTCGCCGCATTTCCGGATATTGCGCGCTTTGCGCGCAGTCGCGTGACTGGCGCGCTGATTGGTTTCTTCGGCATCTTCATTTTCAACTCGCTATGCCTGCTGATCGGTGCAGTTGGCGCCTCAGTCGCCCGCGAGGCGGATCCGGCAATGATCCTCCTTGCAGCCGGCACCCCAATCCTGGCGCTCATCTTCGCGATCGGAAATATCTGGACTACGAACGACGCCAATCTTTATTCGGCTTCGCTCGGTGCCTCGCGTACCTTCGGCATTAACCGCAAATCCGCCTTGCTGCTATGCGCAACCCTGGGCCTCGCCGTCGCGCTGGCCAATCCATCGCAGCTGCAATTCTTCTTTCCATTCCTGTTGCTGCTTGGCGTCACCGCCCCCGCTCTCGGCGGCGTCGTCCTTGGCAGCTACCTTTGGCGCCAGTGGACGCCGCGTGCCGCTCCGGGGGCGATCCCGGCCTGGCTCGGCTGGGTGGCCGGTTCCGTGGTCAGCTACTTCTTCCAGGGCGCGCAGTCGGTGCCGCTTGGCTTTTTCGCCGGGTTCGGGATTTGGATGCTGGTCTCTAAGCTCTTCGCGCAGCTGTCGGCATCAAAGGCCCCTTGAAGACCCCCAACGGCTTGGGCCTCTTCGATGTTCGACCTCATTCTTGGCTAAATTGAAACCTTCCAGCGCGAGAATGAAGTCCAGGAGTGCACGTCCGCTTATTTGTAGATGGGGATCATGCCGGGAATGGCCGCCATTGGCGCGAAGCGGACATTGAGCGGGGTTTTCTCATTTTAGAAATCCACCTGTGCCTACAGTGTGCTACCTTTGAAGCCGGAGCTGCTCGGGGTTTCCCTTTTCCGAAGCAGGTAGGGAGCGAATGAGGGAACGCAGGGCCTTAAAGAGCTATTCCCCCTCTGAAGGTATCACAGCCTCCCTCTCCGCCATTCGCCGCCGCTCCGGCGGCGTGAACCGTCGAAGCGGAGGCAAGGATGAGCGAGCCTGCCAGCGTCTGGGATGTGGCGGCCGAGCTCGGAGAGGGTCCGGTCTGGGTCGAGCGCGACGGCGCGCTCTGGTTCACCGACATCAAGCGGCAGAAGGTTCATCGCTTCG
>WUUC01069241.1_pt1 | contig 24532 bp, 16 predicted proteins | sample 6278441 | NCBI WGS metagenome assembly WUUC01 (sample SAMN13675441, study PRJNA597444) | soil metagenome | isolation source: soil | place: USA: Washington | collected 2017-10 | reverse complement strand
TATCAAATCAATAATTTCCAGCCTAACAAGAAGGATAAAAATAAAGCCTTTCGCAATTTGCGAAAGGCTTGTATAAATTATCGGACAAATGCTATTTATTCATCATGTGTTTGGCTTCAATGCTTAAGGTAGCATGAGGCACCGCACGCAAACGGGCTTTATCGATCAGTTTACCCGTAACACGGCATACACCATACGTTTTATTTTCTATCCGCATAGTCGCCTTTTCCAGGTGATCAATAAATGTGATCTGGCGGCTGGCCATTTGACTTAGTTGCTCTCTTTCCATACTTACACTGCCATCTTCCATTGTCATGTAGCGGGCCTCATCCATATCGCCACCTTCATCACGACGGGTGATCAGTCCCTGCAGGTAAGCGAGTTCTTTTTTTGCTGCATCTAACTTCTTATTGATTATCTCTCTGAACTCCACAAGGTCGGAGTCAGAGTATCGCATTGTCGGGCCGTTGTTTTCGTACATAGGGGTAGTGTCTAAAACTGATTTAGTGAAATCGGGTTCATATTTTACAGCACTGCGGGTCGTTGTTTTTGGAATAACAACCTTCGAAGGCTTGGGCAGCTCCTTTTTTATAACAGGTTTGGCCACCGGTCTTATCGAAACCAGGGATTTTGGATCATGAGTTCCCGGCTTTTTGACGGGCGGTGGCGGTACGGCCTTTACCGGCTCTTGCACAACTGCTTTCGGTTCGGGCTTTGCCACCACTTTTGGTGCAGGCTTTACCGCAGCAGGTTTTTTCACTGGCTCTACCTTTTTAGCAACATGATTTGCTACGGGCTTAACAGGTTTAGCAGCTTTTTTTGCGGCCGGAGCTTTCACTGTTTTTTTTGGAGCGGCAGCCGGCTTCTTAGCGGCGGGCTTTTTTGCAGCAGGCTTCGCCTTTGATGCCGGTTTTGCTACAGGCTTAGCCGCTTTTTTCGGGGCAGGCTTTTTAGGAGCCGGTTTTTTCTTATTAGCCATAAAAATTAGCCTTTTTTTGAAACAATCACATTTAGCGAAACATCGTTTAGTTCAATCGTTGTACCTCCTTGCATTTCAGGTACTATTTCCAGCTTTTCTGCCAGAATTTCGGCGCAAATATAGGTATTAAACGTAGTCAAAGAATCTTTAATGCCATTTGTGGCAGCAACTATAACATCTATCCTGTCAGTAAGTTCAAATCCGCTGTCCTTCCGTATTTTTTGAATACGGTTGACAAATTCCCGGGCATTTCCTTCAGCTTCCAATTCCGGGGTAATAGTTACGTCCAACGCAACAGTTATTGTTCCCTTTCCTGCTACCGTCCAACCCGGTATATCCTCACTGCTTATATCCACTTCGGTTATCTGTAATATTACGGGTTCGCTATCAATTGACAAATTATATTGTCCTTCTTTTTCCAGCCTGGCTATGTCCTCCTGTGTGAACTTTGCCAAAGCCGCGGATACGGCTTTCATTTTTGGTCCGAGCTTTTTTCCCAAAGCCACAAAATTTGGTTTGATTTTTTTACTGATAAAAGTATTATCCGGATTTAAATATTCTATCTCTTTTATATTTACTTCCGCCTTGATAAGATCTTCTATTTTTTGCAATTGCTCCTTCATCGAACTACTTAACACAGGTATTAATACTTTCTGCAAAGGCTGGCGGACTTTAATATTAACCTTCTTACGCAATGATAATATCAATGAAGAGGCATCCTGCGCCAGTTGCATTCTTTCTTCCAGCGATTCATCAATAACTGTTTCGCTGGCGATTGGAAAGTCGACATGATGTACAGACTCCGCCGTAAAACGAGCGGTCACGGCATTCAGGTTTTGAAAAATATTATCGCTGAAAAAGGGAGAAATCGGTGCGATCAGCCTTGTAATAGTTTCCAGACATTCATATAAAGTTTGATAAGCACATATCTTATCCTGTTCATACTCACCCTTCCAAAACCGGCGACGGCAAAGACGAACATACCAGTTACTCAGATGTTCGTCTACAAAATCTTCTATTAAACGGCCTGCCTGCGTAGGTTCGTAATCGTCCATGTATTCATTTACTTTTTTCACCAATGTGTTTAGTGAGGAAAGTATCCAGCGGTCAATCTCCGGCCGCTCGTTAACAGGAATATATTTTTCTTTAAAAGCAAATCCATCAACATTAGAATACAGAGCAAAAAACTGGTACGTGTTATAAAGCGTACCAAAAAATTTACGCTGTACTTCTTTTATCCCTTCACTATCAAATTTAAGATTGTCCCATGGAGAAGCGTTAGTGATAAGATACCACCGGGTAGCATCGGCGCCGTATTTTTCAATCGTTTCAAATGGATTTACCACGTTACCAAGGCGTTTACTCATCTTGTTTCCATTCTTGTCAAGCACCAACCCATTACTCACTACGGTTTTGTACGCTACGGAATCGAACAGTAAAGCAGCGATGGTGTGTAATGTATAAAACCATCCGCGGGTTTGATCGACACCTTCGCAAATAAAGTCAGCCGGGAATGAATTTTTGAAGTTTTCTTTATTTTCAAATGGATAATGCCATTGTGCATAAGGCATAGCGCCGCTATCAAACCAAACGTCGATCAGGTCAGGTACACGTTTCATGGGTTTGCCTGATTGGCTTACCAATATGATATCATCAACATAAGGCTTATGCAGATCCAATATACCTTCATGCAAATAATTTTTGTTTACATCGCCTCCTAATATTTCGTTTGCTTTTCTTATGCCGTCATTCAATTCTTCAATAGAGCCCATACAAATTTCTTCATCTCCGTCTTCTGTTCTCCAGATAGGAAGCGGTGTTCCCCAAAAACGGCTACGGCTCAGGTTCCAGTCCACCATGTTTTCAAGCCAGTTACCAAAACGGCCCTCGCCGGTTGATTTGGGTTTCCAGTTGATCGTCTTATTCAATTCAACCATCCTGTCTTTTATAGCAGTGGTTTTAATAAACCATGCATCTAAAGGATAATACAGAATGGGTTTATCAGTTCTCCAGCAATGCGGGTAATTGTGTTCGTATTTTTCTACTTTAAAAGCACGGTTCTCTTTTTTCAATTTCACCGCTATGTCAACATTCACATCAATGTAGTTGGGGTCGTCTTTATAATCTTTGACATAACGGTTGCTGAATTCACCGAGGCCATCAACAAATTTTCCTTGCTTGTCAACCATCGTGAGGATACCGATGTTGTATTTCTTTCCTACTTTATAGTCATCGGCTCCAAAGGCAGGGGCTGTATGAACAATACCCGTTCCGTCTTCAGTAGTTACAAACGTATCAACTAATACACGGAAAGGTTTTGCACCAGGAGTCTGCTCCTGTATAACTTTTACTGAATTGGCTTCATAAGAAAGCAACTGCTCGTATTCGCAGCCCTCTATTTTACTTCCTTTAAAGCTGGTAAGGATCGTATAAGGGATATTCTTGCCATCATTTTTGTAGGCAGCGAAATTAGCATTTTCATTTTCTTCTTTGAAATATTTGCCCAGCAAGGCTTTGGCCAGCACTACATTTATTGGAATATGCAGATACGGATTAACTGTTTTGACCAATACATAATCAATATTGCCGCCAACCGTCAAACCCAGATTAGAAGGCAATGTCCACGGAGTAGTTGTCCATGCCATAAAAAACACGTCATCATTACCGGCGGCATCAAACAAGAATTTAGATCGTTCAGTATTGACAGCTTTGAACATTGCTACCGCACTCGTATCCTTTACATCCTTATACGTTCCCGGCTGATTCAATTCATGTGAACTTAATCCCGTTCCCGCTGCCGGCGAATAAGGTTGAATGCTTACACTTTCATACAACAATCCTTTTTTATACAACTCACTCAGCAGCCACCACAGTGTTTCAATGTATTCATTTTTGAAAGTGATATACGGATCATTGAGATCAACCCAGTAACCCATCTTGCGGGTGATATCATCCCATTTGTCTTTGTAGCGCAATACCGCTTCACGACACTTCCGGTTATATTCTTCTACTGAAATTTTTTTGCCGATATCTTCTTTGGTAATGCCCAGTTCTTTTTCTACGCCTAATTCGATTGGTAGGCCATGGGTATCCCATCCGCCTTTGCGTTTGACCTGGAATCCTTTCATGGTTTTGTAGCGACAAACCAAATCCTTCAATGTCCTGGAAATAACGTGATGAATACCGGGCATGCCATTCGCACTAGGAGGTCCTTCGTAAAATACAAAAGGCGTAGCGCCATCCCGTAGTGACACACTTTTTTCAAAAGCCTGGTTTTCAGTCCAACGGGCCAGTACTTCCTGCTCGAATGCGGGTAAATTCAATCCCTTAAATTCATGGTATTTTGTACTCATAGCCATTCTAAAAGGCTGCGAAGTTACGGAAATAAATGGCCTTATTTTAAGGTATAAAAAGCCAAAAACCTCCCGTAAACGGCAGGTTTTTGGCTACATTATGTACACCCCTCATTAGTTAGCAGTTGCCACCTTCTTTTCATCCTGCCCAATGAACCTGTTGATCTCGGCTTTTATGCGGTTATCGATCTCGGTATCGCTGATTTTTTTAGCTGCATAGTCTTTTGCCTGCGCCAGCAGGTATTCATGTAATAATTTATTGTCGATCTTATTCTTTAAAGAAATAACATCATGCGAATTTAAATAATCGGCCCACACGTTACGCACTTTACTCCAATAGCCTTTATTCTTTTCCCAGTATTCTTTAGCCGCCGCACATTCTTTTTCATCGATTTTCTTATAAGTGTTCAAACCTTTTTCTTCCACCAGCAATTTGTCAGAACCGTTGCTGCGGATGATTTTTTGATTATCCTGCTCGTGTACATAACCATTCTCCGCGATGTTCATGCGGTTGGTCCTCTTCAAAATATTATAGTCGTTACGAACAGTATATTCTCTCCTTGGCAAAGGTGCATCGGTGGTGCTTTGCCAGATCGTTTTCCCATCCATGTTTACAAACTGGCTTACACCCTGGTAGCGGGGTTCGTCGGCCACTTCCCAGATGGATTGTGTCCATTTCCCTTTTACCTGTTCTGCGGGTAATGTTTCTTTCGCCCAGGTGCGGTCACCCTGGTATTTCCAGATCACCGGGTTTTCGTAGGTCCATTCTTCCCGCCAGTGTTTTACGATTACCGTAGGGGATACGATCAGCAGGTGCTGGATAACAATCTTTTTATCACTTACTTCTATGGGTAGAGCCAGCTCAGCGGTACCGCCAATTTCCTCCCGATCATGAAATTTATAATCCGAAGTTGGTGCAAATGTTTCGGCATATTTAAAAGATACCTCAAAGCATCCGCAAAGTTTGTCAATCACCTTCCTGTCCGGTGGAGCCTGGGCCTGCAAGATGGCCACAGCTAATACGGTTGCCCCAAATCCTAACATTATTCTTTTATTCATTTATTTTACAATTTGTTGACAAAACAACGATATAACGGCAAGCAAGGCTTACGATATAAGTAAAGCCATTTACGCAAAAGGAAAAAGCCGTCCTTTTTACCCATAGCCATTAACAAATGAATTTATTACCCTTTTTTTATCAAAACTGATTCATAAGCCGGATAGCCCCTTTCCCCATTCTGCGTTAATGCAGTAAACCGAAGCTTATAATAATTATTATCGCCATCCTTAATGATGTAATACCGGTCTGTGCGAACTGACGGAGATACACCGGGCCCACCACCCGAACGCCAGTCCGATCCAATACCGGTCTGTGTAGTAACGAAACTTTGGGTTGCAATATCTGCTTCAACAAAATCGACAAAGGTCTTAGCACTGGTCAGCACTTTAGCTATTTCTACATTCCGGTTTTGCAAAATAAAATCCTGGAAAGTATAGGGAACTTCTCCTGTACCAAAATTGGTTACATTAGAAAAATAGGTCCAGGCAAAATCCCATTTCTTTTTTTCGGGCTCTACGGTAACGGCTCCATTTTCAAACGAAACGTATTTGAAGAAATAATTGTCATCTTTTGCTATATCTATAGATGAAAAAGTAGTGGAACCTATGTCCGCATGTTGTAAGGTATAACCACCGCCATTGCGGGTAATTCTAATTTTTTTCCAACCTCTTGCAGGCGCAGGGCTACCTACACCGTTTCCCCGATTGATGATATATACTTTGTTGTCTGCGGCAGTTGCAGAGATCGAAGCAATAGCTGTTTTAGACAGGTCACCGTTAGGATAGTCTATATAAGCCAATGCCGCAGTTTTCGGATCAGTCTGGTTAAAAAACACGTCATCGGAAAAACCTGCTGTATCTGCCGCTGTTACAGCATTCAGATCAGTTTTGTTAATCTCCTTTGCCATCATGGCTGTAGAAGAATTAAGAACAACACGAAATTCATTAGCATCGCCGGTATAAAAACCAAGATCCCAATTAGTGCGCAATACATTGGTTTGACGGTTAGCACTAAGATCAATAAATACTTTGTTGGGGAAAGCGGGTCCCCCTCCATTTATCGTTGCGGTCGTATTATTAGCAATCAGTTCTGAAAAACTCAAAGTGAATTGCCGGGCGGCACCTATCAGTACAGGTGCTGCAGAAGAATGAATATCGAATACTATTTTCTCATCGCCATCAAATAATGCACCCGCCACTTTAGATATGGTAACAGATGCTTCATTATTTCCCGAAGGAATAATAATCGCTACCGCATTTGAAACAGCTGCCGGCGAAGTAGTGAAATCAGTTCCATAAACTAAGCCCTGTGGCGTTAAATTAACCGCAACAGGAATATCCCTGTCCGTGCTTCTTGATAATTTTAATTTAAGTACAATACTATTTTCTGAAGCGCCGATTCCTTGTGCCGATACCTCGAAATTGACAAGATTATCCGGCAACGCTGCCGTATCTTTTTTCCGACAGGCATTGGCAATCGCTAGGATAGAAAACAAAATAACTCCGATCCTTAATGACTTACTTTTGAACATTGGTAAAATTTATGTTTGATGGTAAAATTTATTTTTTGTCCCAGTTGAAGGTTAACCCCGCGAAATAAGAACGGCCATAACCAATATTGCGCATTCCGCTGGCCGTGTGGACGCCGCTTGCCGACCTTACTTTACTGTCAACCCTGTCAACGCCGAAAAGATTGCGGATACCAGCGTTTAACGTGAAATAGTTGAACAGCTTTTTATTCAGGGTAAGATCGGCCCAGTGATACCCTTTTAATTCGGATAATAAAATATCCTGCCCGTTTTGAACATACATAGGTCGCTTACCAGTGAATTTATAAAACAGGTTCAAATCAAACCCGATTTTTGCAAAGCTATACCCAAGTGTGGAATTTAATTCAGCAGACCATTGCAATTCAGGCAAAGCCGCATCCGACTCAGCATAATCATTATAGAAACCGGTATAGGATGCCCCCACCGAAACATTCCACTCTTTATACCGGGCAATTGTTGAAAGATTTATACCCGCGGTATTGCTATTTGAAACATTTGTGAGTATAAACAAATTCGGATCGCTGGCTGATACTGCATAATCGATCAGGTTTTTTACGCGGTTGTAAAAACTACCCAATACAGTGGTATAAACGACTTTTCCGGGAGTCAGCTTTTGCCAGGTCAATGAGCCGTTAAAACTGTGTGATGTTTCTGCCTTAAGATCAGGATTTCCTGCTATCTGGTGATTGGCATCAAAGAAATTAAAATAAAGCTCTCTCAATGATGGGGATCTGAACCCTCTTGCATACGATAAGCGCAGGTCAAGGTTTTTTGTTAATCCGAACTTTGTATTCACTGAAGGTATTACCGGTGGCGCATCATACACGGAGTTTTTAATAAACCGCAATCCGGGGCGAATGCTAATTGTTTTCGATGGTATAAATTCTGATGTGATGAAGAAGGCATAATCGTTAACACTATTCGATCCTTCTTTCAGCCTTTCGCCTTTACCTGTTTCCCTGTTTATATCAATACCCGGCTGTATCAATATCCATGGTGCAGCCTTGTACAAGGCCGTTGTTCTGAAAGTTAAACCCGAAAATTGGATGGTACTTTGCATTCCGTCAGCCATATTCAACCGGGTATCACCGGTGCGTTTACTAACAGTAGTGGAATATACCTGGCGGCTATAATCAGAGTAGGCTACCTGTGCCTGGAAAGACAAACCGCTATTAACAAAATAACCGGCCTGTAACTGGTGCATTACCCGTTGCGAAAGATACTCCTGGTCAAACGCCAATGTATCACCTGAATCCTGCTGACGAAATAAAAAATTACCGGGATTGGTAATGATCTCATCCAACCCATCAAGGCGGAATCGGATATTGAATTTACTGTTGTGATAACCGATAAAACCCGAAGCTAACAATTGATCTTTTTTATGCCAAACCAGTTCCCTCTCCGTGGCGGTATCTTTCCATCCTCCAAAATAATTCCTGCCAAAGGAGCCGCCGATCTCCCAGTTCTTATGTCTCCAGCTAAGTCCCGCCGACTGATTGTGTATTCCCTGCTGGATGCCATACTCATTACCTACTGTTTCTTCAAGTACTCTTGCATTCACCGACCATTTGGCTGCAGAAGATTTCCTGGTAATAATATTGATTACCCCAGCGAGTGCATCGGCGCCGTATATCACTGACATAGGTCCTTCAACGATTTCTATTCGTTCAATCGAATTAATATCAATCTGGTTAATATTTATTTCATTTGACGTGCCTTGTCTTCCTACCATCGGCATTCCATCTACCAAAATCTTTACATTCTGTCCTTTTAGTCCCATCATTGTAATATCAGAACCACCTGTTGCAACATCCTGCGAAAAACGCATATTGAGTTCACTGTTCAATACATCCTGGAGTTTAGCGGCAGCTTGCTTAGCGATTCTTTCTTTTGTTATTATTCTTACCTGGTAAACAGAATTTTTTACTGATTGCGGCTTATATTGACCTGTTACGACTACCCCATCCAATTGCTTTAATCCAAGCGTATCTTCCTGGGCAACGAGGCAGTTTGTAAATAATGCAGTGAAAAGAACAAAGTAAACTCTAAGCATAGTTATGGGTTGAACATGATGACAGTAAGATCATATTTTATTAGTGGTGTGAGAATAAATGACTTGAAACGCTGAATGTAAATGCGTATTTACATTTTTCTCACCTGCAAAATTGTGAACAGTAATACATAATCTTGTTACGGCAGCAGGAAAAGAATTTACGCAAGAAGGAAACTGACTTTACTATGACAAAAGAAGGGAAATGCTTCGAATGATCAACAAAGCAGATTATGCTGTCTTTCAACAGATGTTCCGGCGAAGCTAGCAGTCTTAAAAAAAATTCTTATTGATGTGTGCAGGATATATTGCTGTTTGAAAATAAAAATCAACTATTATCCCTGGCCTGAAATTTTTTTGGATTAACAAATTGAAGTTTTCTAATTCAACCTCTCAACACTTCTCTTGCGATAACAATCTTCTGTATTTCAGACGTTCCTTCGCCAATAGTGCAAAGTTTCGCATCACGATAAAATTTCTCGACAGGAAAATCCTTTGTATACCCATATCCACCAAAAACCTGCACGGCGTCATTCGCTACTTTCACTGCTACTTCACTGGCATAATATTTTGCCATAGCGGCTTCCTTAGTCATCGGTCTTTTCCTGTTTTTCAGATCACATGCTTGTAGCGTTAGTAAATCCGCGGCCTGGATCTCGGTAGCCATATCTGCGAGTTTAAATGAAATTCCCTGGAAACTGGAGATGGGCTTATCAAACTGGTGTCGCTGCTGTGAATATTGCAAGGCAGCTTCATACGCACCTTTTGCAATACCTAATGAAAGAGAAGCGATAGAAATTCTTCCGCCATCCAGCACCACCATTGCCTGCCTGAATCCATCACCAATTTCGCCTAACCGGTTCGTATCCGGTATCCGGCAGTTATCAAACACCATCTCCGCTGTTTCACTTGCACGCATACCCAATTTGTTTTCTTTTTTTCCGGCACTAAAACCATTTGTTCCCCTCTCTACCACAAAAGCAGTTGAATTATTTTTTGCTCTGGGTTCCCCGGTACGACAAATAACAACGGCTATATCGCCGCTTTTGCCATGTGTGATCCAATTCTTGGTTCCATTGATGATCCAGTCGCTACCTTCTTTTAGTGCTGTACATCCCATATTACCCGCATCGCTGCCTGTATTCGCTTCGGTTAGTCCCCATGCGCCAAGCCATTCCGCCGTCGCTAACTTTGGAAGATATTTTTTCTTTTGGTCTGTATTGGCAAATGCGAGTATATGACCTGTGCATAGTGAATTGTGCGCCGCCAGGCTGAGGCCTATTGACCCGCACACTTTCGCGATCTCCTCGATTACTGTTTTATACTCGAAATACGTGAGGCCGGCGCCACCATATTCTTCCGGCACCAATATGCCCATCAAGCCAAGTTTGCCCATTTCTTTGAAAACAGCCAGGGGGAATTCCTGGCTTTCGTCCCACTCCATCAGATGTGGCCTGATACGCTGTTGTGCGAAATCACGGGCAGTTTGTGCAACCTGTTCTGTTATTTCTGAAACCTGGAAATTCATTTTGTATAGTTAACGGTTATTTCTCATAAAATGTGCCATCACAAGCTTGTATGACGGCACATTAATTAGCTGTTTTAAAAACAGCAGGCAATCGCTAGAGACAGTGCAAGATAAATAAATTTCTTAAACACTAACAACCGTTAGTAATTTTGTCCATTTCTCTGCTTCAGGTAAATTTTAACGTTAATCCGTCGTAGGCGAGGTGAATCCCAGGTGATAAATCATGTTCTATTTCTTCGTACCTGCCCAACTGGTGAGAAATATGAGTCAGGTAAGTTGCAGGCATCTCTAATTCCTGTGAAAGCGCAATAGCTTCCATGAGACTAAAATGAGAGACATGCTTTTCCTTTCGCAAGGCATTCAACACCAACACTTCGCTTCCTTTTATCTTTTCTTTTTCAATTTCTTCAATGCGGTTGGCATCAGTTATATAAGTAAACTTTCCAAACCGGAAACCCAGTACAGGCATTCTGAGGTGCCAAACCAAAATGGGTACAACGGGAATGTCGCCTATCAAAAACGGGTCAGTTGTTATAACGTTCATAGCAAATTCCGGGGTACCTGGATAGCGGGTGTCGGAAAAGGCATAATAAAATTCACGCCTCACGGCTGATTCGGTAGGTGCGTCTGCATATATTTCCATCGGCTTTTGGGTAAAATAAGTAAAAGCCTTAAGGTCGTCCATCCCCGCAATATGATCCTTGTGCGAATGTGTAAGCAGAACGGCATCAAGTTGCTGTACGTTATTTGTTAGCATCTGGCAGCGAAAATCGGGGCCTGCATCCACAACTAATGAAGTAGTTGAGGACTGCACCAGGATACTTGAACGAAGGCGTTTGTCTCTTTTGTCTGGCGAAGAACACACCTTGCAGTTGCAACCTATCATTGGCACGCCACTACTGGTGCCAGTACCAAGAAAAGTTATTTTGAGAGGGGGATAAGACACAGTCAAAAATAAGAAATGAGAATTTAAGATAAGAAACCCGGATTGGAGAAAACTGTTTCCCGCTCATCCGTAATTGCTTATTTTTCTTCAGATCCATTTTTTTCTTCCGTTTCAAGTTTGGAAACGATATTCAGGTATATTTTTCTTGAATCGTGTGTGAGTGCTTCGGTGTTAATATCCAATTGTGTGATCAGGTCGATCAGCGTATTGATACGGCCTTCTAACTGCAGGAACTTATTAAGCACAACCACTTTTTTTTCTTCCAGAATACAGTATCCGCTTTGAAAATTCCCTCTTTCATAGCGAAGTACATAACCAGACTGTTCTGGTATAGCCTCTAATTTGTCAAGAGATGTTTGTGTATATTTCATATCCCAATCTCACTTCAAACCCCTACCAGGGCTTTTAAAAACTTATGATTAAAAATTCATTTCAAGCACGAAACTACTGCATCACAAAAAAACTGTTTTAATTCTTTTCCACAAGTGTGAGAACGCCACAATTCTAAGTGCCCCTTTAGTGGGCCAAGGGGTTTATTTACTCTGCATTTTGATCACAGGCACTATCATTTCTTCCAAACTCACGCCGCCATGTTGAAAAGTATTTCTGTAATAGTTTACGTAATAATTATAATTGTTCGGATAACACAGAAAGCTATCCTCTTTTGCAAAAATGAAAGATGAATTGATCGTCGGGACCGGGAGACCGATTTCCTTCGGGTCGCGGAAAGCCAACACTTCTTTCGCTTCATAATTCAGGTTGCGGCCATGCTTGTAACGCAGGTTGGTGGTAGTTTGCTTGTCACCCACGACCTTGTAAGGCGTCTTTACTCTTACGCTTCCATGGTCAGTTGCCAGTACGATCCTGATCTGTTTATCGGCAATCTTTTTCAAGGCCTGGTGCAGCGGCGAATGCTCAAACCAGGAAGTAGTAATGCTTCTGTAACTAATTTCATCGCCTGCCAACTCTTTCAATACTTCCATTTCTGTACGTGCATGACTGAGCATATCCACAAAATTGTAAACGATCACGTTGATATCGTTATTCATCAGGTTGTGAATGTTATTGACAAGATCCAGGCCCGCATGGTTATTTACTACTTTGGTATAGGAAATTTTCAGGTCACCCTTACCCAGCCGTTTCATCTGTGCACGGAAGAACTCTTCTTCATGTAAATTTTTGCCACCCTCTTCTTCGTCGTTTTTCCATTGATTGGGAAATTGCTTTTCAATATCCACAGGCAACAGCCCGGCAAAAATTGCATTACGGCAATACTGTGTAGCCGTAGGAAGTATGCTATAAAAACTATCTTCTTCCAATATGCGGAAACTCTCTGCAAAAATCGGTTGGATCGCTTTCCATTGATCGAAACGAAGATTATCGATGAGGATGAAAAATAAAGGCGTTCCTTTCTCCAAATGCGGTAATACTTTAAACTGCACCAGCGAATGACTCATTACCGGTCCATCCACACTTTTCGGCTTTACCCATTTTGAATAATTTTTTGATACAAATTTAAAAAACTCAGTATTCGCTTCACTTTTCTGGCTTTGCAATATTTCCTGCATTTCAGGGCTGTCGCTTTTTTGCATTTCCAGCTCCCAGTACACTAGTTTTTTATAGATATCCATCCATTCGTTATAGTCAGGATTGCTGTTCAGTGCCATAAAAAGGTCGCGGAACTGTTGCTGGTAAGCGGTAGTCGTTTTTTCTGCTACAAGTCTTTTATTGTCTATGATCTTTTTCAAGCTTAGCCAAACCTGGTTAGGATTGACAGGCTTAATAAGGTAATCACTTATTTGCGAACCGATGGCTTCATCCATCAGGTTCTCGGTTTCGTTTTTGGTTATCAATACCACGGGTAATGACTGGTTGAGTTCTTTGATCTTTGCCAACGTCTCCAACCCTGTTATTCCGGGCATGGTCTCATCTATCAATACCACATCAACAAGGTTATCTCTTACAAAGTCTATCGCATCGAAGCCATTTGTAAAAGTTTGCACTTCATAGCCTTTATTCTCTAAGAAAACTTTCTGCGACTGCAGGCTCTCTATTTCATCGTCTATCCAGATTATTTTTGCTATAGCCATTTCGTTATTTGTTGTACAAGTTTCTATTTGCTGATCGCCTGCCAGGAAAAAACCTTTATCATTAAGAGATGCAATGTTGCGTCAACCGGCATTTTCACTTTAAAAGGATACCTCCCAGGTTCAGGTAAAAATAGCTTTTTAAAACCTGTCTTTGTACTTTTGCCGTCAATGCTTTACCGCCCTTTAACAAAAACGCAACAATGTCGATAGTTCGAAAGATCATCAACGACCCGGTATATGGTTTTATTACGATTGATAACCCGCTCATACTTCAAATAATCTCCCATCCTTTTTATCAACGATTGCGTAATATCAACCAAATGGCTTTTGCGCATATGGTATACCCGGGTGCCGTTCATTCGAGGTTGCATCACTCACTTGGCGCCTACCATTTGATGTGTAATGCACTGAGCGAACTAAAAAATAAAGGCTTTGATATCAGCGCCGGTGAAGAGTTAGGCGCTAAGATCGCTATCCTGCTTCATGATATTGGCCACGGCCCGTTCTCTCACGCATTGGAGCAGGAACTCATCACCGGCGTGCATCACGAGTCGCTTTCAATCCTGATCATGCAAAAACTTAACGCTGAATACGACGGCCAATTGCAGATAGCCATCGATATTTTCACGGATAAACATTCAAAACGTTTCCTGCATCAACTGGTATCGGGCCAGTTGGATGTAGACAGGCTGGATTACTTAATTCGGGATAGTTTTTTTACGGGAGTTGCCGAAGGGGTTGTGGGCTATGATCGTATAATTAAGATGCTTACGGTAAAGGACGGCGAATTGATGGTGGAAGAAAAAGCGATCTATTCAATTGAAAAGTTTCTTGTATCCCGGCGATTGATGTACTGGCAGGTGTATCTTCATAAAACTGTATTAGCGGCGGAAATTATGCTGGTAAAAATTATCCAAAGGGCAAAGGAGCTATTTGCTTCCGGTGAACAAGTTGAGGCGGCAACACAAGAGTTAAACTTTTTTTTACAAAACCCGGGCAGCAGTACTTCTATACAAGATCACCTTGATACTTTTTGTCGCCTTGATGACCATGATGTAATGGCGACTATCAAAAATTGGTGCCATCACTCCGACAAAATATTATCGCTTCTTTGCCGTTCTTTAGTGGAACGAAAATTGCTAAAAATAAAGTTGCAGGCAGAGCCGTTTAATCATGCCCTCGTAGAAGAAAAAAGCAAGGAGGTTGGTGATAGATTAAGGATTACAGAACGGGAGTCTGGTTATTTTGTATTTACCGGCGAAGCAAGTAACACAACGTATGATCCACGTGATGAACGTATTTATATTTTATTCAAAGACGGAACGGTAAAAGATATTTCAAAAGTGGACAATGCACTCATACATCAGCACTTGGGCAGCACAGTTAAAAAGCATTATTTTTGTTTCCTGAGAACCTGACAAAGTAAAATTCGGTGAATGGCTAACTGACCCTGGTAGTAAAAATTATTTGATTTGTTGTCCACTCACCCATTCGAACTTAATAACTATGAATTTTCCCGCTGCACAAATAGGCCTGATTGTAAATGGCAAGATTGAGGGTGATCCCAATGTTGTTGTCAACTCCTTCGGAAAAATAGAAGATGCCAAAGAACAACAGCTGACTTTTTTCGCCAACCCTAAATACGAAGAATATTTATACACGACAAAGGCTTCGATTATTATTGTTAATGAAGCATACGAATTGAAACAACCTGTAAACGCAACGTTAATCCGTGTTCCTGATGCCTATTCCGCATTTGCCGTCTTACTAAGCAAATACCAGGCGATCATTCAACAACAGCTTAGCGGGATACAACAACCTGTATATATTGCTAAAACCGCTTCTTATGGTAGCAATGTGTTTATCGGCGCTTTTGCCTACCTCGGGGAAAATGTAAAAATTGGCAACAATACCAAGATATATTCCAATGCATTTATCGGCGATAATGTATCGATAGGAGATAATAGTATTATTTATCCCGGCGTTAAGATCTACCACGATTGCATCATTGGAAACGCTGTTACTATTCATGGTGGAACCATTATCGGAAGCGACGGTTTCGGTTTCGCTCCACAGGCTGATGGCAGTTTTGTGAAAGTTCCCCAGCTTGGCAATGTGAAGATAGAAGATGATGTAGAGATAGGTGCCAATGCAACGATAGACCGGGCTACTATCGGATCGACGTTGATAAAAAGTGGTGCAAAGCTTGATAATCTTATACAAATTGGGCACAATGTAGAAATTGGCAACAGCTCCGTCATCGCGGCACAAGCCGGCATCAGCGGCAGCACGAAAATTGGGAATGGTGTGATGATCGGCGGACAGGCCGGTATCGTTGGCCATATACAATTAGGCGACGGAGCCAAAGTAAATGCACAGAGTGGTGTAAGCAAATCGCTTGAACCTGGCAAAACCGTAACCGGATCGCCGGCTTACGATTATACAGCAGCCCTGCGCAGCCAGGCAGTTACAAGAAAACTTCCTGAGTTGGAAAAAAGAGTAAAAGAACTGGAAGCATTGGTAAAACAATTAATGGCCGAGAGAACTATCGCTTAATATTACCCTCCCTTGCGTAAAATAATGTTGAGGTAACTCCATCTGTGCAGCAAGTATCGTATTGAATAAATAATTTTTATTCTTTCAGTACCAGGATTTTTTTGTTGCAAAACTGTTAAGTTGGCGGTTCTTTTATCTTACTGCCGTAATTTACACGCATGATTTTAATGAAGAATATCCAGAAAAGAATTTTCTGCCATTTCGCTATGATTCTGGTCTGCCTCGTTTGTAATTTTTATTCGGCAGGTGCCCAGGCCATTGAGACTACCATTGAATCTTACGCAAATTTATACAGCCCCGAACGGATCTACCTTCACTATGATAAACCCGCTTATACGGCAGGTGAATCCATCTGGTTCAAGGCTTATATGATGAATGAAGTGATTCCTGCTGATGAAAGCAAAACATTGTATATTGATTGGATTGATGATAAAGGAAACCTGCTTTCACATGGAGTAAGCCCATTGGTAGAAGCCGTAACAAATGGCCAATTCGAAATTCCCGCCGATTATAAAGGAAAATTGCTGCATGTCAGGGCGTATACAAAATGGATGCTCAATTTTGACTCGGCTTTTCTCTATCAAAAAGAAATTCCGATCCTTACAAAAGACAAAACGGGAAGCGATGCAAAGAACAAGATCATTCCCGTTATCCGTTTTTTCCCTGAAGGGGGTGATATTATTTCCGGCATTCAAAACAAAGTGGCATTTAAGGCAAATGACCAGTGGGGCCGGCCAGTAAAAGTAAAAGGTGTAGTGATAAATAACCAGGGCAAAACAGAAGATAACATTACCCATATACATGACGGTATGGGCTATTTTTTCCTGACTCCGAAAAACGGGGTGACTTATACTGCCCGGTGGAAGGATGAAAAAAATGTTGAACATATTGCTGAGTTGCCTAAAATAAAACAAGATGGGGCAGCACTGCAGGTAGAAGTATCGGGAGCCAGCCGCATATTTTCGGTAGCCTGTTCACCCGGTATCATCCGTTCCATGGATAGTGTGCATCTTGTAGGAACCGTTTATCAACATCCTGCTTTTAAGATAACAAGACCTACGGGAGCAGGCCCGATAAAAGGAACCATACCCACTGGAAATTTACCAAGCGGTATTATGACCATCACTTTATTTGATAAAAACTGGCAGCCTTTAGCGGAAAGAATTACCTATATAAATAACAATGAATACAGTTTTCAACCAGCCATGGAAGTACAGCGCTGGGGTTTGAATAAGAGAGCACGAAATGAAATAAAAATAACGGTGCCTGATAGTTTGGTTGCCAATCTTTCTGTTTCCGTCACCGATGCGGCGATAGGCACAGACAGCAGCAACAATATTATATCCCACCTGATGCTCACCAGCGAACTGAAAGGAACGGTGTATAATCCTGCGTATTATTTTTCGAATAATTCAGATTCTGTTAGCGGGCATCTTGACCTGGTAATGCTGACGCACGGTTGGCGGCGTTTTAAATGGGATGATATCGTTGGCGGCAAAATACCTTCACCGCGTTATCCAAAGGATACAAGTTATATTACTTTGTCAGGTAAGATATTAGGTATTTTGCCGGGGCAGATCAACCGCGAGGCCTCAATTGTGCTGATGGTAAAACAAAAAGACAAAGAAGGTCAGATGCTCCTGGTACCGGTGGAATCAAATGGCACATTTAATGATCCTTCGTCTATAATTTTCGATACGGCACAAGTCTACTATAGTTTCCAAAAGGCAAAAGAATTGAAAGATGCCAGTGTGCAATTCATGACTGACAGATTGCCAGCCCCTTCATTCAACCGTTCCTCTTATAATAAACCCTATGGTTTGTTTCCCGACACCACCGGCAATTACCGGCAATGGTTGTTAGCCGACGAAGCTAATAGTCTTGCGGAAATGATGAAGGTAAAAACGCTTGAAAATGTAACCGTAAAAAGTAAGGGAAAGTCGCCAACACAGGTATTGGATGAAAAATATGCTTCAGGATTATTCAGTGGTGGTGATGGTTACCAATTTGACCTGGTCAACGATCCCTTTGCGTCCAGCGCAATAAATATTTTCACATACCTGCAGGGAAAAGTGGCCGGATTGCAAATAAACACCAGCGGCGCTAACCCATCGATGCAGTGGCGTGGCGGTTCACCACAACTGTATCTTGACGAATCTCCCGTCGACGCAAGTTTTGTGTCATCGCTCAGTGTCAACGATGTGGCGTATGTCAAAGTGTTTCGTCCGCCTTTTATGGGTGGTTTCAATGGCGGTAATGGCGCTATTGCTATCTATACACGCCGTGGTAACGATATAAAATCAGAACCCGGTAAAGGTTTAGCAAATAATAAGGTATTTGGCTACACGCTTATTAAAGAATTTTATTCACCTAATTATGCCAGTTTCAATACCCGCAATGACCAACGTGATTTACGCACTACCCTTTATTGGAATCCGGCAATTATTACAGCACCTCAAAAGAATGAAGTGGTGCTTTCGTTTTACAACAACGATGTAAGCGGAGCGTTCCGTGTCATCATTGAGGGCATGACCAGGGATGGTAAACTCGCACATATCGAACAACTAATGGAATAAAAGGCTTCTTGTTTTTACCTTTTTTAACGACAGTTTTTACGGAAGTAGTAGCTTTATTTTATACTCCGGCTGATCTATTGTTTCACCTTTAATTTAAAACCATGGAAACAACAAGAATCGAAGTCCGCCCTCTTAGTATAAATGATTACCATGAATTAAAGGAATCAATGATACAGGCCTATGCAAGCCTGGGTGGGCAGTATTGGCGGGAAGACGCACTTGCAAGACTGATTCAAAAATTTCCGGAGGGTCAATTTTGCGTAACGTTAAACGATAAGGTAGTAGGCTGCGCTTTATCCATCATCGTTAATATTTCGAAGTTTGGTGACAATCACACTTACCGGCAAATAACTGGCGATTATTCTTTTGAAACCCATGATCCCACCGGCGATGTTTTATACGGTATTGAGGTTTTCATCCATCCGCAATCAAGAGGATTACGATTGGCAAGGAGATTATACGAGGCACGCAAAAGTGTAGCGGAGCGCCTGAATCTCCGGGCAATTATCGCGGGTGGCCGAATTCCCAACTATCATAAATACGGCCCGGTAGTATCACCAAAAGATTACATAGAAAAAGTAAAGAAAAGAGAGGTATACGACCCTACACTTAGTTTTCAGTTGGCTAATGATTTCCAGATAAAAAAAGTGATCAAGAATTACCTTCCGGAGGATAATGAGTCCATGGGATATGCTACACTGCTTGTTTGGTATAATGTATTTTACGAAAGGGCCTATCACCCGGTACTGGCGAGAAAGGACTATATAAGGATAGGCCTTGTGCAATGGCAAATGCGTCCGTATGAAAAGCTGGAAGATCTGCTGCAGCAAGTCGAATATTTCGTCGATGCCGTAAGCGATTACGAATCTGATTTTGTAGTGCTGCCTGAGCTTTTCAATGCGCCGTTGATGGGAAAATATAATAAGCTTTCGCCGGATAAGGCAATCAGGGAACTTGCCCAATTCACGGGGCCAATAAGAGAAGAACTTTCGAAACTCGCTATTTCTTACAACGTAAACATTGTGGGTGGCAGCATGCCGGAGATCAAAGAAGATGGATTGTATAATACTTCTTATTTTCTGCATCGGTCGGGCAAAATAGATTTTTATGATAAAATTCATCCCACACCATCAGAAGAATATGAATGGGGAATGAGTGGTGGAAATAAACTGAAGGTGATTGAATCTGACTGTGGCAAAATAGGGATACTTATCTGTTATGATGTTGAGTTCCCTGAATTACCAAGATTACTGGCCGATCAGGGAATGAAAATACTTTTTGTTCCTTTCCTTACCGACACGCAGAATGCATACAATCGTGTACGTTATTGTGCGCAGGCGAGGGCCATAGAAAATGAATGTTATGTCGCCATTGCAGGTACCGTAGGAAACCTGCCCAAAGTAAACAATATGGATCTGCAGTATGCCCAATCCGCCGTCCTTACTCCGTCCGACTTTGCATTCCCGGTAAACGGTATAAAAGCGGAAGCAACTCCTAATACTGAGATGATCATAGTATCCGATGTGGATCTTAGCTTGTTACAGGAACTGCATGAATATGGCAGCGTACAAAACCTGAAAGACAGGCGAAAAGATTTGTATCGGCTGGAGCTGCTCAAATAAACTTTTATGGTGCGATAAATAGCGGGTCATGTCTATAAAATCGGATACATTCAAATTTTCGCTCAGCTTTTTTTTGACTCATGGACGCTTATCTTTGTGAAAATCTATGTTTCCTATCTATGTGGTAAAAAAGGGTTGGACCACAATAGATATTAGGCACATAGTCCAAACACATAGATACTCCCAATTTACTTAGCGAAATTTGGAATGCACCCATAAAATCTGCACCCCGTCACTTACCCGCTAAACATTATCTTTGCCCCCGCTAAGAAACAAACACATGGACTCAAATTTCAATCCTGATAAACAACATACTTTAAAATCCGCGGTAACTATTTCCGGCACAGGCCTTCACACCGGTGTTATGGCAGACCTCACATTAAAACCCGCCAGCTCGGGCTTTGGCTTCCAGTTTAAACGTATTGACCTCCCTGAACAACCAACCATAAAAGCCGATTGCGACCTGGTAACAGATACCAGCCGTGGCACTACATTGGAGGTCAACGGTGCCAAAGTAAGCACCGTGGAACATGTACTTGCTGCGCTGGTTGGCATGGGCGTGGATAATTGCCTGATCGAGATCAATGGTCCCGAGATGCCGATCATGGATGGAAGTTCTGAGCCTTTTGTTGAATTGATCAAAGAAGCCGGCGTATTGGAGCAGGATGCTGCCAAAGCATGGTACAGTATCGACGAAAACATTTATCACTACGATGAAGAAAAAAGGGTTGAAATGGTAGTAATGCCAGCACGGGAATACCAGGTAACCACCCTTATTGATTTTAATTCACCGGTGCTCGGAACCCAGCATGCCGAATTAAAAAGGATGCAAAATTTCCGGGAAAAAATTGCGCCCTGCCGCACCTTTTGTTTTTTGCATGAATTGGAGATGTTGCTTGATCATAACCTTATTAAAGGCGGCGATATAAACAATGCGATAGTGATAGTGGACAAGCCAGTGGATGACGAAGAGATGGAGCGTCTGAAGAAAATATTCAAAAAAGATAAGATCGAAGTAAAAAGCGAGGGATACCTCAACAATCTTGAATTGCGATTTCCTAATGAGCCCGCAAGACATAAGCTACTTGATGTGGTAGGCGATCTTGCTTTGATAGGGTATCCCATTAAAGGACGGGTTATAGCTAATCGCCCGGGGCATAGCTCAAACGTGGAGTTCGCAAAAAAAATCAAACAATATATCAAGAAAAATAAACACATCAGGGGTGTACCTACTTACGATCCAACCGTACCCCCAATATATGATCTTAGTTATATCGAAAAAAAATTACCTCATCGTTTTCCATTCCTGCTGGTTGATAAGATCATTGAGCTTAGCGATACGCAGATAGTTGGCGTAAAAAATGTAACTTTTAATGAATGGTTTTTCCAGGGACACTTTCCGGGAAATCCGGTTATGCCGGGTGTATTGCAAATAGAGGCGCTGGCGCAATGCGGGGGTATATTAGCGATCAACCTGAGCGGTGATGGAAATTACGATACTTATTTTCTCAAAATAGATAATTGCAAATTCAAGCAAATGGTAAAGCCCGGCGACACTATGTTGTTAAAAATGGAACTGGCGGCTCCTATCCGGAGAGGCATTTGCGAAATGAAGGGAACAGTTTATGTAGGCAATAAAGTTTGCACCGAAGCTGACCTGGTTGCTCAAATTGTAAAGAGATGACCAGGGCTTCTGATGTCTAAAACTATCTCTCAGGTTTGCATTCCTCAACATATTTGGAAGTATTTCAGGGGTTAAAAATGGTATCATTTTTAACCCCTGTTTTTATCCCCGCGAATGGTCGCAAAATGTTAAGAAAACAGCGTTTATTTAAGGTTTCAAAACCGCATCCCTGCTGTATATTTCGTACATTTGTCAGTATCTCAATTTATACATAAAACGAAAGGAATCAGCTTACAATGAGCGCAGAAACATTAGAAACAATTCCGGTGGCATCCGGCGATTATGGTGCCGATAGTATCCAGGTTTTAGAAGGTTTAGAAGCTGTTCGTAAGCGGCCCGCCATGTACATCGGCGATATCGGCGTAAAAGGTTTGCATCACCTTGTTTACGAAGTAGTCGACAACTCTATTGACGAGGCGCTGGCAGGCTTTTGCAAAAACATTCAGGTTACTATTCATGAAGACAACTCTATTTCAGTGCAGGATGATGGTCGCGGTATTCCCACATCGATGCACACAAAGGAAAAGCGTTCGGCGCTTGAAGTGGTAATGACCGTGCTTCATGCCGGTGGTAAATTCGATAAGGGCTCTTACAAAGTTTCTGGCGGTCTACATGGTGTAGGCGTTAGTTGTGTAAATGCATTGAGTAAACACCTCCAGGTTACTGTTAACCGTGAAGGAAAAATATTTGAGCAGGAATACAAGATCGGCGTGCCGCAATACCCGGTTCGTGAAATTGGGAAAAGCGATATTACCGGGACGAAAGTTCATTTCTGGCCGGATGATACCATCTTTATTACGACGGTTTATAATAAAGAAATATTAGAGGGCCGCCTGCGGGAGCTAGCGTTTCTTAACCGGGGCGTACGCATTCTGCTTACCGATATTCGTGAAAAAGAAGAAGATGGTTCTAATTATACCAAAGAATTTTTAAGCGAAGGTGGCATCGTGGAATTTGTAGAAATGCTGGATGCAAACGCCGGCCGTCAACCGCTTATTCCCAAAGTATTATTTGTGGAAGGGCTTGATGAAAATACAAACGTGGCCGTAGAGGTAGCCCTTTGTTATAACAACAGCTACAGTGAGCACATCTATTCTTACGTAAATAATATCAATACGATCGAAGGCGGTACTCACGTTTCCGGCTTCCGCCGTGCTTTGACAAGAGTTTTTAAAAGCTACGGCGACAAAAACAGCCTTTTTGAAAAAGCGAAAGTCGAGATCGAAGGCGATGATTTCAGGGAAGGGTTAAGTGCCATTATTTCGGTAAAAGTTCCGGAGCCGCAGTTTGAAGGACAAACAAAAACAAAGCTGGGTAATAACGAAGTGATGGGCGTGGTTGACAGTACCGTGTCAAGATCGCTGGAAGCGTACCTCGAAGAAAATCCCAGGGATGCCAAAAACATTATCAATAAAGTTATTCTTGCCGCGCAGGCGAGAGCGGCAGCGAGAAAAGCGAGAGAACTCGTACAACGTAAATCAGTATTAACGGGCGGTGGTTTGCCGGGAAAACTGGCGGATTGCTCAGACCGCGATCCTAATCGTTGCGAATTATACCTGGTTGAGGGTGACTCTGCGGGTGGTACCGCCAAGCAGGGAAGAGATCGTAGTTTCCAGGCTATTCTGCCCTTGAGAGGTAAAATTCTTAACGTAGAAAAAGCGATGGAACACAAGATCTACGAAAATGAAGAGATCCGGAATATGTACACGGCTTTAGGTGTAACGGTAGGCACGGCGGAAGATCCGAAAGAGTTAAATATCGCAAAACTGCGTTATCATAAGCTGATCATCATGACCGATGCCGATGTGGATGGTTCGCATATCGCCACATTGATCCTTACTTTTATTTTCAGATATATGAAGTCGTTGGTAGAACAGGGGTATGTTTATATTGCTCAGCCACCGTTGTACCTTGTTAAAAAAGGAAAGGAACAAGCTTATGCCTATAATGAAAATCAGCGTAAAGCATTGGTGGAAAGATTAGGTGCTGGCAAAGAAGATTCTGTAAACATTCAACGCTATAAAGGTTTGGGTGAAATGAATGCCGACCAGCTTTGGGATACTACGATGAATCCTGATACAAGAACGCTTAAACAGGTGACTATTGAAAGCGCAGCAGAAGCCGACCGTGTTTTCAGCATGCTCATGGGAGATGAAGTGGCTCCACGAAGAGATTTTATTGAGAAACACGCCAAATATGCAAAGCTGGACGTTTAATCAGTGCTGCTCTTCCAGGTATTCCTTTATATTAATTAAACACTTTTACTTCCCCGCTATTGCGGGGATTTTTTCTTTCCGACATTGGATATTTACCTGTAAATAGTCAATTGCCTTTTCAAACTCCTGACTTTGAAAAAGCGGCAACGGGCTTGATTTCACAAGATGTGTAAAAGAATATATCAAACGTTTAAAAATTGATATTCAGGATGGTACACATTTAAAAATAGTCTTTTTAACAACCCATTTTTAGAAAGCCCCCCTGAAAACCCCTCAAAAGCCTTAATTTCAGGTATTACTAATTCAAAAAACAATACCATGTC
>WUUC01217865.1_pt1 | contig 24533 bp, 16 predicted proteins | sample 6278441 | NCBI WGS metagenome assembly WUUC01 (sample SAMN13675441, study PRJNA597444) | soil metagenome | isolation source: soil | place: USA: Washington | collected 2017-10 | reverse complement strand
ATTCCTTAGCGACTCATCCACTGTGGTAAGGTCGATCTCCTTCGACTCCAGGATGTCGGCAAACCCCTTGGCAAGCACGTCGTTCGGATTGTAGGGTTTACCGAGGGAGTCCACGCCATCGAACGTCGCCACGCCCACCGATGGCGGGCGAATAGCCATGCCGTCGTTAACACGGATCGACTGTCCTTGAGCCCAAAGGGTCTCGTCAGCATACGTTGTTCGTGTCGAAGAGAAATCTTCCCAGAACGGAAGCTCTATTGCCTTGGTACGTGCGTTGGATCTTATGACTTTCTTGTCCTCTTTTGAATGAGGCAGGCCTACAAGTACTATTTGAGCCCGGCAGAAGAGCGGCAGGGCGATGAGTAAAATTATCGGAAGTGACCTGTTTGCGCTCACTGGTTATCTACTGAATCCGCCTCCATTTCTTCCATGAGAAGCGAGTCGGCAATGGCCATAGGAGCTATATAGAGATCTATCTGGTCGCCAACTCTTACGGAATCGCCGGCCGGCGGATATTGCCTGTAAACGACGCAAACCTTGCCTGTAGTATCAACACCGTCGGGAATAAACGTTTGTCCCATTCGCAAATCCCACCCCTGAAGCTTGTAAAGGGCCAGGTTGTAACGATTCCGGGCCAGTGAGCCAAGCACGAAGTCGCTAGGGCCGTTGCCGTCGCCGACAACAAGGTCGATCACCGATCCCTTGGGGATCTTTGTGCCCGGCTCTATTTTTTTGCCCTGGTATCTGATCTCAAGCACCAGGTTCAGGTCGATGTGCGGCCGCTGGATGATCTTTCCTCTCTTCAGACCGTTGCTCTTAAGGATTGCCTCGGCACCAATGCGCGATGTCGTGTTGTTCGGGTTCGCCAGGTCCGGCATCGGCACCATGGGCGGCATGACGGGATTGATGGACACATAAATGATCCTGTTCTGCTTCACCGTTGCTCCGGCTTTCGGGAACTGCCGCAACACCGTGAGAGGAGGATACTCTTCATGGTACACCGAGTCTTCCACCTCGAAGCGGAGCTCGTATTTTGTAAGGAACGTTTCAAGCTCGTCGTATCTCATGCCGGCAAGATCAGGCACCGTAATGGAATCGCCATGATTGGTGGCATTGGGCAGGTAGATAAAAAAATAACAAATGCCGATCACCATCAGCAGGAAAAATGCAATGGCCAGGTTGGCCAGTACAGCGCCTAATGTCCTCTTTTTAAGAAACCCCAGGATCTTCATTCAGTTGTTCAGAATTTTAACGACGACTTAAAGTCACGCTCCACACGGTGCGACCCTTCATCGCGTTTCACGGCGATATCAATAAGTTTTGTGATCAGTTCGGTAAACGACAAGCCGCGCTCTTTCCACATCATCGGGTACATGCTCGAGTTCGTGAAGCCGGGGATGGTATTGATCTCGTTGATGAAGATACCGCCATCTTCGGTGACAAAGAGGTCCACACGCGCAAAGTCTTCGCAATGCAACGCCTGGAACGCCTTGACCGAAAGCTTACGGATCTCGTCCTGCTTGGCAGGTTCGAGCCTCGCGGGGACTTCGATATTCACCGCTGTCTTGTCGACATACTTGGCGTCGAAGGTATAGAACTCGTAACGGTCGCTGATGACGATCTCACCCGGGAGCGATGCCTCTGGTGGCTCGTTTCCTAAAACAGCACATTCGATCTCGCGACCCTTGATGTATTTCTCTACCAGTATCTCGTTGTCGTATCGGAATGCCTCTTCAACAGCCGGCAGAAAGTCGGCCTTGCTTTTCACTTTCGATATCCCGACCGACGAGCCCAGGCTGGTGGCCTTCACCATGAACGGCAGACCCAGCTCTTTGCTGATGCTTTCGAATGACAGCGAGCTTTTTTCATCATAAGAGAACGACAGGAATGGCGACACGGGTATGTTCGCCTTTTGCAAAAGACGTTTCGATGTGAGCTTGTTCATCGAAACCGACGACCCGAGCACGCCGGTTCCCACCATCGGTACCGACATCGCCTTGAAGATACCCTGTATCGATCCATCCTCACCGTCGGTCCCGTGGAGCACCGGGAATGCCACATCGATACCGATCGTCTTACCTGCCGTCGTCCAGGCCGGCTTGGTGGCATCGAGCCTTAGACTCAACGGTTCACCGTTCTCAATTTCTTTGGAAACAGCCGAATTCAGAAACCATGTTCCCTGCGTGGATATGCCGAAGAGCACCGGCTCGAACCGGTCCCTGTCAATGTATTCGAAGATATTCCTCGCGGAGTTGATCGAAACTCCGTGTTCAACCGAACGCCCCCCGAAAAGGATGGCGACCTTCTTTTTTGTCATCCCCAAATATATCAGGGTTTGAGTGTTTATTCAATATCGCGGCCTATAGTCCGGCACATGGACTTACCTCCCGACGAACAATTTGGCGCTGCTGGTGTGTGTTGGCGTCTGGAGCCGGGCTACATAAACTCCGGCACTCTGGCCAAAGAGATTTACAGTATACGTCTGGTTGAGCGTGCCGGGCAGCTCACAATCGACAAGCATTTGCCCTACGGCGTTATAGACCAACAGCCGGGCATCCTGCTTCTCCGGGAGGTTGAATGTTATTTTGAATTCGTACGGATTCGTTTCTGAATTGTACACCGACAGCAGCTCCTGTATCCGCGGAGGCTCCGGATTGTCTTCGACGAAGAACTCGATATTGTCCAGGTACAGGTTGTTGCCATCGTCGTTGCCGGCAACAAAGGCAAAGCGAAGATTATTTTTTCCCGCAAAGTCATTTGTCGAGACGTATTCCGTACGCCATTCGGTCTCGTCAGCCGGCTTCCATTCCACGTTGGAATCTTCATTGGCCAGGTCATCGCCCGACTTATCGAAGATCACCTGCGTGTAGTTCTCACCGCAGTCTTCCGATACCAGCACCCTCAATTGTTCGTTGGATGTTCCACTTTGTCCATAGCTGGTGGTAAAGAAAAGACTGCCCTCGGTGGCCTTCGTGAAATCTAGCACAGGAGAAACGAACCAGGACTCATCGCCGGAATTGCCGTCAAGGAAACCTTTGAACACCAAACCGTTTTGATAAGTGTTGGTTGACGTAGGTTCCCATTTCTTCGCGGCGCCTTCACTGAATATAGTCCAGCCCGGCTGGTCGTTGTCAAAGGTCTGACGAAGCGGGATGGCCTGGGATGCAGTATTGAATATGCGTGTAAAAATGACAACGTTGTTCGAAGGCAGATCGTCGCTCAGGGCATCCGGATCGCTGATGGTTATCTTGATGTTGTTCGAAGACTGTGTGAGGTTCAATGCCTGCAGCGTGAGGTTGAGCAGCGCACCGGGCGTCATCGCCAGGCCCGCCAGTATTTGTGATGCGTTCACGGTGCCGTTCACCTCGGTGACCACCAGCAGCCTGTTCACCGTATTCGTTCCAAGGTTCTGGACTTCGATCACGGGCTGGGGTCTCGGGTTACAAAACACCGGTCCCGGCGAAACGACCGAGAGCAGTCGCACATCATTGACTTCGCCTGTGGTCATCTGCACGTTGTCGAAATACAGGTTGTTGCCGTTGGCATTGGTTGACTCGAATATCAGGCGGATGTTCTTGCCCGCGTACGGGAAAAGTGAAACTGCATCGGAAGCCCACTGCGATTCGCCGTTCGGTACGAATGGAACGGACTGGTTGGCCGTAGTCGCGAGGTCTGCCCCCGACTTGCTGTAGATCTCCACCGCCTCCGAGAGATCCGCGCTGCAACCGGTCGACACTAGCACGCGAAACGTCTCGGTGCTGACATTCTGGAACATCGCATACGCCCTGTCGAACTTCAGTATTGTGGTAGTGGCCGGTATTGCAAAGAAAGGAGACACGAATTGATCCTTCGCGGTGATGAACTGGTAGTTGTACAGGTCGATGTACATCGCCCGGTTCGAGCTTGTCGATTTCGGGGCGTTTACATTCGTCCACGTTGTCTGATTGTCGGGATTGACCAGTTGCCAGTTCGAAGGTGTGCTGTTGAAGGCTTCGATATACGGCGGCGTTATCCTCGTCGAAACAATCGACGTAAGGGACGTCGTGTTGTTTGCGAGGTCATTGTCGGCGCCGCCATTCACTTGCACGATACTGAATGAGACGTTGTTGGAGCTCGGCTCCGGAAGATTGATCGTGTTGAAGGTCAGTGTCGTCGATTCGAGGTTATTCAGATTCAATGTGAAATCTTTCGTCTCCACAGTAGTCGAATTCAATATAAAGCTCACACGCGCCGATGTGACGGCCGATGATCCGCGATTTCGTACAATCAACCGCGGTGTAATTGCCTGACCGCAAGTGACCGAAGCCGGAGCCGCGATGGTCCTAGCTTCCAGGTCGAGTGCGAAGACAACGGGTTCTTCCGCGCCATTAGATGTTAGCAGGCTTGCGCGACGCGGGCTGTTTGCAAGCACCGTTTCCACACGATCCAACTGATTGGCAGTGAACATGTTCATGCACGCATCGTCCGTGTAATCGAGATAGTTCTGGAACATGATGTGATGACCACATTGTGTGACAGGCGCCGATGGACAACTGAGTGTTTGTTCCGACTGAACAGGAGTATCGTTAACATAGTCTGTGGTCCCACACCCGTTGCCATCGCCGAAGATGTGGATGAGGCTGAAGAAGTGCCCGACTTCGTGCGTGGTTGTCCGCCCCTTGTTGTATTTGGTAAGGAGATTGAACGCACCATCCACGCTCGCTCCGAACGCCCTGTAATGGATCACCACTCCGTCGGTCTCGCGAGTGTACGGTGGGGCAGGACCCTGGAGATCTGTTTGAGGAAATTGTGCGAAGCCGAGATGTTCGTCGGTGAGGTTTGTAACCCAGATGTTGAGATAATCTTCGGCCGGCCAGTAGCTCAACGCCGTCAGCTCTTCCCTGTCGGTGATCGAGTAACCGTTTTTACCCGCGAGTGTTCTCGTGATCCCGTTTGTTGGAAGTCCTTCGGGATCCTGCTTGGCCAGGACGAATTCCAGGTCGATACCGGCAGCCACCGGAACGAACTCGGCAGGTGTATTCGAGGCATCCGCATTCATGCGCTGATAATCTTCGTTGAGGACCCGTATCTGCGAAGTCACCTGGGAAACGGGAATGTTTGAGCCGGAGCCGAGGGGCTCGCCATTGTGAAGGACGTGTACCACCACGGGGATGATGTAGGTCGCATTGGTCCGGCTCCGTGAATGATCAGCAGGGCGGTCGCGCAACTTTTTTTTCATCCACGATTCGAAGTCGATCCGTTGTCGTGGATTTTTTTGAAGTGCTTTCTTTTCGAGGATGTCTGTCGCGCACCGGATCTGTGCGTGGGTGGAGATAGTGAGCAGGGTGGCCGTAACGAAAATGAGAAGGCGAGCGCTCACAAGGAAGATTTTGTTACCGGTTAACGAATTACGGGCAGGAGTTATTTCAGTAAAATCTTAAACAATCTTGGTGAGGTTGACCACCTCTATCGACTTTACTTCCGGGACGGCCCGCCTGATCGCGTCCTCGACTCCAGCCTTAAAGGTCATATGAGACATGGCACAGTTGCCACAATTACCGACGAACTCGAGCTTTAACACGTTCTCTTTGGTGATTTCAAGGACCCGTACGTTTCCGCCATCAGCTTCCAGGTAGGGACGGATGTTGTTGAGCGACTCTTCGATCCGTTGTGTGAGATCGTCTTTCTTTGTCCGGGTGGTGGTGTTCATATCAGGCATTCATCTCAACTTTCCGTGATGGTACAAAGTTAGCATTTCGGATGGCAATTTGACGGGCTACCGACTCCGCGAGCCCGCGAAAGGCCGCTGCTGCGGGTCCGTCTTTCATCACCGCCGGCAAGCCGCTGTCGCCGCTCTCACGAATACCCTGCACGAGCGGTATCTGGCCCAGAAAAGGAACGTCAAACTTCTTCGACAAGTTCAGCCCGCCGTCCTTTCCGAAGATGTAATATTTATTGTCCGGCAGCTCTTCCGGAGTGAAATAAGCCATGTTTTCAACCACGCCCAGCACCGGAACATTGATCGACGGCTGCTGGAACATCGCGACGGCCTTGGTAGCGTCCGCGACGGCGACCTTTTGCGGTGTGGTCACGATGATAGCTCCCGTGACGGGTACGGTCTGTACCAGCGTCAGGTGAATGTCGCTTGTGCCTGGAGGCAAGTCGATCAGCATGTAGTCGAGCTCGCCCCATTCTGCATCGCTGATGAACTGCTTCAGTGCAGAGCTGGCCATAGGCCCACGCCACACGATCGCGCTGTCGGCGGGCGTCAGGAACCCGATGGATATCAACTTGACTCCATACTGCTCCAGGGGCACGATAATGTTCTTGCCGTTGATCACCTTCACTCCGGGCTGCTCATTTTCTGTGTTGAACATGACCGGTATTGAGGGTCCGAAGATGTCGGCGTCGATGAGACCGACTTTAGCGCCGGCCATGGCGAGGGCTACGGCGAGGTTGGTGGTCACGGTAGACTTTCCAACGCCCCCTTTCCCGGAGGCCACCGCCACGATGTTCCTTACGCCCGGGAGCAGCGGCGCGTTATCACGGAGCGTGGTCACGGAGGAGGTCATTTTTATATTGATCGCGATCGCGTCACCGGCAACTTTCCGGATCGCCGTTTCGCAGTCCTTGCGGATCATTTCTTTCAGAGGGCACGCGGGTGTGGTCAGCACGACGGTAAAAGAGACGGCCTCGCCGGTCACCGCCACGTCCTTTATCATGTTGAGACTCACCAGGTCGCGCTTAATATCGGGGTCGTTGACGGTCGAAAGGGCCGCGAGTATGTCTTTTTCCTGAAGTATCATGCGTGTAAAAACGGTGCAATTTAGCAGTTAAGACGGCATTCTAAATGCATTATCTTTGAGGTCCCGGCGGAACGTCCTGTGATCAACAAAGACACCATAGATGACATCAAAAACCGCATCGACATTGTCGATGTGATCAGCGATTTCGTTACTCTCAAGAAAGCTGGTATCAATTACAAAGCTCTGAGTCCTTTTTCAAATGAGAAGACAGCGTCGTTTTTCGTAGTTCCCGGCAAAGGTATTTTTAAAGATTTCAGCAGCGGCAAAGGAGGCGACGCCATCACCTTCGTGATGGAACACGAAGGCATGACCTACGTCGAGGCACTGAAATACATGGCCAAAAAATACGGGGTTGAAATACAGGAAGATAAGACCTCCGACCAACAGCTGGCCATGCAGAGTGAACGAGAGGGTTTGTATGTTCTCATGAACTTTGCCAAGGACTATTATAAAGACAAGCTCGTCAACAGCGAGGAAGGCCAGTCCATCGGGCTGACGTATTTCCGCGAGCGCGGTTTCAACGACCGTGACATACAGAAGTTCGAGCTCGGCTATGCGCTCGAGGGGTGGGAGAATTTTTCGAAGGAGGCGGTAGAAAAAGGCTACAGTAAGGATCTCCTGGAGAAGACTGGACTGGTCGTCAAGAAAGAAGACGGTTCATCGTACGATCGCTTTCGCGGACGTGTCATCTTCCCGGTACACAACCTTTCGGGTAAGGTGATCGCATTCGGAGCACGGATGCTGGGCAAGGACAAGAACCAGCCCAAGTACGTCAACTCACCGGAGACAGAGATCTATCACAAGAGCGACGTACTGTACGGGCTCTACCAGGCAAAGAACATCATTCGTCAGAAGGACAACTGTTACCTGGTGGAAGGATATACCGATGTGATCTCCATGCACAAAAGTGACGTGCAGAACGTAGTAGCTTCGTCCGGTACGGCTCTCACCACCTCGCAGGTTCAGCTCATCCGGAGATTTACCGAAAACGTCACAGTGCTGTTCGATGGAGACGCTGCAGGCATCAAGGCAGCCATTCGCGGTATCGACATGCTTCTCGAAAGCGGCTTGAACGTGCGGGTCGTGTTGTTTCCCGATGGCGAAGACCCCGATAGTTATTCCAGAAAAGTCGGAACCACCGAGTTTCAGAAATTCCTGCACGACAACACGAAGGACTTCGTGACCTTCAAGGCCGGACTGCTTCTCAGCGAGGCAGGTCACGATCCGATAAAGAAAGCAGAAACGATCCAGGACATACTACGGTCGGTATCTTTGATACCCGACTACCTGAAGCGAGCAACCTACCTTCAGGAGGTCAGCAAGATATTCACCATCTCTCCGCAGATACTGAACACGGAGCTCAATAAAATACTCATCAAGGAACGCCGGACAAAAAAAGATGACGCTACCAAAGTCACCCCGGCAGGAGATAAGCCGCTTACGTTAGCCGACATACACGAGCTTTCGAAATCATTTCTGTACGACTCCACCCACGAGCTGGAAGAGCTCGAACGGGAATTCTGCAAAGTATTGGTCAACATCGGCAACAAGAAGGAGTCGGACAATGAATTCGTCTACCAGTATTTGTTTTACGAAACCGACGACGTCAACTTTATCTCCAAAGATCATATCGAGCTGCTCGACCTGTACAAGATCGAAGTGGCGAAAGGGCAGGTGCCCACAGCGGAAACGTTTATGAGCGTGGTGCCTCATCACCTGCAGACCTACCTGGCGACGATCGTTGTTCCGAAGTATTCCGTCAGCGAAGGCTGGAAGAAACATAAAATATTCATCGGCGACGAATACCAGGCATCCTCGGCACACATGGTGGTCGCCCGCCTGAAACTCGGTGTGATCCAGATGATGATCGACGAAGGCCTGAAGCAAATGCAGGACACCGCGAATGACAAAGACCGCGACGACCTGCTGGAGGTCCAATACCACGTTCAAAATGCAAAAAAGGATATTTCGTTTACTTTGGGAAGGGTGATCCAGCGGTTATCGTCAAGCATCCTTCAACAAGGGTAAGAAACTGAAACAGATTGATTGTTGTTTAAATAGCCAATATCCAATACCAATAACCAATAGCAATTTTGGTCTCGACAACGAACAACAAACAACCAACAACGAATTAATGGATAGGATAAAAATAGATACGATCGAAGAGGCCATCGACGACATCCGTAACGGGAAAGTGATCATTGTTGTCGACGACGAGGACCGTGAGAACGAGGGTGACTTTATCTGTGCTGCCGAATGCATTACTCCCGCGATCGTGAACTTCATGGCCACGCACGGCCGCGGCCTTATCTGCGCGCCGCTCGTGGAGAGCCGGTGTGAAGAGCTGGGCCTCGAATTAATGGTCGGAAAGAATACTGCTGTCTTTGAAACGCCGTTTACAGTTTCGGTAGATCTCATCGGTCATGGATGTACCACGGGCATCTCGGCTCACGATCGTTTCAGGACGATCAAGGCGCTGGCGGACCCGGAAACAAAATCGGGTGACCTCGGCAGGCCGGGACACATCTTCCCGCTGAAGGCGAAGACGGAAGGTGTCCTGAGACGTACCGGCCATACCGAAGCAGCTATCGACTTTGCAAGGCTGGCAGGTTTCCGTCCCGCAGGTGTGCTGGTGGAGATCATGAATGAGGACGGGTCTATGGCGCGCCTCGCCGACCTGGGCAAGGTTGCCGAGCGGTTCGGCTTGAAGCTGGTGACGATCAAGGATCTCATCGCTTACAGGATGAGGATCGAGTCTCAGATCAGGCGCCAGGTTGAAGTGAACATGCCGACGACGCATGGAGATTTTCAGCTCGTCGCTTACGAAGAGCTTGCAACGCACGAGATACATCTGGCCCTGGTGAAGGGATCATGGAAGAAGGATGAACCGGTGTTGGTGCGGGTACACTCGTCTTGCGTCACGGGCGACATCTTCGGATCGTGCCGCTGCGACTGTGGACCGCAATTGCATACCGCAATGGAGATGGTGGAGAAAGAAGGAAAGGGCGTGGTGTTGTATATGAAACAGGAAGGACGTGGCATCGGATTGTTGAATAAGCTCCGGGCATACAAGCTGCAGCAGGAGGGTCTCGATACCGTCGAAGCCAATCTTCAACTGGGTTTCGATATGGACAACCGAGATTACGGCATCGGTGCGCAGATCCTTCACGACCTGGGGATATCCAAGATGAGGCTCATTACGAACAATCCGAAAAAAAGGGTGGGGCTGAAGGGATATGGCCTTGAAATTGTGGAAAACGTTCCGATCGAAGTTGTCCCTAATCCGCACAACGAAAAGTATTTGATGACCAAGCGCGATAAACTGGGACATTCTATATTGAAGAGTTAAAGCAGTGTCATGAAGAGATACCTGTTTCTTCTATTGTTGTTAATTGGTGCGGCAGCACGTTCGCAGGATTTTTCTTTTGAGCACTGGCACACGGGATACCTGATCGTGGAGGGAGGAGATACATTGAAAGGGAATGTGAAGTACAACCTCGAAACCGATCTCATTCAACTTCAGGTCGATAACAGGTTGGAAACCTTTACAGCACGGAAGGTGGTATTCTTCGAGATATTCGACGTGCTGGCCAAAGACTACAGGCGTTTCTATTCCCTGCCTTATGCGTTGACGGGCGGATACCGTGCTCCGACTTTTTTCGAGCTGCTTACTGAAGGCAAGATGACGCTGCTGGCACGCGAATACCTCGAATACAAAACCTATTCTTCATTTTATTACTACGGTTCATACACTCGCCTGGTGCTGGTATACAAATATTACCTGCTGAATGAGAACGGCGAGATCACCGAATTCCAGGGCAAGAAAAACGACTGGATCTACGCGATGGGAAATTACGGCAGCGAGGTTCAGAAATACGTCAAGAGCAACAAGCTCGACTTCGACGAAAAGAAGGATCTCACCCGGATCGTCGAGTATTACAACAGCTTTTTTAATAAGCGATAGCGGGCCGTATATTTGAGGGCATTTTAGATCCCTCTTATGGCCAAACCTCTCATTCTCGTTTCAAACGACGACGGTATTACATCACGCGGAATTCTCAATCTTGTCGAAACAATGATGGAATTGGGCGACGTCATCGTGGTGGCACCGGACGGTCCGCAATCGGGAATGGGTCATGCCATTACCGTTGGAGAAACGCTGCGGCTGGAAGAGAACTTCCTCTTCAAAGGTGCAAGGGCATATGAATGTTCGGGTACTCCGGCCGATTGTGTGAAGATCGCCAGGCATTTCGTTCTGAAGGACGAACGTCAGCCCGACATCATTGTAAGCGGCATCAATCACGGCAGCAACACATCGATCAGCGTCCTGTATTCGGGCACCATGTCGGCTGCTATAGAAGGGGCCATTGAAGGCACTCCAGCAATCGGTTTTTCGCTTTGCGACTATGGTCACAAGGCCGACTTCAGTCACACCCGCGACGTGGTGCGCAGGATCACCAGCCAGGTGCTGGCCAAAGGCCTTCCGAAGGGTGTGGCCCTCAACGTCAACATCCCGAAAAAACAAGCGGAGCCTATCAGAGGGATCAGGATCTGCCGGCAGGCTAACGCAAAATGGGTGGAGGAATTCGATCAGCGCCGCGACCCCAACGGCAGACGTTATTTCTGGATGGTCGGGAACTTCGTGAATTTCGACAAAGGGGAAGATAACGACGAATGGGCCGTTGCAAACAACTACGTTTCGGTAGTACCTTGTCAGTTCGATCTCACCGCACATCAGACCTTACCCGTGCTGAATGAAGAGTGGGATATACTCGGTTCATAGGTTGCCCTAACCCATGGTTAGATCTTACTGCATTTTAATACTCTGCATTTTATCGCTGACTTCATTCGGTCAGACCGGATCGGTATCCGGTCGCGTGATCGACTCTGAAACGCTTCAGCCTCTTCCATTCGCGAACGTATTCATCAACAACACCACCCTCGGCATGGCTACATCGGTGGAAGGGGAATTCTCGATCAAGGATGTTCCCGTCGGAGCGCCGGAGGTAGTGTTCTCTTTTGTCGGATACCAAACATACCAGACGAGGGTAGACGTCAAAGAGGGAGAAGACTTCAGGTTGAACATCAAGCTCGTCCCCATGAAGGAACAGCTCGCTGAAGTGCAGGTGAAGGGCACAAGAGACAAAGAATGGCAGCGGCAACTGAAGAAATTCGAAAAGATATTCCTGGGAGCCGATGATCTGGGCCGTCAATGCCGGATCGTCAATCCGTATGTGATCGATTTCTCCAGGGGTAAGAACGGTGATTTTCTTGCGACCGCTTCGCAGCCGATCGACGTCGAGAACAAAGCGCTTGGTTACGTCGTCCACTACTACCTTAGGAGTTTTGTTTCCGATGGGACGAGCTATTCGATCGTCGGCAATGCAAGATTGGAAGAGATGCAGGCGTCGACGGCTGCGGAAGCCGTGCAGTGGATCACGAACAGGAGGGAAGCGTACCAGGGGTCTGCCAGGCATTTGTTCAAGTCGATCATCGACGACAGGGTTGTGGAAGAGGGTTTCCGGCTCTACACTTCACGCGGTGTGAACTCTCCGACTGCCCGCACCAGGGTATTCAGCCAGGAGCTCGACAGGACCATCATTCCATACAAACCCGTCGACGCCGTTTCCGCTGGCAGCAATGTCCATGAACGAAGGTTGACGATGGGTACCAGGATCGAAGTCCATTACATCAACGAGGCTGCTATCCGTCCCGCTTATCCGGATGTCGGGCACAGCGTCAGTTGGATTGACATGAACAGTGGTTCTGTCAGGGTAAGCACCGACGGTATTCTGCTTACGCCTCTCGACGTCGTTTTCTCCGGCGATATAAGCCTGGCGAGGATATCCAACATGCTACCTCTCGATTACCGGCCAGAGGCGATCGTGAAAGTGAAGTCGGTTCGCGAGGTCGAAATACGCCGGATGTATGAAAAGACATATCTGCATACGAGCAAATCGTTTTACTACCCGGGTGAAGTCATATGGTTCAAGGCTTACATGAATTATGCTGTCCCTGAAATGATCGACACTCTGAGCCAGACGCTATATGTCGACCTGATCAACGCCGACCGCCTGGTGATACAGACAAAGACAGTGAAGATAGACAGGTCCGGAACTGCCGCCGGCAACATCCGCCTGTCTTCACAAATGAAACCAGGCTCGTATGCATTGGTTGCTTATACCAACTGGATGAGAAACTTCGGGAGCAACTCGTATTTTGTGAAACCGGTCCCGGTACTCGACATCTACGAACGTATTACCCCCGGTGAATTGCCGGTGAACAACGATTCACGCGACCTCGAGATCTTTTTTAACAAAGAGAAGTATGCCAGACGCGAAAAGGTAGAAGTTTCCCTCAAGCTGACTGATGAATACGACAATCCGCTTGCCGCCAACCTGTCTGTTTCCGTCACCGACTTCACGCAAGTGCCCGTACCGACGTGGACCACCGAAAACATTATGAATGGCTTCTCCATTCCGGACGTGGTCGAGTTGGGAGGCAACAGGTTCATTCATCGTGTTGAACACGGAGTGTCCTGGTATGGTGAGTTTGTTCCCGATACAAAAAAGAAAACGAAAACAGATCTCACGATCGTCCTTGGTGCTTTCGATGAGATCAAAAAAGTGACAACGGCGGAAAACGGGACATTCGCCCTGACTGATATGGACCTTCCCGACTCAACCCTGTTCTCGTTTCAGGCATTGAAAAAAGGTGAATTGTATGGTAAGGTTTCGCCGCGCAAACGTGACTTTCCATTTGTCGATTTCAAAGCGTCGGATTACAAGGTTCCGGTAGAGCGTAAAGACGACGTTCAGCGCGTACTGTCGACGTACGAAGTGCCGCAGGATGCCATCCTGCTCGAAGGCGTGGAGGTAAGAGCCACGAGGCTGGAAGACCGGCCGGTCGAGGTTCCGAATCTTTTCGGCCATGGCGATGCTATCCTGCGCGGAGACGAGATCGCCCGGGCCGGCAGCATGGAAACATTGCTGAGGGCCAGAGCGCCGGGGTTCCGGCTGTTCTTCGACGGCTCGCACTGGATGCTGATCAATATTCGCGGTGAAAGTACCTTGCCGCCGGCGCAGATCAACGATCCGCGTTTTACCAGCATCAACCGGTTTCCCGAGCCTGTCCTTGCCGTCGACAACCGTCAGGTGATCATAAGCTCCGGTGAAACGGTGGGTGACCGGCTCATGGAACTTCAGGTCGACAGGATACAGCGCGTAGAGATCAGCTCGGTGAGCAGCTCATTTACAGGCTCACAAGGACAGAACGGTGTGGTGTCTGTTTTTATGAAACACGGGACTGATCCCGACAAGGAAAAATTCCAGAGACTCCACATCAAAGGTTTTGATACACCGTTGGACTTTCGCGGCCCCGATTATTCTTCGACCACCGAAGATCATTCCCAGGGCGACTTCCGCTCGACCTTGTACTGGAATTACAATGTAGTCCTGGATGCCAACGGACGAGGACAGTTCTCGTTCTTTACATCCGACCTGCCTGGCAAATACCGGATGGTGATCGAAGGTGTGACGGCTGTGGGCAAACCCATCCATGTCGAGAAATTCATCGAGGTGGCGGAGAAGTGATCTGATGTGTCGTCCTGCAGCGATGTTATTGCCCGCTTAATACGGGTACCGCCCGGCAAGCGGTGAGACATTCTAGACCGGGTCGACGTCGAATACGACCCTTACTTTCCTGAAACTTTTTTCTTCTGTCAGCAGCTCCGCCGCCGAAGCGAGTTGTGATTTTATCTCCGGAAGTTTTCCCTGGTTGCGGGGTATCTTTATAAGGATGTTCATAAGGAACTCGTTTCGTATGCGGCCCACCATAGGTTCACCGGGTCCGACGAAACGTACTGTTTTAACTGTGTTCTGGAGAATTTTTATCAACGAATTTGCTGCGTTGGTAACTGTTGCCTTGTCTGTTTGCTTTAACGTGATTTGAACGAGTCGGGCAAACGGTGGGTAATGCCCAAACTCCCGGTCGCGCAACTGCCAATTAAGAAAACCGAGATACTCGTGCCTAAGCGCGAATTCAAAGACCTCATGTTTTGGATTGTTCGTTTGTACGATCACTTTTCCCTTCTGTGCACGCCGGCCCGCGCGGCCGCTCACTTGTGTGATCAGTTGAAACGCTCTTTCGTAAGAGCGGAAGTCAGGGAAGTGCATCATTCGGTCGGCATCGAAAATCCCAACGAGCGTCACCTTGTCAAAGTCAAGTCCTTTCGTGATCATCTGGGTTCCCACCAGGATGTCAGTCTTACCTGTTTCAAATCCGTCGATGATCTGTTCATAACCAGACTTCGTTCGTGTTGTGTCGAAGTCCATACGCCCTACGGTGGCGTCGGGAAACTGAAGGGCCATGTCTTCTTCGATCTTTTCAGTTCCATAACCTACAGTCAGTATCCGTTTCGATGAACACGTCGGACATTGTTTAGGAAGCTCTTCGCGATATCCGCAGTAATGACATACCATGGCATGACGATACTGGTGGTACGTGAGGCTTACGGAGCAGTTGATGCACTTCGGTACCCAGTCGCAATCTTCACATTGAACGACAGGGGCATAGCCACGCCGGTTCTGGAACAGGATGACCTGCTCATGTTTCTTCACGCGGTCGGCGATCTCGCGGAGGAGGAGCCCCGAGAACGATCCTTTGTTCGTTTTCATTTTCCGTTCCGAGATCAGGTCGGCCAGTACAATGTCGGGAAGCGTTGCCTCGCCGAAACGTTCCGTGAGTGTAACCCATTGATACCTGCCCTGCAGCGATTGATAATACGACTCGATAGAAGGAGTGGCGCTGCCAAGGAGGACCTTCGCGGAATGATGCTGACCCATGACGAGGGCAACATCGCGGGCGTGATAACGCGGAGCAGGCTCCTGCTGTTTGTACGATGCGTCGTGTTCTTCATCGACGATGATCAATCCCAGGTCATCGAACGGCAGGAAGATAGCTGAGCGCACGCCGACCACGAACCGGAATTTTCCCTGTAGCACGCCGTTCCATACTTCAACACGTTCGGCGTCGGAAAAACGCGAATGATAAATTCCCATCTCGTCTCCGAACACCTTTTTCATCCGTTCGACGATCTGCGTGGTGAGTGCGATCTCCGGCAGGAGGTACAGCACCTGGGATCCGCCCTCCAGCGCTCGACGGATAAGGTCGATGTAGATCTCTGTCTTCCCGCTGCCGGTCACTCCATAAAGAAGCACCGTCCCTTTTTCCTCGAAGCCTGCAATGATCTTGTTCCTGACCTCTTCCTGTCTTTCGGTCAGCAGCATCGGTGCGGCGGGCTGGCCTTCCATGGGCTTGAACCTCGGCACTACCACCTCGAATTCTTCCAGCACCTTGTTGCGCACAAGGGTCTGGAGCGAAGACTCGGAGATCTCGTGATCGAGCAATGTATTTTTCGCTATGCCTTTTTTATTGAGCTCCGGATGGGTGAACACAGGTATCTCCTGGAGATACTTCAGCAATACCGCTTCCTGCTTGGGCTTCGAAGAGATCGACTCGAATAATTTCTCCAGATGTTTCTTTTTCGTGTGATCTTCGGTCAGCCTGATCCGCTTTTCGGTCTTAGGCTTGTATTTGTCTTTGACCTCTTCGTAAAGAATGATGGCTTCTTTCGAAGAGAGCGACTTCAACAGGCTATAGATGGTTTTTACGCCGAGGATCTTCGCGGCCTCCGTGTAGTTCAGTGTGCCCTGCTTGACCTGGTGAAGCAGCAGCTTCTCTTTCTCTGAAAAATCGAACGAAGTTGTTTCTTCGTCGAACGAAGGATGAAGCTGGATCATGGACTCGCTCGAAAGCTTGAGGCCGGCCGGGAGGGCCGCGTTCAGGACTTCACCCGGTGTGCACATATAGTAGTCCGCCATCCAGTTGTACAGCCTGAACTGCTGCTCGCTGATCACTTCGGTTTCGTCGAGCAACTCGAGAACGTATTTTGCTTCGTGGTCACGCGGTGGTGTTTCATGTACGCTGACGATGACACCTGTCAGGATCTTCTTCGGCCCGAAGGGAACGATCACACGCTGTCCCGGCAGGACCTTGTCCGTGAGCTGTGCAGGCACCCGGTAAGTGAAAAATTTTGGAATGGGTACGGGCAGAATGATTTCGACAAACCGTGTTATTGTCTCGCCTGTAAAAAGCTCACCCATCAATATTATTTAGTGCTATTTATCAAAAACCGCCCACTACTTCAATTGCCCCAGGGCTTCGTCGACCGAATGTACAGGCAGCTGGCACGTGCGGTTGTAACAAACGTAAACGGTTGTTGCGTTATCTGCCTGTTTCTTGTCACCCAGCAGGGGAAGTGTGCTCGATCCTTTGGTGGATTGAATGAGAGCGAAGGGTAAAAATTGTAAGGAAAACTTTTGAAGGAATTCATCAGAACGCGGCCCGACGATCGCTATCTCGGCCAGCCCTTTCGTCATCGCCGCCATGCAGATGCCCCAGTTCGACAAGTATGCAGGCTCCGCTTCGGCCGTCTTTAGCATGCTGGCGGTCATCTTCGTGGCCGTCTCCTTCCACGAGTTTATATCGAACATAGTTCCCAGCATCAGCAGGTTCATCGCCATCACCGAGTTCGAAGCGGGAATGACATTGTCGAAGATCTCTTTTTTCCTCGCGATGAGCTTCTCGGCATGGGAAGAAGTGTAGTAAAAAAATCCATCCGACGGATCGTAGAACGCATCCATCACATACTCACACATCCCTTTGGCCTTCACGATCCACGACTCGTCGGCGGTACACTGGTACAAAGCGGTGTAAGCTTGGATCATAAACGCATAGTCTTCCAGGAATCCTTCGGTAGGGGATAGCTTTTCTTTATAGGAGCGGTGGAGCCGTTCGTTGACTATCATTTTCTTTTCGAGGAACGTGGCGCAACGCACGGCCGCGTCTATAAACTTCTTATCACCAAACGAAGCATACGCGTCCGTGAGCCCTTTGATCATCATCGCGTTCCAGCCAGCAAGTATCTTATCGTCGAGGCCGGGCCGGATCCGTTTAGCCCGGGCATCCATGAGCTTAGTCTTCCAGCGCCCGGTCTTTTCGTCGGCGGACAGGTTTACGTCTCGCATCAGGATATTCTGTCCGTGTTCCCAATTGCCTTCCGGCGTGATGTTAAAATACGCCGCTGCTTCATGGAAGTCATCGCCCAAAGCCTGCTTCGCTTCCGCTTCGGTCCATGTGTAAAACTTACCCTCGATACCTTCGCTGTCAGCATCCAGAGCAGAATAAAATCCTCCCTCGGGGTGGGTCATTTCCCTGGTCAGCCATTCGAAAGTTTCATAGACGACACTTTTATAAAAATCCTCCCGCGTCACCCGATGCATTTCGGAATACAAAGACAACAACTGTGCATTGTCGTACAGCATCTTTTCAAAATGCGGCGCAAACCATTCGCCGTCGACGGAATAGCGTGCGAAGCCGCCACCGGCGATATCGTACAAGCCGGCGCGTGTCATCTCCCGCAAGGTGATGGTGACCATGTCAAGTGCTTCCGCATGGCCCGATATCTTGTAATACCTCAATAAGAACATCCAGATGGTCGGCATTACAAACTTCGGAGCTTTGTCCATGCCGCCGTACTCAGTATCGAACCTCGACTCAAGTGTTTTGAACATGTGGTCGAGTACCGATGGATTGAACTCACTGGAGGGGTCCGAGGCAAACCGCTGGAGGTCGGTACGGTTGAGGTGGTTTGCGATCTCTTCGGCGGACTTATTGATCTCATCGCGCCGTTGTTTAAATGCTCCGGCGATCTGCGTGAGTACGCTCTGCCAGTTCTGTGGAGGAAAATAAGTGCCGCCATAGAATGGCTTCTGGTCGGGAGTGAGGAATACATTCAACGGCCACCCCCCGTTTACGCCCATGGCTTGTACAGCCTCCATGTACACCTGGTCTACATCGGGCCGCTCTTCGCGGTCGACCTTGATGCAAACGAAGTTCGTGTTCATGATCGCAGCCGTGCTGTAATTCTCGAACGACTCCCGTTCCATCACATGGCACCAGTGGCAGGCCGAGTACCCGATGCTGACCAAAATAGGTTTATTCTCAGCGGCTGCTTTCGACAGCGCTTCCGTTCCCCACTCGTACCAGTCGACTGGGTTGTGGGAATGCTGGAGCAGGTAAGGACTCGTGGAGTTGATCAGTCGGTTAGCCATTCAGTCGCCGTTCTATTTCAGTTATCTCTTTTGAAACATTCAAATGGGTATTTAGTTCCTTGAGATCCGACAGGAGTTGCTTGAGGAAACCGGTATGCTGTTTGGACTCCGGGTGGAATGCGCGGTGATTGATCGAAATCTGCAGCCTTTGCCACCGGTTCATGAGCTCTATTGCCGGGGTGGTGAAATACCGTTCTCCGAATTTATTCCAGATGTAATCGATAGCCACCGCAGAAGGATGGATCATATCGGTTTCATAAAAACGATAGTCCCTCAGGTCGTCCATCATGATCTCGTAGGCCGGAAAATAGTCGACCTCCGGGAATTTTTTCTGGATCTCGTGAATGGCCAACCTCACGACCGACTTGCTCACCTGGTTAAGCTCCACGGTGTCTTTGATGTGCCTGACCGGGCTGAGGGTGAGGATAATTTTTTTCTTGAATGTATTTCGAAAGGCTTCAAACGACTGCACGATCTCTTCCGGCGTCAACAAGACTTTTTCAAATTCCGAGGAAGGACGCTTATGGCAGTTGGCAACGATCTTATTTTGATATCGATATACCCAGGCAGTGCCATAGGTCAACATGACGACATCCGGCTCAAACGACCTTACGTTCTTCAACTTCGACGATACATTCTCAGCTAGCTTTAATTGAGAGATGCCAGAAAACCGGGAATGAAAATCGAAATGCCTCCACGTACCCTGACTTTCTACGTACATGCTTTCATCTGCCTCATTCATTACAAATCCTTTGTGAATGGATACAGGATTATAACACGCTCCAAGGGGATTCACGGAAGTGATAAACTTGTTTTCGGAAAGCTTTTGCCCGATATTATCCGCAAAACACGAGCCCGCTGTAACGATCTTTGTAGTGTGATCGATGAGCGGTGTCGGCGTTACTGTTATTTCGGTCCTGAAATGTTGCATTATGTTTCTATTCGATCCCACAGAGACCATTCCGTGTTTTCCGTGAGAAATTTTTCCATGCTTTCATGAACGACAATATCCGCAATCTTTATAAGATCTCTTCAAAAAAAACCCGCACCATCATCGGTCTCATGTCGGGCACGTCGCTCGATGGCCTCGACATTGCTCTGTGTTCCATCTCCGGTTCCGGTCACAAGACAAAGGTCGCTCTAAAGAGGTTCACCACCATTCCATACGACGAGGAGATCCGTCGCAGGATACTTAGTGTCTTTGCCAGGCCGACTATCGAGTTCAAGCTCTTGTCGGAACTGAACGCATGGCTTGCCCTTAAACACGCGTCGATGATCAACTCGACACTCAAACGATGGCGGATCAAACCAACTTCGGTGGACGCCGTCGCTTCACATGGTCAGACTGTCTTTCATGCACCGATGGCGATCACACCCGGCGTGACGGTGAACTCAACGCTGCAGATCGGAGACGGCGATCACATGGCCGTCGCCACAGGCATTATCACGCTGAGTGACTTCAGGCAGAAGCACATAGCCGGCGGGGGAGAAGGAGCGCCGCTCGCCGTGTACGGTGACTACCTGCTGTTCTCCAGGAAGAATGAGGATCGTATCATGCTCAACATCGGCGGCATCGGGAATTTTACTTTCCTGCCGGGATCATTGCGATCCGACAAGGTCTTCGTAACCGATACCGGTCCGGGCAACACGATGATCGACCAGGCCATGCGCCATTTCAAGGGCAAACCCTTTGATAAAAATGCGGAAGTCGGCCTTTCAGGAAATGTAAACCCTTCCCTTCTGTCGGTCCTCAAGAGCAACTCGTTTTTCAAGTTGCCTTTCCCGAAAACAACTGGCCCCGAACAATTCAACATGGAGTATCTGCGGGCCGCGCAACAACAATCGGACTCCGAATCCATTGCAGTGCCCGATGTCGTCGCAACACTGACGCGCTTCAGCGCTGAAACGATCTGTGAAGCGATCAAGCTCGCCTCCGGGAAAAAACGGAGACAGAATATCTACCTCAGCGGCGGTGGGGCGCATAACCCACTTATGATCAGGTGGATCAAGGAGCTTGTACCCGATTGCATTTTTTCAACCACCACCGACCTGGGTATCGATGGCGATGCCAAGGAGGCGGTGCTGTTTGCGGTACTGGCCAACGAGGCTCTTGCCGGGGGAAAAACCAGGTTCGGAAACCGCCACAAGGTGCCCTCGGTTTCGATGGGCAAAGTTTCGTTTCCGAAGTAATTCCTGTTAATTTCGGCCTCGCCTGAATCGCCTTCCGGAGGAAGGTCGGTAGGCATAAAATCAAGTTTTATAAATCATGCTACAGGTATCTCCTGAAAAAATTCCCCTCAAAATTTTTGAAAAATCGGAGAGCGCATCAGAGTTCGTGGCTAACGAGATCGCCAGCCTCATCCGCTCGAAGGAAAAGGAAGGTAAAAACTGCGTGCTAGGGCTCGCGACAGGCTCGACACCGACGCGTGTTTATGCCGAGCTGGTGAGAATGCATCAGAAAGAAGGACTCAGTTTCAAGAACGTCGTTACTTTCAATCTCGACGAGTACTTCCCCATGCAACCCGACTCGCTTCAGAGCTATGTCAGGTTCATGAATGAGCACCTGTTCGACCACATAGACATACCGAAGCAGAATATCAATGTTCCCGACGGCACACTTCCGAAAAACGTAGTGTCAAATTACGCCCGGGATTACGATGAGAAGATCGAAAAGTACGGAGGGATCGATTTGCAGATACTGGGTATCGGTCGCACCGGTCACATCGGTTTCAACGAGCCTGGATCGTCGGAGAAGTCACCCACCCGTATGATCACGCTCGACCAGATCACACGTATCGACGCCGCGAGTGATTTCTTCAGTGAAGCCAACGTGCCGAAGAAAGCCATCACCATGGGTGTAGGCTCTATTCTCAAGTCGAAGAAGATCATTCTCATGGCATGGGGTGAAGGTAAGGCTGGCGTCATCAAGAAGACCATCGAAGGCCCTGTAACCGACCAGATACCGGCTACGTTCCTGCAGAACCATTCCAACTCGTTGATTGTGGTGGATAACGCCGCGTCATCGCAGCTGACTAAGATAAAAACACCATGGCTCGTCGATAGCATCGACTGGAACCCGAAGCTTATTCGTCGCGCGGTGGTCTGGCTGTGCCAGTACATCAAGAAGCCTATCCTCAAGCTTACCAATACCGATTACATGGAACACGGTATGGGTGACATTGTTACCGAGTTCGGTTCCGCATACAGCGTCAATATACGGGTGTTCAATGAGTTGCAGCATACGATAACAGGCTGGCCCGGGGGCAAGCCCAATGCCGACGATTCCAACCGCCCGGAACGCGCGACGCCATTCCCAAAACGTGTCATCATCTTCAGTCCCCACCCCGACGACGATGTGATCTCCATGGGTGGTACATTCATCCGCCTGGTCGACCAGGGTCACGAAGTGCACGTCGCATATCAGACCTCCGGTAACATCGCCGTGTTCGATGAAGATGCGATCCGCTTTGCAGATTTCGTGAGAGACTTCAACGTCCAGTTCGGTTTGAACAGGGCCGATGCCGAGAAATTCTATCAGCGCGTCGTGAAAGAGCTCCGCGAGAAAACTCCCGGCCAGGTCGATAGCCCCGAAGTGCTGGCAATCAAAGGAATGATCCGGAGAGGCGAAGCCAAAGCAGGCTGTCGCAGCGCCGGCATCACCGACGAATTTGCTCACTTCCTCGACATGCCTTTCTACGAAACCGGCAAGGTGAAAAAGAAGCCGCTCAGCGACGAAGACATCAATATCATTGTCGATCTCATCCGGGAAGTGAAACCGCACCAGATATATGCTGCGGGCGACCTTTCCGATCCACACGGAACACACCGCGTATGTCTTACTGCAATCTTTGCCGCACTTGAAAAACTGAAGGGTGAGCCCTACATGAAAGATTGTTATTTGTGGCTCTATCGCGGAGCATGGCAGGAGTGGGATATCGACGAGATCGAAATGGCAGTGCCGCTGAGCCCCGAAGAGCTCATGCGTAAACGCAAGGCGATCTTCAAGCACCAGTCACAGAAAGACAGCGCCTTATTCCCCGGCAGCGACAAACGCGAGTTCTGGATGCGCGCCGAAGACCGCAATCACGCGACAGCGGAAGCATACAACAAGCTCGGCTTCGCCGAATATGAAGCGATCGAGGCATTCGTCCGACACATATACTGACCCTGCCCGCGAATAACAAAAACAACGAGCAACGAACACGATGGCAGTGCTGCACCTTGTCAACTGGAACGTCAACGGTATCCGATCGATCGTCAAGAAGGATTTCCTGAAAGACGTGAAGACAATGGATCCCGATGTTCTTTGTTTGCAGGAGACGAAGGGTGCCGAAGATGAAGTCGCAAGCACACTGCAGCTTGTTCCGGGATACAACGTGTACGTGAACTCATCGAAGGCGAGAAAAGGATATTCGGGTACCGCGATCCTGTCGAAAACAGACCCGATCAACGTTACATACGACATCGGCCTTGAAGATTATGACCAGGAAGGCCGTGTGATCACCGCGGAATTTCTCACATATTTTGTTGTTACCGTTTACACCCCGAACGCAGGCGATGGTCTCGCACGTCTCGACTATCGTGAACAATGGGATGCAGCGTTCAGCAACTACGTGAACTGGCTGACGAAGAGAAAACCTGTGATCGTCTGCGGCGATCTCAACGTGGCACATACGGAGATCGACATCGCCCGGCCGAAAGAGAACTACAACAAGTCAGCCGGGTACACCCAGCGCGAGATCGACGGCTTCCAGAGACTTCTCGATACTGGTTTCACCGATACATTCCGGCTGCTGAAACCGAAAGAAGTAAGGTACTCCTACTGGAATTACGTGACCTTCGCGCGTGAGAAAAACCTGGGGTGGAGGATTGACTATTTTCTTGTGTCGAAGAGCCTTCTCGACAAGGTAAAAGATGCAGACGTCTATGATCAGTACATGGGATCGGACCATTGCCCGGTTGGACTCAGGCTCGAAGTCTAGCGTCAACTTCAAACTTCAAACTTCAAACTAACAACTTCAAACTACTCTCTCAATCTGGGCACCTATCGCCTTCAGCCTTCCCTCAATATCCTGATACCCCCGATCTATCTGGTCGATATTCGATATCTCACTCGTTCCCTGAGCCGACAGCGCCGCGATCAGCAATGCAACACCCGCCCGAATATCGGGTGACGACATCTTGATACCACGAAGCTGGAATTTCCTATCGAGACCGATGACGGTGGCACGATGCGGATCGTTCAGGATGATCTGAGCACCCATATCGATCAGCTTATCCACAAAGAACAAGCGACTTTCGAACATCTTCTGGTGGATGAGGACCGTTCCCTTCGCCTGGGTAGCCACGACCAGCACGATACTCAGCAAGTCGGGTGTAAAGCCCGGCCAGGGAGCATCGGCTACGGTGAGGATCGACCCGTCGATGAAGGTTTCGATCTCGTAACGTTCCTGGGCCGGTATGTGAATATCGTCGCCGCGGATCTCCATTTTGATACCCAGTCTGCGGAAGATCTCCGGGATGAGTCCAAGCATATCGATACGGCAATTGCGAATGGTGATCTCCGACTGTGTCA
>WUUC01137347.1_pt1 | contig 24542 bp, 20 predicted proteins | sample 6278441 | NCBI WGS metagenome assembly WUUC01 (sample SAMN13675441, study PRJNA597444) | soil metagenome | isolation source: soil | place: USA: Washington | collected 2017-10 | reverse complement strand
GGAGGAGTAAAGTTTGTAATAATTCCTCCCGGCGTAATATCGTTATAAGTTGCGGTGCCCGTCGGACCTGCGATTGTAAGATCAAAAGGCCCCGTTCCCGCCGTTACATTTGATAAGATAAGATTGAATGGCTGGCCGTTGCAGGTGGCCGCACCTGGCTGCGAAGTAATTGAAGCGCCCGGCGTAATGCATTGTGCAAAGGAACTTGCCCAAAGCAATAGCAAGGCAGTTAAAAGAGATAAATTTTTTTTTAAAAAGGTTATTGTGCTGCTGTTCGTTGAAAACAGTGGCAGGGGTACGGTGGTGGGTATCATACGTTTTATTTAGGGTACATTAATTCTTATATAGAGACCTTTCGGGCATCTTGCACTGCTATCAAGGCTTTTGCTAACAGGATATAAGAAGGCATACGCTAAGTCACATCGTCAACGATCCCCGGTTTTATTACTCCGGACACCTCATCTGTCGTCAGAAAAACGGCCTTATCCGTATAGGAATTAAAATCAAAACAAACACAGGATGTCGGCTTTCCACAAGGAGGTTTCAAATGATTTATTGCAACTAGGAATTATAAACTATTGAATGGTCATTTTTTTAACTGCTGAAAACTCACCGGCCTGGATCTTGTAGTAATAAATACCGCTCGTCAAACTAAGTGCATTAAAGTTGATAGCGTGTGTGCCTTTGTCTTTGGTTTCATTAACTACTTGTTTCACCAGTCGTCCATGCATATCATACACGGATAGTTTTACAATTGTTTTACGCGGAAGTGAGAATTTTACAATGGTTTCATTCCTGAAGGGGTTTGGATAATTTTGTTCGAGGCTGAAATTTTCGATACCGTTTATCACCGCTGAGACAACGGGAGAATATTCAAAGCGCTGGTCTGTATCAATTTGTTTGAGACGGTAGAAATATCGATTGGCTGCAAGTTTTTCATCAACAAAACTATATTTTCTGTTGCTATAGCTGTTGCCGGCACCATTCACAAAACCAATGGCGCTCCATCCACCGCTGCCATTTGTACTGCGTTGTACTTCAAAGCCAAGGTTATTGATCTCAGAAGCTGTTGACCAATGCAATGCGATGGTATTATCGTTTGGAGTAGCCGAAAGATTTAACAGATTTACAGGTAATGTGCTGCAATCGACGGATGTGATACTTAACGTCTGGAGAGGGACACCCGGAGCGGCGGTATTTGTACATCCAAGAGCATCTGTTACAGCGGTAAGTTCAAAGGTATATTCATTTGGAGCAAAAATTACGTCAGCCCAATAATTGTTAACTGTAGTAGCGCCTGGCAACACGCCTGGAAATCCGACAGTAGCGCCTGGTAAGAATACGCCACCATTAGCTAGCGCAGTTATTGAACCGTTGGTAACCGGTGCAGTCAACCCACCTGGTGTGCTTGAATACTTTATAGTCGCGCCTAAATTATAAGAAGCAATATAAGTGGTTGCTGCATTGATGAATACTGGTTCAGTGAACAATAGCTCCTGCCAGTCATCTGTCGTGACACCTGCAAACGTTCCACTCGCCAACAACACTCCGGCTTCAGTCCAAAGCTGGCCTGTATAATTTCCAGGAACAGCAGATATTCCATCGGGGCTAAAAAAACGAACTCCTGTTACGAATCCTGCAACAGAGCTTTGAAATTTTACTCCCAGTGTATAAGAAGCGTCTTCAAATGTCGTTGGAAGTGGGGCAAGTGGAGCAGGCCAGACACTTTCCGCTGGAGGAGCAAAATTGGTAATTGTGCCGCCAACGGGTATATCATCATAAGTTACTCCATTTATTGTCAGGTCAAATGGTGCGGCGCCCGTAGGCGCTGCTGATAGCGTGAGATTGAAAGCCTGGCCATCACAAGTTGTTGTACCGCCAGGTGGGCTTATAGAAGCCGAAGGTGTGGTACAACCAACCCCGCTAATTGAAACTGATCCACTAACAATATTGTTTACTATTGAGAAACCATTTCTGAATGCATCTGTAAAATCGAACGGGAAGTCTCTGCGTAGAGTAAGGGGGGTTGTAGTTCCGGCTCCTCCGATTACTTGGAACGTGATAGACAATACATTGAAATCAGCAGTGGGAAAGCCACCGGTTGTGGCTGCTGCGTAGCTTATCTGACCGTTTGTATTAGTTGTCGTGAAAGGAGTTCCTTCCAGGGGCAAAGGTTTTGTGGTAAAAGCTGCGACAGTAGGCTGCTCACTCATGGCCGTTACCTGTAGCTTTGTATTATCAAAAGCCAGATATATTCCTACTGCATCAAGCCCAAGCGGTGGCGTCGCACCAGTAAAATCAACGGCTACCTCCACGGTAAAACTGGTTCCTACTTCTGGAGTAGCGGTGGCTGGATTTACAACAATGCTTGCCGGTTGCGCAAATGCTTTTGCAAAAAGAAACAACATGACAACGACGCTTAAAAAGATTTCTTTTCTGAAAGCTTTTGTTGTTGTTTTAAAATGCAGAAAAATAGGTGTAGTTGTATTCATATATAGCGTTTAAAGAATTCTAAGTGTATGATAGTAGTTATTTATGGAGCTTCTCCTGCTTTATTGAAATTATTTATTAAAAGAGAAACATCGGCAAGCGTAATAAAGCCGTCGTTATTTAGATCTGCCTGACCGTTTACGCCGGGATTGCCTACAATTTTATTGAAATTGTTTGCCATAATGGATAAGTCTGGAAGAATTATGAAATTGTCACCATTAACATCACCTTCCAGCAAGGTCCCAAAATTGATACTGTTATTTCCCTCAATAATTGTTTGTGTATGTTTCACCCTTTTTAATGTATGTAAGTTTTTTACGGAAACGGTGTGAGTTCCCAAGGGTAGGTCGCTAATCGTAAAGATACCATTTTGATCCGTATTAACAACAGTTGAAAATACCGGTGTTATATTATTATCCGGAGCGTACAGGTCGACCTGCACGGGAACCTGCCAGTTTGCATGAGGAGCGGCGGGTCTTCCCTGCAATACCACAGTACCGTAAAGTGTGGCCGGTACGGCAAGCGTATTAACGAAAACCACATCTACGTAATAGTTGGCTGCGCCATTTGACGAGGACGGAAAACTTGAACTGCCATAGGAGAACACCCCATTTCCGCCTGCACTGTTTGCAAGCGCCTGGAGTGGCCATGAGGATACAGGTCCAACAGGATATTCGGCCGTAAAGAAATTGTTGGTCGTTGAAAAATTACCGGAAGGACTGTGATAGGAAGCGACATAAGTTTCACCCTCCGCAATAGCAACCGGTGTTGAAAAACTTGCTTCCTGCCAGCCCAGGGCTGTTTCATTCATAAAAGTTACCTGTGCCAGATGCGTTCCGTTACTTGTCCATAAGTTGCCAAGATGGGTACCGCCATTGTTGGGTCCTTTATAAAAACGAATTCCTGTAACATGCCCGCTCATATTCGCCCTGAATTTTAAACCCAGTTCCATTGGCGAATCTTCAAAGTGACGTGCGGGTACATCCGTCGGTTCAAAAATGGTAAAAGGAAAAACGGGTGGTGTTATTGTTAGCGTTATCCCGGTTCCTGCATTTTCTATATTACCGCTGTCGTCATAACCACGGCTCTTTACATTTATTACGCCGGGAGCAGATGGTGACCAGGTATAAGTCCATGTAACATTTCCATCCAGGTCGCTTACTTCGGCAACTTTCCAGGTGGCACCGCCATCTACAGAAACTTCGATACCAGCCACAACAGCCGCATCAGTCGCAGTGCCTGTAAGCGATATTGGCGATCTAGCAGGAAATGAGGAGCCGGTTGATGGTGCGGTGATCGTCGAAGTTGGTGGAATATTATCTGTGGATGCTAATGCATGAACAAGGTTTCCCTGCAGTGTTTGCGGTTGTACGCCCATATCTGCAAAGAGATTGACCGTGGCCTGTTGCATGCTTTTGCTAACTTCCGGGCTTCCGCCGTAATGCTGTCCGTCTAATCCCCATGACCATTGAATCGTGCCCGCGCCAAATACAAGAGCGCCGCTTGCATGGCGATAAAGGGATAGCTTATGTGTGAATCCGTTAAGAGTTGTACTTGACATCGTGATCCTTCCACGCGGATAGCTGTCGGGGTATTGTTCATAGTCCCACTCGTAGCCCAATGTTCTTGAGCCGAGCACCGCTTCCTGGCCGGCAGCTAATAAAGGAATCGTTGTATTGCGCCAAAAACGTAGTTTTTTATAGTATGAAGGAACTTTGATACCCGCATCCGGGGCCTCGGTCCAGCTTATCTGGCCGGTCAATTGATTTTCGGGTCTTCCACCATCATAATCTGCGCCCGTTCTCCAAAGTCCGGTCCACTCCAAGGTTGAGCCATCACATTTTGTAGCACAAACACGTTCACCCAACGATCCGTCACCCATCAAGCCTTCTTTGTAGCACACAAGCGTACGGTCTTCAGTTCCGTTGTTATTTTCCCATCTTGTTTTCCAGTACACTTCATTACCACTGAAAAATGCGAGGTTTACGCCTGCGTCACGGGCAGCTTCTACATTGTCTCGCATATTCTTTGACCAGTATTCATCATGGCCAATAGAAATAAAAATCTTATGATTCAAAAGACGGTTACCGTTTAAAGCAACATCATTGCAACTGGTGTACGTGATATCATACCCGTTACGTTCTATCCAGCGGATCATGGGGTATTCGGCATTCATATACCAGTCGGCACCTCTTCCGTCGAGATTAAATAAAGAATTGTACGGAAACATTGGTCGGTTATAACTCACTTTTACGGCATGTCCATTGGGATAACCTGTAGTCCCGTCATACATGGAGGTACCTCCGTACCCATTATAAGCCTGCCAGTTTGCATCAGGAATTTGCATATAGAGATCGGAATAACTGGCATCATTTCTTACGATAAATACGATGTGATTGCTGCCACCGCCAACTCTTTCAATTTTGGCTACATACAGTCCCGAAATCGCTGATACCGGAATGAACCATAAGGCAGATTCGCTCCAATTGTCGCAATCGAGCGACCCTGTTACAGGGTCGCTGATGCCAGCGGGTTGTATGGTGCCGGGTAATGTGCCAAGGTCCTGTTTCAACCGGGCACCGTCGCCACCATAATAACCGAGGCGATAGATTTTCAGCGTATAATTTGCTCCGCCTTGAACATTTATTTTAAAACGAACTGTTTCACCGCTGTTCAAACTCATTTTTGTTGTAAAACCCGCTATACGGTTGTCGCGAAAATCCGGAACTCCCCACTCCGAAATAGGATTGCCGTCCAACTCATTTTCTGTAACAATCGGATTTCCGGTAAGTATCACCTGCGCTGGTGATAAAAGGAAAGAAAAAATGGCCAGAAAAAATGTAAATATCTGTTTCATGTAGGTACGCTTCTTTAATCTTTTCATTTACGGTAAAAGACTATAGTGAAAAAATCGAATTTGGAATTCCGGAGTAATTGGGGCTGATCTTTTAAGGGGATATTGACTTAAGGGGTCAATGTGCTTTGCCCGGGGTTAATGCATGTAAGAAGTTAATCCTTATATACACTTTTACGGATGCGGGATAAAGATACAGTAAAACCCGAAAAATCCAAATCCGGCAGGAAGATTTATATGTGGAAAAGTCTCAAAAAAAAAGTGGGGATTCTTCTGAAACTTGTTACTGGCAAAGCTATCCCGCTACCGGCAAATGTTATTATTTCCTTTTTCGATCCAGGTACTTTCCGATAATAATACCCCAAACCTTGTGCCGGATACTGGGGCCAAAATCTGCATTGTTGATACTGCCAATACCATGTCCGTACTGGCCCGAAAAAAGCAACCCGTTCTTCGTTTCATACCCCAATTGTAAAAGTATATTGGCGCCAAAACGGCCATATTGCGTAAAACTGAAAATCATTTTCTTATCTACAGCGGTGTTATTGTTACGGTTAAATTTTTCTTTGCCCGACAATTGCACATCAATCGACGGTCCAAACTTAACGTAGAAATGACCAGGCTTACTACCAAGATCATAGTGCAACAACGCGGCTAATTCGACGGTATGAATTAAAGTATTATTGTCTGTAGCGGCTGAATCGGGGGGGAAGGAGCGTTGATTAAATTTTACTTTATACCCTTTCATACTGTAAAATATTGCCGGCGAGAAAAAAAGCTTGTTTTCGAATGGCACCTTTAGGCTAACGCCGAGATTGAATCCGTATTTAGCTGTAGCGGGCTGCTTCTTCCCATCGACCGAATAGTTTGCCGAAGTCATCTGCGGACCGCCGAAAATACCGGGCTTTACCTGTGCAGAACATATAATGGTAAAAGAAATGAACAAAGACGTAATAAAAATTTTTCTCATAAGCACAAAAAAATTAATACCTGCCGGTATATCTTACTTTAAAAAATTATTAGAAAACAAGGCCTTTTGCAGAGGACTACAGGCCATCCTGTAACGAGGGTTGGATCTTACAAAAGCGGGTAAAAGTAGAAATTAATTCGTGTAAAGCAAATACTCTTATTTCTTTTTCATTTCCGAATCGAAGCCGGTTGACCGGCCTTTCATTGATAAGCTTTGCCATTTTTTGTCTTTGATGATCTTGCCAAGCATAACCACCTGGCCAACATGGTAGGCATAATGCGTAAGCTGCCGGTGAATGGCATCGATAACGATCAATGGCTGTGTTCGGATATAAATCGTTTTTTCAAGATCGGCAGCATGTAAAGAACCGAGTGTGTCAAACACGGCTTTCCACCCTTCTTCCCATAGTTGCAGTAATTTCTCTTTCGGGGAGGAATGGACCTCAAATTCATCATCCCGTTGCCTCCATTCCTTCTCACCGTCTTCGGTTAAGAAATTGGTCCAGCGGCTTAGCATATTACCATGCAGGTGCGTAATATTTATAGCAATGCTGTTGGTGGTTTCGTTTGGTTGATAATAAAAATCTGCATCCTGTATTTGCGCAAAAGTTTTTTCAGCTAATAATTTGTAGTCACGAAATTGCTTAACAGCGCTTTTTAAAAAAACAGCTTCGTTCATCGTTTAAAGGTTTCCATAAAAAATGTTCAAGGTAAACAGCCATATTTCCGGCTTACCATCCTCTTGCATCGTCATCTCCGCGGTTATCGGCTACCGCTTCAAACTTACCATCAGGCAAAGCCTTTATTACTTCTGTCCTGCCGATACCACCCCGTTCATTAATAGTATATCCCATCTGTCTTAAAGCATCTAAAGTAACTTTTGAAAAATTTCTTTCTGCATCTACCTCGTCGGGTAACCATTGATGATGAAATTTGGGTTTATAAACAGCATCCTCCGTGTTCATATTAAATTCAAGAATATTGACCAGTGTTTGAAATACAGATGTAGGGATCGTTGTACCACCGGGCGTGCCCAGCACTAAGAAAGGGTTGTTCTCTTTTAATACAATGGTGGGGGTCATGGAACTCAGCATCCTTTTTCCAGGTTTTATTGCATTTGCCTCTCCACCTACTGCGCCATACATATTCGGTACACCAGGTTTGATACTGAAATCATCCATTTCATTATTGATAAAAAAGCCGGCGCCGCCGATAACCGTCCGGCTGCCATAAGACCCGTTAAGTGTAGTGGTTACCGCCACCGCATTTCCTTCCTTATCTATTACACTAAGATGCGTGGTTTCTTCGCTTTCCGCTACCTGCAAAAAGCCGGGCTTTATAGTTGAGCTGGGCGTTGGCCTGCTTGAATCATACGTTTTCATTCTTTCCTGCAAGTACACATCATTGGTGATCATCGTTACGGGTACTTTATAAAAATCAGCATCGCCCATGTATTCGGCACGGTCTGCATAAGCGCGGCGTTCTACTTCTATCATCAATTGTACAGCTTGTGGTGAATGAAACCCCATGGCTGCTATACCTCTGTTTTCTATCATGCGCATCATCTGGTGTACCAATACGCCGCCGCTGCTTGGCATCGGCATACCAATTATTTTATAGCCTTTGTAAATAAACGTATGCGGCTCTCTTGCTTTGGCCGTGTAGTTTTTCAGATCATCGAACGAAATAATGCCATTTCCTCTTTTCATCTCTTCAACGATCAGGTTGGCGGTCTCACCCTCATAAAATCCGGCAGATCCTTTATCCTTTATTCTTTTCAACGTATTCGCGAGATCTGCCTGTACCAGTGTATCGCCTTCTTGCCATGGAACAGGTTTTACAAACACCGGCATGACCGTATTGTTTTTCTTAAGCTCATTCTGTAGTCTGTTTAAAGAATTTGCTTCCCGCTTACCAATGACAAAACCTTTTTCTGCCAGTTCTATTGCGGGCTGGATAAGTTTTTCAAAGGAGAGCTTTGCATACTTTGCCGATTCAAACAGTCCTGCTACTGTTCCCGGAACACCGCTTGCTAAATGACCATCCTGGCTTTTGTCGGTTCTTGCCTTACCCGTTGAATCGATGTACATATCACGATGTGATCTTCCCGGTGCCATTTCGCGATAATCAATGGAAATTTCTTTTCCATCACTTAGTCTCGCTACCATAAAACCACCGCCGCCGAGATTGCCGGCATTCGGATAAACGACAGCAAGTGCGAGTTGTGTGGCGATAGCCGCATCAACAGCATTACCCCCCATTTTTAATATGCCAACACCCGCCTGGCTGGCGAGCGGATGCGCAGAAACCACCGCGCCGTTTTCAGCAATAACCTTTTTTTGAATAGAATAATGGTAGGGATTGAGCGCGGTTGCAGAATGTTTGTTGCTGCTTTTACAGGCTGATAAAAAAACTATTAGCAGGAAAACCGTTGAAATTCTTTTCATTTATGTTAAAAGATTTGTAGAAAGATACTTAAAAGCAATAAAATGGACAGATGGATGCATCAGGTTGGCAACATACTTTATATTCGCCGAATAATTTTCGTTGATGAAGAAAATTTTACTCTTACTCATTACTTGCTGCCAGCTGTCGACCGTTTTTCCCCAGGCTAACCCAGGCTGGACATCATCAGATATGTATCTCGCTTTGCGCAAATTAAACATATTAGGATCCGTATTATATGTAGCTGCACATCCTGATGATGAAAATACAAGATTGATCACCTATTTTTCAAAAGACAAATTATACCGAACCGGCTATCTCTCGTTGACAAGGGGCGATGGCGGGCAAAACCTGATCGGTGATGAACAAGGCATAGAACTGGGATTGATCAGAACACAAGAATTACTGGCAGCACGTCGCATCGATGGTGGCGAACAATTTTTTTCAAGAGCTTATGATTTCGGGTATTCTAAAAATCCGGAAGAAACATTTTCCAAGTGGAATAAAGAAAAAATATTAAGTGATGTGGTGTGGGTAATCCGCAAATTTCAACCCGACGTGATCATTACAAGGTTTCCAACAACAGGTGAAGGTGGGCATGGGCACCATACCGGTTCTGCCATTCTAGCCAATGAAGCTTTTAGCGCAGCTGCCGATCCCAAGCGTTTTCCTGAGCAACTTAAATACGTACAAACCTGGAAGGCGAAACGCATTTTATGGAACACCTTCAATTTCGGTGGTAATAACACAATTACACCTGATCAATTCAGGATTGATGTGGGCGGGTATAATCCATTGCTTGGAAAAAGTTATGGCGAAATAGCGGCCGAAAGCCGTAGCCAGCATAAGAGCCAGGGCTTTGGTGTTCCGGCTTCGAGAGGCGAGTCGTTCGAAAGTTTTAAAACGACGGACGGTGGTGAACCGAAAACTGATTTGATGGATGAGGTGGACGTAAGTTGGAAACGAGTGTCCGGTGGGTGGGCTGTTGAAAAAAAAGTAAACGAGCTTATCGCTGTTTTTGATTTGCTTCATCCTGGGAAATCGGTGGAAGGATTGGTGGACTTGCATAAAGATATCAACAGGCTGCCAGCCGGTTATTGGAAGGATCAAAAACTAAAAGAAGTAAAGGAGTTGATTTTACAGTGCAGTGGGTTATTCATTGATGCCACAACAACGGAACAATTTGCTGTACAAACAGATTCCGTAAAAATTAATTTTTCGTTTAATAACAGGTTAGGAGTTGATGCGCAACTGGAAAAAATTGTTATCAATGGATTTGACAGCAGCCTTTCACAGCCGTTGGTAAAAAATAAGAACTTCAATTTTTATAAAACGATTTATGTTCCTTCTTCCAAATCTATTACGCAACCGTACTGGTTGGCCAATAAAATGGATGAAGGCTCCTTTAATGTCAGCGATCCATTACATATTGGGCAGCCTGACATTGACCCTGCTTATGACGCCAGCATACATATAAAAATACACGGCGAAGTTTTTATTTATAACAAGCGGGTCAAATATAAATTTACTGACCCGGTAAAGGGGGAAGTATATCAGCCCGTGGTTGTATTGCCGGCAATAACTTTTAATGATCTTGATAATATATATGTTAAAGGTGAAAAAAACAGGGCACTTGATGTTTCCTTTATTGCCAATAACAAAATAGATATTAAATCACCGAAGTTAGTTTCCGAGATCTCGTTGCCTGACAATGATACGCTGTCTAAGTTATTTGGAGGCTTTTCTTTAAGAAAAAAACAAATCTATACTGCGAGATTAATGGGATCAGACCTCGATGCAAAAGTGTATAGGCTGAATACGGGCACTGATTATCAGAAGGCAGGTTATATATCGAAAAGCATTAATTACGATCATATTCCATCTATAACCTACTTTAAAGAAGCTGTTTTGACCGTCAAGAATATTGATGCCAAAACATACAACAAGAAAATCGGCTACATCATCGGCGCCGGCGATAAGGTTCCATTGGCACTCGCTCAAATGGGTTATGAGGTAACCTTATTAACAGAAAAAGAGCTTGCACGGAATAATCTGAACCAATTTGATGCGATCATCAGCGGAATAAGGGCTTACAATACCAATGAGTGGATGGATAAATATTATGACAAGCTGATGAACTATGTGAAGGATGGCGGCAATTATATTGTTCAATATAATACCAGCAATTTTATCAGCAACGTGAAATCTAAAATCGGGCCTTATGATTTTACCATTGGCAGGACAAGGGTGTCCGTTGAAGATGCTGCGGTTAATTTTTTAAAACCCGATCATCAGGTTTTGAATTTTCCCAATAAGATTACGCAGGATGATTTCAGGGGATGGGTACAGGAGCGTAGTATCTATCACGCATCCAATTGGGACAAGAATTTCGAATCCATATTTTCAATGAATGATCCCGGAGAAAAATCAGATGAAGGAAGCCTTATTATCGCCAAATATGGTAAAGGCTATTTCACGTATACAGGATTAGTATTTTTCAGGGAATTACCGGCTGGTGTACCGGGAGCTTACAGACTGCTGGCAAATATTATTGCACTGAATAAAAAAAAGGCATTTTAAGTCCGAACACGGAAAACATCAAAGAAACCTTTATCAAATTATCGAAATAAGAGCATGAGTGAAACGAAGAAACCAAGCCTGCGAAGAGGGGAGATGGCTTTTATTTTTGCTATTATCCTTGGATTGGTGCTGGGGATAATGATCAAAAGGGTAAAGCTGGGAATTATCCTCGGCCTTGTTATTGGGACTGCAATTGTGTTCCTTGGATGGACAAGAGTAAATAAGAAATGATTATGCAAACAGAAGATGACGACAAGATTCCTTTGTTTAAAAGCTGGAAGGGATGGTATGCATTTGTCATTCTCTTCCTCGTACTACTGATCATATTGTTTTCTTTGTTTACGAAAAATTTTTCATGAACCAACTCGACTGGATAGTACTGGTTGTTACTTTGTTTGCTATTATTACTTACGGTTTATTTAAAAGCCGTACGTCCCGCAACCTCGACGGTTATTTTCTTTCCAACCGAAGCATGCCCTGGGGGCTGATCCTGCTGAGCATTATGGGCACCCAGGCCAGTGCAATTACTTTTTTATCGGCGCCAGGCCAGGCCTATACCGACGGGATGCGGTTCGTGCAATACTATTTTGGTTTACCACTTGCGATGGTCGTTATCTGTATTTTCTTCGTTCCAATTTTTCACCGCTTAAAAGTTTATACAGCTTACGAATACCTCGAGGGCCGGTTTGATAGTAAAACCAGGACGCTGACCTCTTTTCTTTTTTTATTACAAAGAGGTTTGTCAACAGGGATCAGTGTTTTTGCTCCTTCTATCATCCTGTCATCAGTGCTTGACTGGAATATTTATACAACCAACATCGTCATGGGTGGTTTGCTGATCATTTATACCATCAGCGGCGGTGCAAAAGCAGTAGCTTATACCCAGCAATTGCAATTGTTCATCATATTCACCGGTATGTTCCTTGCTGCTTATATGGTGGTAAATATGTTACCGGGCAACGTAAGCTTTACTGATGCTTTGATGGTAAGTGGAAAGATGGGCAAACTGAATGTGATCACAACCGGCTTCGAAAACGGTCGCTTTAACTGGAGCGACCAGTATAATCTTTGGAGTGGTCTTATCGGTGGCTTCTTTTTAGCGTTATCTTATTTCGGGGCCGACCAGTCACAGGTGGGCCGGTATCTGACAGCCCGGTCATTAAAGGAAAGCCGGATTGGCTTGCTGATGAATGGCCTTGTAAAAGTGCCAATGCAATTCCTGATACTATTGATAGGCGCATTGGTGTTTACTTTTTACCAATTCAATAAAGCCCCGGTTTTTTTCAACGATACACAGATCAAAAAATTGGAGCAATCTGTTTACAAAGACTCTTTCGCAACAGTCCAACAACGCTATGATTCTATAGCCGTGCAAAAACAACAGGCGGTTGTTGCTTATTCACGGGCTACGGACGTTAAAGATAAATTTGCTGAAGAACAAAGTCTTAACTCCCTTCGGACATTACAAACCAGTTCCGACAGTATAAGAACCCAGGTAAAGCAATGGCTTAATACAAAGGAAGTGGGTGGGGACGGCAATGATACCAATTATATTTTTCTGCAGTTCGTGATCGATCACTTGCCTGTTGGTTTAGTGGGTTTATTGATCGCTATCATTTTCCTCGCGTCTTGGGGCAGTATTGCTGCGGCCATTAATTCACTGGCATCTTGCACCATGATCGACTTTCATAAACGATTTACAAAGAGAAAAGATACCTCGGAAGATGAGTACCGGCTTTCAAAATGGTATACGCTGGGTTGGGGAGTTTTCTGCATCATAGTGGCTATGTTTACCTACAACATTGGCAACAGCCTGATCGAAGCGGTTAATATCCTGGGTTCATTGTTTTATGGAGTGATACTGGGTGTTTTCCTTGTAGCTTTTTTTATAAAAAGGATCACGAGCGGGCACATAGTATTTTGGGCGGCACTGCTGGCAGAGGTACTGGTATTGACGGTATTTATTTTAACGAGGGTCGGAGTTTTTAAAATGGGATTTCTCTGGCTGAATCCTATCGGCGCCTTCGGCGTCATCCTGTTCAGCCTTTTTTTACAGATAGCTTGGAACAAAAAGAAAAACCCTGCTGTTTGAGCAGGGTTTTAATAAAAGAAGTTAAACTTAATTTTTCGCAAGTTGCTTTAGCAGTTTATCATTTAAAGCGACGTAATCGTTGTTTTTAGCTTCGAGCGCCAATTCTCTTGATTTCTGCGCTGCCGTTTTTGCTTCACTTATTTTACCAAGTTTGGCAAGGCAATTAGCCCATTGATGCTGGATCCAAAATGCGTTGGGTTGCGCTTCTACGGCTTTGTTGAACCACGAAAGCGATTGATTCAGATCTTTTCCATTCTCCATATAGTACATCGCTGCCTGGAAATACGGGGGTTTGTCACCTTTCATCGCTTTATCAATATCAGCCATGATCTTACCATCCACCTCTGTACTGATCGGAAGCACTACAGTTGATTTATCCCACATGATATATAATTCGCAACTGGTAGGTTTTACGTTGGCGAACTGCATGGTAAATGTTTCCGCTGAAGATTTCATTTTTGATACATCGGAAGTAATTCTTACCACGTCCATCTCTGGTTTGTAAGCAGCCGGGCTGGTTACATCGGTCTGTTTGGTAATGATAAGCGTCCAGCTTTTTTTATCCGGGATCGATAATAGACCGTATTTACCTGCTGGAATTTTTGTGCCGCCAATACTTACCTCGTCACCGAAAGTAAGAGTAGTGGCACTGTTAGCCCCGGTACGCCATACTTTACCAAGTGGCACGATGTCGCCAAAAATCTTTCTGCCTTTCATGCCCGGGCGGGAATAGGACAATTCAATATTGGATAGTCCGAAATCCTGTTTGATCGTTTGGGAAGGACTGGGGGCCGGCGTTTTTAATTGTGCATCAGCAATAATAAAACTACAAGCAGCTACTGCTGCAAATATAAATTTCTTCATAGCAAACATTTTTTTGAAGCACAAAGGTAGGGAAGTGGAATGTTATCAGAGCACGAAGTATCAACTGCATTTGGATTGGACCCGTTTGTTTGCGGATTTGTATTTTCTGCAAATTTCAAATACTAAGTACAGATACGAGGAGTATTTGGCAACTGTTCTTTTATTTTATTTGGGCGTATCACATTTGATTCTCAAAATGAAACCTTTACCGTCGCTTTACCTTTTCTTGCTTTTCGTTTCCATTTAGGCCCTTCTTTAATCAGCCGTATGGCTTCCTTATCACACGATTCGCAGAGTGATTTTTTTACTGAAATATTAAATGGCTCACCATTTTTATCTACTTCAAAAGATAGTTCGACCTCACCGTGAGTGCCGGTCTCTTTTTCTTTGAATGTTTCTGGCAACTTAAGATTATTGGCAAGGTACAGATCATAATTGGTCCAGCCATCTGCCGGTTCGGCTTCTTCCAGTACCATGGTGTTATTCCTGTTTCGTACGCTATTTACCTTTTTGTTACTGATAACCACTTCCGCAAGGCTGCTGCGGTCCTCCTGCAACTGCACCGGGTTATTAGGAAAGTTGTTTTGTAATTGCACGTTATTGTTTTCAAATCCTAACGAACGTACCTGTACATTTAAAACGGAGTCCGGCGATGTCAATGTAAAATATCCAAGGGCATCGCTGTAAGTTCCAATGCCGTCTTCGGTGTTGGTAATATTAGAAAACGGCAACGCATTATGATAGGTATCTGTTACTCTTCCGCGGAATACATTGGGTTGAATGTTCTGTGTACGCTGCCTGGAGTTGGCAGAAATACCGGCGACTTTCCCCGGCAATTTATTTTCCAGTTGTGAATCCGCATTCACGCGATTAATATCATAGCCCCCGGCTTTGTACTGTTCCTTGCGGGCTGCGCTGGCGTTTTTTTCGCGGGTAGTATATTCCAGTTCCATCTTTTGTGCTTCTATCCTTTGAGTAACATCACCTGGCGCTGCGGATAAAACCGGGGCAATAACAGGCTTTTCTTTTTTAATTGCTGTCGCTTCTGATTGCTCACTTTTTTCCGCGGATTGCTTTTTTGCCGGTAAATAACTGTCAGCAGTTTCAACAGGAGCCTTGCTTGCTTCCGGCCCGGCACTTGCAGTTCCTTTATTTGTATCTGCATTCAATAAAGGAGGCGAAGATATTTTTGCTGTATCTGCTTGTTTACTTTTTTCAACCGGCGTCGCGTTTTGTGCAATATCACTACGCTTGTTATTTAATCCCAGTTGATAAACTACCAAACCGGCCCCGGCAATTAAAACGATCATCGCTGCCACCTTCCACCAGGAAAAAGATGTTTTTTTCATTGCTACAACAGGTACGGCTTCCTCTTTTTCTTTCCTTGTTCTTTCGGTCAGCCTGTTTTGTAATTCAGAAATATCCCGCGTTGCATCTACATTACTTATGGCATAGCCTTCCAGCGCATCTGCCAGGAAAGGATCATCCAATGCTGCTTTTTCAAGTGCATGCCTTTCTTTTGTTGATAACATGCCTTTATAATATTTTTCAATATCAGCGGCGGTGTAAATAATATCGTTTTTCTTTTGCGGCAATTTTAGTAATAACTTTTACAAAACTAAAAACTTAAAATTCAGAACTGGTTACTTTACTTTCCATGCATATTTTCAGGTTCCTTCTTCCATTCTGAATAAAACTCCTGACCTGGTTCCATTCCTGCCCTGTTATTTCCACTATTTCATTATAACATTTCTCTTCCAAATAAAATAAGCGGATCGCCAATTGCTGGTCGGTGGTTAATGTTCCGATACAATGTTCCAGTTTTCTGAAATTCTCTTCTCGTTCCAATACGCCATTAAGATGCACGTTTTCTTCCGATTGCATAACATCGGCTTTAAACTCCACTGTTTTCAGGTTTTTAGGCGTTCGTAATTGCATCAGGCAGTGATTCTTAGCTACCTGGTGTAACCAACCCCTGAAATTCTCTACTTCATGTTTTTTTAATTTTAATACCAGTTCCTCAAAGATCTGCATCACGGCGTCTTTAGCTGTTTCCGGGTCCTTAAAATATTTAAGGCACACGCCATAAACCAGTTCCATATATCGCTGGTACAATTTGCCCAGCACGGTAAGATCGCCTGATTGTTTATAATCGTCCACCAGTTCTTTATCGCTTAGCGAATTGGGTAATATGTTTTTTAAAAAAGACAATAGGGGCTAAAATTAATAAAAGATGTTTGAACTGAAGGTCCCGCCTTAGTGAGCGTAGTCAGCGGTTGAAATTAGATGTCTTGCCGAAGAGACATCTTTTTTGCATCAGTAATCGTTAACCATAAGCTAAAACAAAAAAATCGTAAACTTTTTATGCAATGGTGATAAACCCGGCATCTGGAATAAAAACAGACATATGAAAAGAATACTTTTTATGCTCGTACCGGTCGCAGTAATCTTGCTTGCATTCCGGCCAGTTAAATTCCATACTATCAATGGTAAGATCACCGATGATGCCGGAGCCCCGCTTGCTTCTGTGAGTGTGGTTGTAAAAGGAACCAATACTGCAACCTTATCCGCACAGGATGGTACTTATCAAATTAGTACAGGTGATAAAAATGCTACGCTTGTTTTTTCAGCTGTTGGTTACAAATCACAGGAAGTAAAAACGAAAGGTAAAACGACGATTAATGTTTCTTTGAAAACTACAGAAGCTGAATTGCAGGAGGTAATAGTGACTGGATATTCTTCCCAAAAGAAAAGAGATATGACAGGTTCAGTCACGGTTATATCATCCGAACAGGTATATGCTTCCCGTGCACCGGTTTACTACCACCTAGAGGGAAAAGTTGCTGGTGTTACAGCGAATAATTCAAATGCCAAATCCCAAAAAATAAGAGTACGGGGAAACTCAACCTTGAATGGAAATAATAATAATACCGGGTTTTTTGATCAGGAAGTGCATGATTTTAATACAGAAGGATATGATCACATCAACGAAAACAAATTTTTAAAAGTCACCGATAATCCTTTATCCACTTTTTCTATTGATGTGGATGCTGCTTCCTATAGCAATGTGCGCCGGTTTTTAAACCAGGGCCAGTTGCCACCCGCAGGTGCTGTCAGGGTTGAAGAAATGATCAACTACTTTCATTATGAATATCCGCAGCCAAAAAACAACGATCCTTTTTCGATCAATACCGAGATTTCGGACGCTCCGTGGAACAAGGATCACAAGCTTGTACTGATCGGCTTGCAGGGAAAGAAAATACCAACGGATAATTTACCGGCTTCCAATCTCGTTTTCCTCATTGATGTTTCAGGTTCTATGGGTACGCCGAATAAACTTCCCCTGGTAAAAGCGTCGATGAAGATGCTGGTGGATCAATTAAGAGAACAGGATAAGGTAGCAATCGTTGTTTACGCTGGTGCAGCCGGACTGGTGTTGAAACCAACAAGCGGCGATGAAAAAACAACCATTAAAGATGCGATCGATAACCTGGAATCGGGTGGCTCCACTGCCGGCGGTGCAGGAATAAAACTCGCGTATAAAACCGCGAACGAATATTTTGTAAAAGGTGGAAACAACCGGGTGATCCTTTGTACCGATGGCGATTTTAATATCGGCGCCAGCAGCGATGATGATATGGAACGATTGATAGAGAACGAAAGAAAAAGCGGTGTATTCCTTACTGTATTAGGCTATGGCATGGGCAACTATAAGGACAATAAGATGCAGAAACTCGCAGACAAAGGAAACGGAAATCATGCTTACATTGATGGAATTACCGAAGCGAAGAAAGTATTGGTTAATGAATTCGGCGGTACGCTGTTCACGATTGCCAAAGATGTAAAACTGCAGATCGAATTTAATCCATCAAAAGTGCAAGGTTACCGCCTTATCGGTTATGAGAACAGGATGCTGGCCAAAGAAGATTTTAATGATGATAAAAAAGATGCGGGAGAACTGGGCAGCGGTCATACTGTTACCGCTTTGTACGAAGTGATACCTGTTGATATAAAAAGCGATTTTCTTAAAAACGTTGATTCGCTGAAGTATCAAAACAATATTAAGCCTTTTAGCAAATCTTCACACACTGACGAAATGATGACGGTTAAATTCCGCTATAAGGCGCCGGATGGTGATGTGAGTAAACTGATTCAGCATCCGCTGAAAGATGAACAGGTTTCCATTGCGAAGACTTCTGATAATTTTCGCTTCGCTGCATCAGTCGCTGAGTTCGGAATGTTGTTGCGAAACTCCGAGTTCAAAACAAATGCCTCGTTTGATAACGTGGTTAAGATGGCGAAAAAGGCAAAAGGTAATGATGAGGAAGGCTATCGTTCTGAATTTATCAGGCTGGTAGAAAGTGCGCAAATGCTGGCGAAGGGGAATAAGGCAGAACCTACAGAAAAAAGTTTAGGAATAAGATAAGTTGTATTACTGTAACAATGTTGTTCAGCAACCGTATTAACAGTAATCATTTAACAGCCGGTTAATGATACGGGGCTGGTTTTTACCGGCCCCTTTCTCTGAACGGGGTCCCGATAGTTATCGGTATGAGATTTTATGGATTAATGAGAAATAATGATCTAAAAGACATTCACTATTTACGCAACCAAAATTGTTTTTATGAGATTAATATTTACATTTTATTTTATACTATTATCGTTTATCATGATGGCACAGGTATCGGAAAATCCGCTGCCTGCCGCTATATATTCTAACAAGGCTAACGCTGATAAGACGGTCAGGATACGATGCGGTGCCGGGACATCCTCTTCACAGCACCCGTTGATAATAATTGACGGCATTCCGGCTGAATATGAAAGATTGGCGGATGTTGACCCAAATACCATTGAAAGCATCGCTGTGCTGAAAGACGCTGCTGCTTCCGCCATTTACGGTCGCGGGGCTGCAAATGGTGTTGTTATTATAACCACTAAAGATTCCAGAACTAGGAAATTTCGTATCACGGATTTTTTAGAAGGAAGTAATGTAACAGGCGCAACTATTTGTTTTGTGTCGGATCATGATAAAAAAGATACGCTGATGTTTGCATCAAATGATAGCGGCTTGATTGTCACAGATAAATTAAGAGCAGGAGAGGAATATAAAGTCACAATAACTTCGGCAGGGTATAAAACTATTTCTGTCGCCTATAAAAATATAACGAACAAGATGAAAAACTTTTCATTGGAAAGGAATATTGTCGATTGTTTTCCTGTGATAATTACGGCTTACGGGTCATCGCGGCTTTGCAGAAGAATATGTTGCGGTTGGAAAAAAGCTACGGCTTGTAGCTTTAGCGAAACGGACAATATAAAGCAGCCTATTCCTGTCGCAGTATATCCCAACCCCGTGCAAGGAGGGCAGGAAGTAACAGTGGAAATAAATAGTTATAAAAACGAGCGGTTCAATATAAAAATACTATCTCTTAATGGCCAGCAATTAATGGCAGAAATGAAAAATATTTATAAAGGGATGAATAGAATTTCTGTTAAAATGGATAACCAGTGGGCGGCCGGGGTGTATTTTTTACTGGTAATGGATGATAAGAAGAATATTATAAAGCAGGAAAAGATTCTTACTCAATAAATATATCAACAGCTTGTACCATAAAGACGAAAATAGAAAGCATTTTCGACCTAAGTTCCCTTTTAGGGGGCAGGGGTTCTGAACCCCGGATGAAACTGCTCCAATGTCTTTCTTAAAAACTCTCGGTCAAGATGTGTATAGATCTCGGTAGTGGTAATGCTTTCGTGACCCAGCATTTCCTGTACGGCACGAAGGTCAGCGCCGCCTTCTACCAGGTGTGTAGCAAATGAATGTCGCAGCGTATGCGGGGAAACCGTTTTTTTAATACCGGCTTTTCTTACCAGGTCCTTTATGATCAGGAAGATCATCACCCTTGAAAGTTTAGTGCCGCGGCTGTTAAGAAATAATATATCCTCGTTACCGTGTTTGGGTTGTGTATGAACACGGATATCATTTTTATAACTGGTAATAAAACGAATTGCACTGCTGCCGATCGGTACCAGTCTTTCTTTATCACCTTTACCAATCACACGGATAAAACCAACGTCTAAATAAAGCTGCGAGATTTTAAGGTTTACTGTTTCGCTTACACGAAGCCCGCAACTGTACATCGTTTCCAGGATGGCTTTATTACGTCCTCCTTCCGGCTTGCTCATATCAATTTGAGCAAGAATATTTTCTATCTCATCAAAACTCAGTACATCAGGTAAAGCCCGTTTCAGTTTCGGTGCTTCCAGCAGTACGGTCGGGTCAGTACGGGAGATCGTTTCCAGTACGCAATATTTATAAAAGGCTTTAATGCCAGATATGATCCGCGCCTGCGAGGCTGGCGTCATACCCAATTCAGCTACCCACTTCAAAAAACACTGCAGGTCCTTCAGGTCGATATCAGCGGGTGTCTTTAAGGAAGAAGCCTCTTGCAGGAATTGTGTTAGTTTTTCAATATCCCCGAGGTAGGCTTCAACAGAATTATCTGCAAGAGATTTCTCTAATTGTAAATACGTTTTGAATCCCTTTTTATATGGCTCCCACACGAATGGTTTAAGGTTTGAACCCGTTAGCTGCCGGATTTGAGTTTTTTGAATTATTTAAGACTGATAGCCTTTTCGAATGTTTTCCATTCGTTGTTAAGTTTCACTTTAGCCCAAACATGTGTTGGCGTTACATTCACTGAATCCATCGTCTCGTGTATAGCGTCATAATCGATATCCACTTTGGCGCCGAATGTCATCATCGCTGTTTTGCCGGTAGCCATATCTTCTACAAAAAGATTGCCCCTGTCGGAGTAAGCTACTAGCCCTTCTGCGATAGAAAATTTGGGGTCAAACTTATTAATAGCACTGCTTTTCCTACTGATATTTTCTTTTTTGTTAAAAGGGATTCTTAATGAATAACCGCGTCCATTGCTGCAATCATTAAATGTCACCCAGGCATAACTCGTATCTTTTATGAAACAGCTGATATTTTCTTTGTTCAGGCGCACTTCGGTTCCTACCAGGTCAGGCAATCCCATTTTCCGGTTGATGCCCATATCGATATAACTCCAGGTGATGGTATCGGCTATGCAGTTATCGGCACTGATGTACACATACGGCTTTAAAGGGTGTTCTTCATTGATAAACTTAATAGAGTCTTTCAGGCAGGAGGTGTCACAAAAAGTGGGTGGCGCCGATGACGATGATTTGCAGGAGCCAAATGCCCATGCCATCATAATAAGCGCTGCTATCGGAAGAATAAGTAATCTCATATTTATTGGTTTTGTGACCAAACAAAAATAACCAATGAAAACTTTAGGTAGTAAAATTATTTTACCTTCGACGCATGAATGAAATGAAGCCTGTCAATCTCCGTTCCTTCAAAAAAAAAGCTAAAGACAATAGGCGTGTATTCCGGCGTTTTCTTACTAAACTCGAAAAAGAACCAGCAAAGCTGGTAAATAAATTAACCCTTACATTGGAAAAGGAGACATGGCGTGAGGTGGATTGTCTTACCTGTGCCAATTGTTGTAAAACGATGACACCCACATTCAATCCTGCTGATCTGAAAAGAATTTCGGCTCATTTCGGGCAAACAGTTGATGAATTTAAAAAGCAATGGCTGTATAAAGAACGCAAAAAAGATGGCGACTGGCTTAACAAGAAGCAGCCCTGCCAATTTCTGAATCTGGAAGATAACAAGTGCAGCATCTATGCGGTCCGTCCTGCAGATTGCGCAGGTTTTCCCCATCTTACCAAAAAGTTTGGTGAATATGCACACGTGCATAAACAAAATATAGAATATTGTCCCGCCACGTATAAACTGGTAGAGAAAATGAGACAGTTCATGGAAAAGGCAATCGTCTTTAGTCAGCCGACTGTAGCCAAAGATCAATGGATGAAAAAAAAATAATTACAAGAACACATCTTCCAGTAAAAAGAATTCAGGATCCCTGTCTTTAAAAAGTATGATCGATAGTATATCGTATTGTATCCATTTATGACCTGGATTTAAAAAAAGAAATTGGTCAACGGCTTTTTTTAAATTTTTAAATTTTTTCTTTGTTACACTGTCTTCAGGGAAGCCATACGGCGAAGCGTTCCTGCATTTCACTTCTACAAAGTGCAGCATTTTTGGCCTTACTGCAACGATATCAATTTCATAATGCGAGTGACGCCAGTTACGGTGCAAGATCTCGTACCCTTTTTTTGTCAACCATTCGACAGCCAGGTTTTCACCGTCAACGCCCAAAGTGTTATGTAAGGCCATGCACTATATTTGTCCTTTAAGATAAATGTTTTTTATGGATCGTATAGGTCAATTGACAGGCACTGTGAAACATTACGACTGGGGCGGCAGTACATTCATTCCTTCGCTGCTAGATATAGCCAATGCCGGTAAAAAACCGTTTGCTGAGTACTGGCTGGGCGTTCATCCGCAGGCGGATTGTAAAGTAATTATGCATGACGGATCGCACCGGCTGCTTCGCGATTTTTTTACCACTTCATCGCCGGCTGCTTTAGGCGATTATGTGGCCACGCGTTTTGGGACTATTCCTTACTTGTTAAAAGTATTGGATGTAAAAGATATGCTTTCCATCCAGGTACATCCGTCCAAAGCGGATGCAGTAAAAGATTTTGCGGATGAAAATGCAAAAGATATTGCTTTAGATTCTCCGCAAAGGAATTATAAAGATGATAACCATAAGCCGGAACTGATGGTTGCGATGGCTGACTTCTGGTTACTGCATGGTTTTAAGCCCGAAAAAAAAATGATGGCAATATTGCAGGCGGTTCCGGAGTTGCAATCATTATTGCCGGTGTTTGAACAAATCGGGTACAAAGGGCTTTATAAAAAAGTAATGGAGTCGCCGCAGGAGGAAGTAAATATGCAGTTGCAACCATTGCTTGACCGGATCATACCCTTATATAAGGAAGGTAAGTTAAAAAGATCCCAGGAAGATTATTGGGCAGCAAAAGGAGCATTGACCTTTTCACAACCGGGTAAAACCGACCGAGGTATTTTTTCTGTATATCTTTTCAACCTTGTTGAGTTGCGCAGGGGAGAAGCCATCTTCCAGGATGCCGGTGTGCCGCATGCTTACCTTGAAGGGCAAAATGTAGAGATTATGGCGAGTTCTGATAATGTATTGCGGGGCGGACTCACTAACAAACACATCGATGTAAAAGAATTGCTGAAGCATGTAAAATGCGAACGGACTTATCCTAACGTATTAAAAGGAGAGAAGCATTGGAATGAACTCGTGTATAAAACACCGGCGCCTGATTTTGAGCTTAGCAGCTATCAGTTGCATGTAGGCGACACCGTTTCTTTTATTCCGCAAACAGCGGAGATTTTATTGCTGGTAGATGGTGCGGTTACCATCACGCACAATGAAAGCAAAGTATTGCTTAAAAAAGGGCAGCCGTCTGCTATTGTGTTACCGGGAGATAAGCTAAAGATAACTGCTACGGAGCCAACGTGGCTGTTTAAAGCCAGTGTATCTGTACCGGGCACTGATAAATAGCGGAAATAACCGTTAATTCTTTTATTTTTGCGTTATCTGTTATTAAATCATTTCTTTTATCGTTCAAATACTTAATATGAAGAACAACGGGACATTAATTCTTTTTACTTTGATCCTGGTAGCATTGGCCACAGCCTGTAAGTTTTTCTTTGGACCCGATTTGGACTGGTCCGGTTTTTCACCCGTGATAGCCATTGCTTTGTTTGCCGGCTTTATCATCAAGCAAAAAGATATGTCGTTCCTGTTGCCGCTTCTCGCATTATTTATCAGTGATGCGGTGATCCAGCTTTTATATACACAGGGTTTATTTCCCTATGCCGGATTTTATGATGGCCAATGGAAAAACTATGCGATCCTTTTATCCGCCACATTAATTGGCTGGGCCATAAGAGGCAGGAATATCAGCAACCTTCTCACCGGCGCTATTGCTGCGCCTATCGTATTCTTCCTTTTATCCAATTTTGGTGTTTGGTTGAGTAGTGTGGAAGTTACGTACACAAAAGACTTCAGCGGGTTAATGACCTGCTATGCCGCCGGTCTGCCGTTCTATAAAAATGCATTGATCGCCACATTGGTTTTTCTGCCCGGTATTTTATTAGTATACAATTACATGACAAGAAACAAGGCGGTGCTGACGGTTGCGTAAAAAAGTGAAAAGTGAAAAGTGAAAAGTGAAAAGTGAAAAGTGAAAAGTGAAAAGTGAAAAGTGAAAAGT